>Ga0163111_10001814_pt1 | contig 13370 bp, 21 predicted proteins | sample CRUFie1St18metaG_FD_109645 | JGI IMG/M metagenome (GOLD analysis project Ga0163111, IMG submission 109645) | Marine microbial communities from the Costa Rica Dome - CRUD Field 142mm St18 metaG | ecosystem: Environmental > Aquatic > Marine > Oceanic > Photic zone | place: Costa Rica: the Eastern...
CTATATCCTGGAGGTATTAAGTATTTAAATCTTATTTTTGAAACAAGCTGAAGGGCTATCCTATCATATGGTAGAAACACTTGTCCGTCTACAGGAAAATCTCTGGTTAAAGGTCTTTTGAAATCATTTGCATTAAAGAATGTAGTATTTACAGGATCACTACCGGCACTAACAAAGCCAAAATGCTGCATAATACCATCGCTACCCCTATTGTATGGTGTTGTAAAATTAGCACCACTAGGATACTTTAAAAAATCTATAACTATAGGATCATGACTCAAACCTAAAGCACCTCTGTCTCTTACATTAATTCCACTGCAACGTGATAATTCATTAACATCCCTATCATCTATAATTTTGCTTCGTCTTACGCCGGGTAAAGTTAAACTACAAGCTCCGAAGGTTGCAGCTTGGGGAAAAGATCTTGGTCTTGGTTCGTGTTTTAAATAAGGACTAGCTAATCCAGTACCATGACATCCTACATCATATATGAAACCATACGGAAAACTATTGTTATCAGGATAGTTCTGATCATCATACATAAACTGTGTTGACCATCCACTTTTTAATACAGGCGGTGGTGGGAATGGGAAAGGTCCGTCTCGTAAATTAAATGGTTCTCCTCCAAACCAGCAATCCAATCTGGCCTCTGAAGAAAGAAATTGAATGTCTGTTGGATATGCTTTATTTGCAATTACCCCAACTATGATTCTCTCTGTACTTATAATAGTGACTTTTGCAGGCACTCCTTCTGCGCCATCATACAGTATTCCTAAATTGGTACTAAAAACATCATACGGAAAATCACAATTAGTAGTAGCAGCGGCTGCTGTATTAGATAGCTTGGCTTTTAAACTGCTTATATCAGAAAAAGATGATGCGTTACTGCATGAGCCAGCTATATATTGTGCAACGTTACAAGAATGTCCAGTGCTAGTATTTTCAATAGAGGCATCTTCTAGACTAAGATCATTAACTAAATATTGTTCTTCACTAGTACCTCCCCCACCCTGAACTAAGTTCACTTTATCGACAGCAAACTGAGCGTCCATCTCCATGATATAGCTATATGTACCTTCAAAAGTAAATGTCGGTGGAACAAACTCAGCACCAATATTTGCATTCTGTATTCCACTTTGGTCAACAAAATCTGCTGTTGTAGTTACTGTACGAGTACCTGCGAAATCTGAATTAGGATTAGAGAGCAGGTCTTTACCTCTAATACGTTCTAGAGTAGTCAACCCTCGCATAGCATCTGCAATCTGTCTTTGTTGTTGTTTAAAATTAGCTAGATCATTATCTGTTTCTAGCATTCTTTCCGCACCGGTTGACGGCCAAGCCCCCAAATGTGCTGCTCTACGTTTTTTTAAATCAGGAGCTAGGTCTTCTACATCTACTCCAAAAGACCAAAATGCAGGATTCATTCTGGTTTTAACATATTCTCTATGGTTTCTCATCGTATTGTTGTTTTGCGATGTAAGAAATTGTATATTGTCATCAAAAGAATTAGCCATTGCAATAACTTTCAAATTATTCCATGTAGTAAATTTCAATCACTGAAGGTACAGCAAAAATGTTGTCATCACCCAGCATAGGATTCCAAAGATTAGCTTTCATGGCTGTGTTTATTAATGTGGCACGATTTAGAATGTGGAAGTGTGGATTGTCTGCTGGCTCAAGTCTACGTCCTAATGAAACCACAAGAGCATCAGTTAAAGGTATGCCCGCATTAGTATCAATCATATTTTCATGTAGAGACATCTGCTGTCTATCAGAATCTATTGGATATTTCTGAGAGAGCATATCCCTAGCAAACTTCATTTCGTTAACCGATTCGCTAGTGGACTCTTTGGCTGGTCTTGTAAATATCGTAGGAGTAGGCATAACAATTCTGTCTGTAAATGATAGTATACAATGTAATTACACCAAGATGCCTTTAGATATGATTTTTGCAGTATTAGCCCACGTTAATGCTGCTGCTGTGTTTAAACCAGATTTATTTGAGCGTATATTATTCTTGTAAACATATCTCATATGTTCAACAATTTGCTCCATTTGCTTAACCCCTAGCTTCGCCCACTTTCCAGAGCCATCAAACCAGATACCATCCACAGCAGGCTCTAATTCATCTACATCCACCAAAAAACTATTGTCTTGATTACAATATGCTGTGTGAGCAGAATAATTAGTAGCAATCACAGGCTTGTCCATAGCCATAGTTTCAGGTATCTCATTGTTCCAGCCTTCTGCTCTAGAGATATAAAGCCCACAGTCAGCTTCATAAATTACAGAAGCTAACTCAGAATGAGTTTTAAGTCTATCGAAGCATTTAATTTTATCTCCTAGTTTACTCCCCATGTATAACTCTTGCCATTGTTGTATTTGTGCAGGCTGTAGGAAGGGATTGTGATTGACCATCCATAGCTCCACATCATCATCCTTTGTGAAGGCTTCGTTAAATAGATGTACAAGGATGTCGTGACCTTTCCTGACTTCCCATTTGCCTATATTAATAAAACGATATGTAGAACTCTCACTCTTAGGAGGCTTTGTGGCGATATTAAATATACTATGGTCTACGCCCAATGGACATATTTTGATTTTAGATTCGTCAATACCATGATTAGCAATAATTTTTTTAGACCATTCACAAGTCGTAAATACAACATCAGCATGTTTTAGTCCTGCTACTTCTACTTCTTTTAATTTATCTATTTCAAAAAACGGAAAGACACCATATTTACCATTACCAACCCTACTAAAAAGATCGTGCATATGCCATATCTTTAGACACGGATCACTTCTAGTATCTCCAGACATAGTATTGTTCATATCTTCCTGCAAAAGTTTTGCGTCATTAGGATTTTCTAAAGATATATCACCTACGGGATAAATAGAAATGTCTGTTTTTTTTCTAATGTTTTTCCAAATATTAGTAGAAGTAATACCATATCCAGTTGTATTGTTTATGGGCGCTAAAAAATTAATCATGAATATATCCTATTGTGAGTATTGTTTACTTTAATGAATGTTGTATTCTTCCCCATGTCTTTTAAGTTTTTAGCACCAATGTATGTGCAACAACTTCTCAAACCTCCTAAAATGTCTTGAATAGTGTGTGATGTTTTGCCCTTATATGGTATTTTAACACATTTGCCCTCACTAGTTCTATAATCAGCAACTCCACCACTGTGTTTATCCATAGCCCGTTTGCTGCTCATACCATAAAACTGTAATGATTCTTTTTCTTTATCCTTATTATATGTCCAATCTCCTTCACAGCAATCTGTTCCTGCCAACATTCCTCCAAGCATAACAAAGTCTGCATTACCACAAAAAGCCTTACATACATCTGCGGGAGTTGTACAACCTCCATCACTACAAACATGACCACCTACGCTGTGAGCAGCATCAGCACATTCTATAATAGCAGAAAGTTGAGGGTATCCTATGCCAGTTTTTAATCTAGTGGTACAAACACTTCCTGACCCTATACCTATCTTGACTATATCTACTCCACCATGAAAAATTAATTCTTCTGTCATTTCAGGAGTAACAACATTGCCTGCCATAATAATAATATCAGGATACCATTCCCTAATTTTTTTGATTGTAGATACAAATTTTTCGTTATATCCGTTAGCTACATCAATACATAAATTAGGTTTCTTTTGTAGATTATCGTATACAGTACTTAGTTTTTCTATATCTGATTCAGATATACCCATAGAATAAAAAGCATACTGTCTGGGAAATTCAAAATGATCTCGTAGCTTTTTGGATTTATAATGTTTGTGTAAACAAGTTATGCAGTCGTAACCTGACAAAACTTTATTCATGCTAATAGAACCTGTCGTGTCCATATTTGCTGCCATAATAGGAACACAATTTAATTCTCTATTAGAATGAGGAAATTTAAATACTCTGTTTAATTCTACCTGTGATCTACTGGATATATTAGATCTTTTAGGTCTGATTAAAACATCACTAAAATCTAATTTTGTGTCTTCAGATATTTTCACAACTGAACCCCAACATACATAACCATAGAGGGGTTTGCGAATATATTGAATTCATTGTTGTTATTTACAAGAATATCACCATGAAAAGTTACATGCTCACAATTAGATCCGTTATACCTACCTGATAAATATTTGTCAGTTTTATATATACAGCAACCCCCAAAGGCACTATTAACTTTAATCGGTGGAGACCCAGGAAGGGGTAGCCACCATTGGAACCAATACATAAGTCCTCTTGACTGAACATCTGCCCAATGGTTAAGTCTAAACGCCCAAGAGTCGTATCCTGTCAATAATATATCTTTAGATTTATATCCTTCAGTAAAATCTACACGCTTAAACAAAAAGGAGAATCCTGCAATAGCATCTACTTTGCTATTAGAAGCCAACCAGCCCATACTGTTTAATATGCCATCAACTGATAAATCCATAAAGTCTGTATCAATTACAATAACATAATCAACTTTATCTTGTAGAGATTTTACATAGTCCTGACATTTATTCCTAGCATGAGCCATATTTTCTGTTCTAACTGTGGACGTAGATAAAGGTAAATACGGAGTACCTCTTTCTTCAGACTCTATTGTTGCATTATTTTTGCCTTCTGCCCATTGATTTAAAACCTCTACAGTATTATCTTCTGAATCGTTTTCATATGTATAGAAATATACTTTTTTAAATAAGGGCTCTACATCATCTGAAAGCATTTTTAGATTTCTGCTTAAAGCATCTGCTGAATTTCTAGATATACTAACAATAGCGACAGTGCTATCATTCGCCAGCTTTTTACCAGATTCAATCATACTTAAATACTGAGCATGAAATTCAGTAAGAATATTGTCAACGTGCATTTTTTCAAAAAAAGACTCGACAGTTTTTTCTTTAGTCAACTTGTGAGCTTTATCTAAATCTCTGAGTTTCTGTTTATCAGTTATAAAATCAGACATAATTAAAAAAGCACCATCTTTCCGTAAGTTCTAAAGACATATTGTTATTTATATCTGTCAGATATTCTTGCACCTCTGACCATTCACTAAAAATCATGTTGTGAGGGATTGTACCAAATAACCAATCAGGAGTTTTATTCTTACCTTGAACGATATGTATAATAATAGGCTTCTTTTGCCTATTAGCCCAAAAGATTTCTTCCAGAGTTCCGCATGGATGAGTGTCGATATCTAAATTTACTATTAAAAAATCACTGACATCTACCATTCTCAGGTCTACACTTCTGATGCCTCTCATTAACTCTGAAAGCTCATCATACTTTCCTGCTTTCTTTAACTCTCTTTTGTGCCTAACAACAGAATCGTCTTCTACACCTAAATTAGTAGGTTTTTTAAGAGGATTAAAAACTTCTACGCCTAAAGATTCCAAGAAAGGTGTGATGAAATCTCTCCACTGACTACCTCTGTCCGGCACTCTATCTATAGCACCAGCCAAATAACATCTTTGCTTATAAAGTCTTTTCATCACTAGTCCATATACAGAAAAACTATATTGTCTTTAGATGGCTCTGCGGCTGGCAGCTTACCTTCTCTTGTCATCTTAATATTATTCCTACCCTGCTGTATTCCACACCAAGAGCAATACAAAACAACCAATATAAAACTTATTTCAAACATTTGTTGGCTCATAAATAAAACACGAAAAATCTCTTGCCCAGATATCATTAATTAAATTACTGATAGTCTTCCAATCCCCTCCTGCAAATCCCGTCCCAAATTTTGGTGCATGGACTTGTATTTTCTTATCTGTGTTGTTAGCTAAAATTTTTGCTTGCGTTCTAATTTTTAGCATACAGGAAGCTAATGCTCCATAATCCAATATCCTATTATACTTGCTGCCGCTGTGTTTGCAATACATATTTACACAAATAATTTGATTTTTATTCTTATTAATACTCACTGGTATACATTGAATGTTTCCTAATTTGTTGTTCGTAGAAATATCTATATTGTCTTTTATTATAGGAAATTTTTTATATAGAATATTAGAAAATCTAGAATTGTTCGCTGTTGTAACACCTATGGCATTTGGTATAATTACCGTTATGTCATTAGTATTATTCACATTTTGTTCGATAACATAAAATATATCTTTTTTAGACATAAAATACTTATTATCATTACGTCTTAACTTCATCTTACCACTTTCCTAACGGACATTTCTGATCTTGCCACGCCAGCTTGTTCATAAATTCTTTCTTTTTAGATATGTTGCATCCACATTCAGAGCATTCCATAACGGGTAAATGTTGAGTGTTAAGAGAATCGCAACTATAACATATTCCAAACCTAGTATTGATAGTAAACTGACTGGCTTTAGGCATACCTTTTGAAGTATGCTTAAATAAAGACACAGCAAAATTTTTTATCTTTTTAAATATTGTCATTTGTAATATTGCTGCCACTCTTCCCACAATTCGTCTTGCTGTATATCTATTTTCCTATGTCTAAAATCATGCTTTTGATGTCTAATATTTTTAGACTCAATAACATCTATATTCTTCTTCTTGATTCTGACAGTCTCTTGTTTTCTTACATTCTGGTTTTCTTCGATTTCTTTCATTTCATCCCTCAGTACTTTATTCTATATCCTTCAGTACCAAAAGTCAAGTTCATTTTAAAATTTATTTGCTTGACAATCATATGTTTCAGTCTTATATATTATGCAGGTGGTGAGGTTTAATAGGGTATAGGATTCCATAACCCTCATATTTCTTTTGCCCTGAATACATTGGATTAGTTAAACTTTGGCAAGTTTGCTTAAAAGCATTGACTAGTTCAAATCTATTTAATCTCTTGCCTGCACAAGACATAGCCAAAGCTGCACAGCCGACTGCGAATGGATTACTCATGCTTGTACCACTTAATTTAGCGTATCTGTTATTAGGAACACAGCTAAGTATATCTTTTCCTGGTGCTAAAAAGTCTAAGGTATTGCCGCTACAGCTAAAATTAGTTCTTTTAAAATCTATATCTATAGCTGCTATACTGATTGTAGATGAGTATTTAGCAGGATACATAATGTCTGTTGCTGGGCCACTATTTCCTGCTGCACAGAATATAACACAGCCTTTAGAAGAAGCATAACTTACTGCTCTTTCTAAGTATAAAGAATTTACAGGACTACCTAAACTCATTGTAATTATATCAGCTCCATTATCAGCAGCCCAAATTAATCCTTTACATATACCTTTAAGACTACCAGAGCCATCATCCCCCAATCCTTTGATTGGCATTATTTTAGCTTTTGGTGCTACTCCCACCATACCTAAATTATTGTCACTTGCTGCTATTGTACCGGCTACATGAGTGCCATGACAGTTGCGGTCTAAAGGAGGTTGTCCTTCTTCTATAAAGTTGTAACCATCTATTAAATTTGTTTTTAAATCATCGTGGTTAAGATCACATCCAGTATCAATGACAGCGATCTTGACACCTTCTCCCATACTATATTTCCAATATTTTTGTATTTCAAATTTCTGAATTTCCCAACCATAAAATTGACCTGTCTTTGAGTCTAAACCGAAAACGTCTTCTCTAATATACGGGAATAATTTAACTTTTCGCATCTTTTATAATCTCTTCTAAAAGTTTTTGTGTTTTAATTATCCATTCAGCATAATCGCTTATTCTTGTACTACACCCTACATCACCAAAATCAGAATCACTTTTACCATCAGTTGCATATACATAAGAATTTATACCTGCAATTTTTTTATCTATAAATAAACCACCACCACTATCTCCTGGCGATATTAAAAATTCTAATGTTGTTTTGGGCTCTGTATGAACAGAATATGTTAAACAATTATCATTAATAGCATCGATAACATTAGACCCTGCTCGTCTTTTGTTGTCAAAAGTACCTGTAGTATAGCCACTATTAAAGTCACCATGATAGCCATATCCAGCTAGTCCACAAACTTTACCTTTTTCATTAGTATCAGTATAGAGTTCTGGATAATAATCTAACTTTAAAGGTCTTTGTAATCTAGCTATAGCTATATCATTTTTACCCATAACTTTACTATCGTAATCAATATGAACTGCCACTATTGAACAGGGATACGCTTTACCCTCATATAAAACGTGTTGACTGATAGAGCCTGTGACTACATGAGCAGCGGTTAATATGTAATATTCATTTATAACTACACAGGAGGCTCTGAATTGAGTGTTTAGCTTATCTCCTAGAATACCAACAATAGGTAATACACACTCATATTTTTCGCCATATTCTACATACTTTGAGTCTGGTGTTGCTGGGTCAATAGTTCCGCAATAAGCCTGAATAGGCATCAGCAATGACAGAGCCAAGACAAGGTATTTCATACAATACCCCTTTCATTTAAAGGGTTTTCTCTTTACCTTATGATAATACACCTTAGAATCTTCTATTACATTTACATTCCAACTTTTATAATTCATAAGATGACCAAAAAGAAAATGGCAATATTTATCGCATAATGTAATAAGATTGTCTGGATCAAGTTCTTTTGACGGGTCTAAATGTACCGGGACTATGTGATGCACTTCAGGCTTTTTACACGAACCACATGCTTGGCAACAAGGTTGCTTTGCTATATGTTGCTTTCTAAGTGCTGACCAGCCGGGACTCCTGACAGCATATCTGACTTCTTTTTTAAAAGGCCACATTTTACCAACCTAATGCTTGAGATATAATTGGGAATTGCTCTACAAAAATATCTTTACACCGATTGGCTATATCCATGTGTTCTTTTTGGGTTCCGTTTGCTGTTCTAAGTTGCATGTAATGCATCCACGATCTCACACTACCACTCATATATAAACGGGTGGGGGTAGCTAAGGGTAAAACAAAACGAGCGCATTCTTTGGCTACTCCATCTCTTAGCATGTCGTCATATATAGCTTTAGATTTTGCAAAATGTTGTCTCATCAAAGTATTATATTTAATAATTAATTCTTGGGGTAGATCGTCAATACTATTCTGTCTATTTTTATTATCTTGTGTTCTTAGTTTAGGTATTGGAATTTCTTCTGTTAAATGACTAGCATCCGCATACCTCTGACTAAACTCTTGAAAAGTAAAACTCCTATGTCTTAATATTTGTGCAGCAATACCTCTACTAGTGTTTATCTCTAGAGTCATAAATGCCATTTCAAATATAGACCAGTGTTGATGATCTATACAATACTTTAATAATTTAGAGATATTCTCATTGTCTTGATTATTAGGGTTGGACACTCTTGCACAATATGCTATATTTTTTTCTGCTTCTGGAGTGACACTGACTAGCTTAACTGTTTGATTCATTATTGCCTTTCCACCATTTGACTGTTCTTTCCCATATAGGTTTAAAAAACCACAGAGCAATATATGCGACAACTGCTTCTATGGCTTTCCCAAATATTGTAGTCATTGTTATTGACTGTTTTTTAATTGGTTTGACTTTACCATGCTGATCGTTCATATTCAATTTCTTTCTGTAACTGCTCTTGAGCATATCTTTTTTGATGTTCTATATGCTTGTTATCAGTTATATCATTATAAATATTCATAGCTATTTTACTCAAGCTATTTGTAGTACCACGCCTTGCAGGATCATCTAGTAATTTCCATTCATACTTATAAGGATTGGCTTCGTCACCAGATTTCTCTCTGTCAACTTTATATCCCTTATCTTTAGCCCATTTCTTTATATTAGTCCAATTCATTTATCTTTATACTTTCTAGTCTCAGGATCATAGTCTTCCAAGGGTCTATCATATCTTTTGAATGCTTCTAAATGTTTAACAGCAATCATTTGCGATTCTTGTTTTAGTTGCTGTTTCATTTGCCAATTAATTAAATCGTAAAGATCATTAATATGTCCTCTAACCTCATGGCAATCACCCATACCATCAAGCACTTGAGATATATGTTGCCTAACTTCTGGCTGAAAACAAGAATACTTTAAAGGCAGCTTGTCCTTCTTGCTCATCTGTTTATATTCGTCAGGCTGTTTGGAGGTCATTCTTTAATCTTTCATAAGACTCTAAGGCATCCTGCAAGCATGTTATGAGTTTAAACAATTCCATGCTCTGTGTATTAGTAATATCTTCAATAGTATCAAATTGCTCTAACATATGTTTAATAATATTATTATAGCCTACTTGACTTGCAAAATCTTTAATCTGATTCTTAACATTAAGGTATTCTAATTCTTTTCTATCGTTATCGGATAATTTAGACATGAACCTTCTTTCCTTTATATAAGTAACTGCCGTTAGGCTCACACACTTCTAATACACGGTCAAAATCTCTGGACAAATTATATCTAGCATCTTTTGCTGGAGCGTTCCAAGTTGCTGCTTTGTAAATATCCAAAGTATCATTTTTAAGAAATGCGTGAACACTATCACTACCATGATCTGTCTTAATAATTTTAGTATACTTTTTATTGATCTTAAACCAAAAGTATGTGGTCTTTTGATTCTTAGAGTATGCACCATGCTGCCTAGCAAATGCCTTATACTCTAATACTTCGCACCATTCTTCTACAAAATTAATATACTTTTCTAACATATTATACACCGTTTACCTTTCCTAAAACTCTACCTCTTTGCGTTCTTCTGACATAGCCTTTTCTTATCATATAGGGTTCAATACTGTTCTCAATAGTTTCCATAGCAATACCTGTAAGACTTGACATAGCTTTCAGACCAAGAGGATTTCCTCTGTTCGACTGTAAAACATTTAAATATTTCTTATCATTTTCATCGAAACCGTGTTGGTCAATACCTTGCATACCATATATCTTTTCTAGATTTTTTTCTTGAGGATAAAAAGACGTATAGCTTTTATACCATTGTAGTCTAGCATTTAAAATTCTAGGAGTACCTTTGCTTCTTTGAGCAATATCTAATAAATCTTGATCAGATATGTCAATATTCATACTATCACAATTCGACCTTGCTAGTTTTGCTAGGACATCTGGGGTATAAAAAGAAAGATGTTCTTTAATTGTAAAACGATCATAGAAAGGTTGGCTTAAACTGCCGCCACTTGTTGTAGCACCTACCATTGTAAAACTAGGAATGTCAATAGTTTCTGGATCACCTTCAATCACTAAATCCATTTTAAAATCTTCCATTACAGGATACAAAAACTCTTCTACTAATTTAGGTAGTCTGTGAATTTCGTCAATAAACAATACTGAGTTTAATGTCATGGTCATAAGATATGGCAAAATACCTTTTATATTCCTGACATTTGCGGCATTGACTGTATACATATTGACACCTAACTCTGACGCAATCGCACTTGCTATGGTAGTCTTGCCGAGGCCGGGAGGCCCGTCTATTAAAACATGAGGCATTGAAGTCTGCGGATTTTTACAACCACATACAGAAATCTTTAGGCGTTCTACTACAGCATCTTGACCAATAATATCGTCAAACTTCTGTGGTCTTAGATTCATCTATCGCTCCAAAATCAAAAACAATCTTCTTAACCAATTCAGACACGCTATCTGTATTATACTTGATGTGAGTCTTTTCTGCAAGAGTCCTCGCCTCTTCTTTTTCAAATCCGTAAGAAACCAATGTAATGGCGCACCTTTGGATTATGTCTAAACTACTATCGTCTTTTTTAGGTTGTGTCTTGACCTTTTTTTCTTTCTTTGTTTTATTGTCCTTAACAAATTTAAAGTTTATACTATCTATTCTTTTAGGCATAATAATAACGTCACAAGAATAGCAAACTATTTTATATTTAGGGGTCTGGTTTTCTTTCAGACTAATCCAATGCTCTGAACCACAATCATGACAAATATATTTTAAATGAATATCTGCCTCTTTTGGCTTGTCATTTTTTTGAGTTTTTATCATTGGTCTTTTACCCAAAACACAAAGTCATTTTTATCATTATCAAATGCAGATTCCACTAAGCCTTTAGCAACTAAACCCTTAACGATATTGGATACCATTCTGCGATTCATTTGAATAAGTATTTCGTCGTAGTCGTCTTCTTTTATTTTATAATAAAGGTCATCTTTACTAAGAACCCTGACAAGGAATGGCTTGAAGATTGCTCTGCATTCTCCAAGAGGCAATAAAGATTCGATCTCTTTTTCATCTTCTTGGTCTGTAGAAGCATCAACCTTTTGCAAGAACTCCGTATCCGTTAAATCATTATTCTCTTCATCAAAGTTGTGATAAATAATCTTTCTACTAAAGTTGATTAACTTATCTACATTAACTACTTCTAACCATCCGTCTTCTTTCATAATAAACCTCAGTTTAATATACTGTGCAAGTCTTTATAATAACTTGGCTGTTTTAAATAGTGTGCTGCGTTTGATGATATATGTGCTTTCCACATCGCATTGATTTTATCGCAAACAAAATATTGTTTCTTCCAGATAGCTTCCTCGTAATGATTGCTCCCCAGATACATAAAGTATGTTTGCTTCGATGTATCTTGGGGAGTCGAATCACTCACAGGAAATTTGTTAGGTTTAACGACCCAAGTATTTTCGTCTTCTTGTATAATATCTTCTATAGCTTTTTTAAGCCATTTCTCCCAAGCCTTCATGTCAAACTTATAGTCCCATCCATAGCTTTCGTCAGGATAGTAATTGTATTCGTCGTCATCATAATCGTCATGTTCAGGGTCTTGCATTTTTTACCTCAAGGGCCACGGGACAGGAGACAGTTGCCCCGTGACCCACTCTATTAATAGTCAGTAAACCGATCAATCAAATCATCCATAGGATCATTGTCGTCGTCATCTTCAAACTGATCCCAGTAATCATCATCATACTCATCATACACTGTTGAGGCTTCATCTTCATCAACATAAGAGTCTGCCTCAAATTCAGCCTTATAAAGAGGTTTTGGCAATTCCCCTTGATATAGGCCGACTACTTCATATTTGCAAGTACGAAGTTTTTCGCAGTTACAATCGCTAGGAACACTTACAACATCTTCAGGATTGATTTTAACAATCACGATGTTATCACCAGCATCTACGTTCCCATACTCTGCAACATAATTTAATGCTCCAGCATGAAGCCCTTGTGAGCATCCAACCTTACGGTTATCGTTTACCTTTGCTCTACGCATTTCGCAGACCTGACCAACGGTGTTGTCGAATACACCCTGCCATTTATCCTTAAAGTCTTTCCTTACTGCTTTGTATGCAAGGAAACATCCATCTTCAGTAACGGGTAGATTCTCATGCTCCAAGAAATCGTACAGTTCTTGCTGACTCTGCATACTTGGGTTTTGCATAAGGTTTTCTAAGAAATTTACAAGAGGCTGAAAAGGCAAACCTTTACTCATAAATTCTATAATCCTTTTACTAATACTTCCATGA
>Ga0163111_10001816_pt1 | contig 13361 bp, 5 predicted proteins | sample CRUFie1St18metaG_FD_109645 | JGI IMG/M metagenome (GOLD analysis project Ga0163111, IMG submission 109645) | Marine microbial communities from the Costa Rica Dome - CRUD Field 142mm St18 metaG | ecosystem: Environmental > Aquatic > Marine > Oceanic > Photic zone | place: Costa Rica: the Eastern...
CGGTAAAAAGCTTTAAGCTGCGCGGTGCCTATAACCGTATTTGCTCACTAAGCGACGAGCAATTGCAAGCTGGCGTAATTGGCGCCTCGGCGGGTAATCATGCACAAGGCTTAGCGTACAGCGCAAAAATGAAGGGCATTCAGGCGACCATTGTCATGCCTGAAACCACGCCTGATATCAAGGTAGATGCAGTACGCCGCTTCGGTGGTGATAACGTGAATGTGGTATTGCATGGCACCAGCTTTGACCAAGCGAGTAACCACGCTAAAGCATTGTGCGAAACCCATGGCTATACCTTTGTTCCGCCTTTTGACGATCCCGATGTCATCGCGGGGCAAGGCACAGTTGCGCGAGAACTGCTAGAGCAAAACCCCAATCTTGATATTTTGTTTATAGCTGTTGGCGGCGGTGGTTTAGCCGCGGGTATTGCGGTGTACCTAAAGCAATTAAAGCCAAGTATAAAAATTGTAGCAGTAGAGTCAGAAGAGTCGGCCTGTTTTATTAAAGCAAAAGCGCAAGGCGCGCCAACAGAGCTTGAAAGCGTCGGCATTTTTGCCGATGGGGTAGCTGTTAAAGTAATGGGGCAAGAGACCTTCCGCCTGTGTAATCGTTTAGTCGACGAAACCATTACCGTTACCAATGATGAAATCTGCGGGGCTATAAAAGATATCTTCGATGACACCCGTGTTATTGCTGAGCCTGCGGGCGCATTGTCGGTGGCGGCAATTCGTAAATACGCAAAGCAACATGACCTAAAAGGTAAAAAGCTGGGCGGTATTCTGTGTGGTGCAAACATTAACTTTCACACCCTGCGCTACGTGTCTGAACGCTGTGAGTTAGGCGAGCAGAAAGAAGCCGTCTTTGCGGTTAAAATTCCCGAAACCAAAGGTGCGTTTAAACAGTTTTGCGAGTGCGTTGGGGCAAAAGCAATAACCGAATTTAATTATCGCTATGCTAGTGAGAGCGAAGCACATATTTTTGTTGGCGTTAAGCTTAAAGGCGGGCAGCAAGAGTTTGCTGCACTGCAAAGCGACCTTGAAAGCAAGGGGTATGACTGCGTTAACTTAACGGATAATGAGTTAGCCAAACTCCATGTTCGTCACATGGTTGGTGGTAGGCCGCCGACAATACTTAACGAGCAAGTATTTAGCTTTGAGTTTCCGGAGCGCCCGGGTGCGTTATTGAATTTCTTAAATACGTTGGGTGAACAGTGGAACATTACGCTATTTCACTATCGTAACCACGGCGCAGCAGAAGGTTTGGTACTGGCTGGCTTTGATATCGCCCCAGAAAGTCGAGATGACTTTAACCAGCATGTTGCCGAGTTAGGTTATAAGGTTGAAGAAGTAACGGATAATCCTGCATATCGCTTTTTCCTGTCGCAACCAGCGTAAAGTCTTATTGGTATGCCGAAAAGGCTTTGATAACAATACATATACGAACAATGGCTCGTTTTTAACCGTTTTCGCTTTGTACTGCTTCACGTTAAGCGCAAGTTTACCGAGGAGCGATACAAAGCGGCACTATTTTGACCTTATTGGCTTCGCATTTGTAGAGCGTTGCGTATCTGCATCAAAAGAGGCCATTGACTAGGTAGGCGCACAATAAAAAACCCATGCTAATGCATGGGTTTTTGCTAAGACTAATGCAAAGCTGCTGCCTGCGACAATATCGCTAATTTGCAGAGTTGAGGGCAACATTTTCCAAATGCTGAATCATTTCAGGCCATATTAAGTCCATAACATCAGCGCGCAACGCCTCACACTCTTCCGAGTATTTTAGGCTACCGTCTTTTTCAGAATCTAACCAATGGTTATCTTTTAGAGCACTGATAAAGCTAGACAGTACGTTCTTATCGTAGAATTCAGGTGAGCTAAGCCCGTAAAGCGCTGATAAACGCTCGGCGACTTGTTTACTTTCTCGTTCTAATGCACTGCGGCTAATTATTTTTTCTTTATCTAAAATAGTTAATACCACGGCATAACGCTGTAATGTTTCCTGCATACAACGGCTTAATAGCCATGATGAATGGAATTGTTTGCAGTGTGCATCTGGCGGTAAAAGCTCGCCATCTTTTTGGCGTAATAGCCCGTTGTCGAGCATCGCTGTGATCAGTGCGTCAGTGTGCGCAAGCGCTTCATCTTGGGTAAGGTGCAAGAACAGCTCTTTTTGCAGCAACGGATAAAGTGCAGCAATAAGCTGAAAAATGCTGCTCTTCGTGGTGCCTTTCTTCGCAAATATAGAGGCCATAATAAGACCAGGGATTGCGAATAAGTGCAAAATGTTGTTGCGGTAATAGGTCAGGTACACCGCGGACTTTGGCTGTGGACTGATCAAGCGCCCGTAATCATCTTCGTTGATATCAAAGCGACCTAACTTGAGCGTATCGCGCAGTAATTCTTCCGCCGACGAATCTGGAATGGTGGCATCATCGCTGAACGGCACAGCTTTAAATAAATCCATGAAATCGCCCATGGCTTGTTTAAGCTCGGCTTCGCTCATGGTTTGTCTTTTAGAAGATAATAGACATAACGAGGCTAACGCCATACCGTTTAATGCAGCCGCACGGTTAATGCGGGTCATTACGTTGTTAGCCAACTCATTAACGGCAGGGGTTAACCAAGCCGGCTTTTTCTCAGGTTCGGCGTCGCGGCAATCTCGCCAGTTTGGTACATGGCTTTCAAGAAACTGGTTAAGCGCAATAGGCTCACCAAAGTTTACATAACCGTGCCCGTAATTTTTAAGTTTACGAATGGCAGAGAACACCTGAAGGTTAGATTCTTTCTTCTTCTTAGAGCCTTTAAGCTCGTTCAAATAGCTCTTCACTTCCATCACATTTTCATAGCCAATGTAGACAGGCACTATGCTTACAGGGCGGTTAACACCTTTAAGCATGGCTTGAATAGTCATGGCTAGCATACCGGTTTTAGGCGGTATTAAGCGACCCGTTCGGCTACGACCACCTTCAGGATAGTATTTTACTGAATAGCCTTTGTTAAACAGCAGCTCTAAATACTCTCTAAATACCGCGGTGTAGAGCTTGTTGCCTGCAAAACTGCGACGTAGGAAGAATGCTCCGCCACGGCGGAATACCTTGCCCACAGGCCAGAAATTTAGATTAATACCTGCTGCAATATGCGGTGTTACCATACCTTCGTGATAAATCACGTAGGTTAATAGCAGGTAGTCCATGTGACTGCGGTGACACGGTACATAAATGATCTCATGACCATTGGCGGCGAGTTCACGAATGCGATCAGCGTGACCTACACTAATCCCGTTATAAATCTTGTTCCAAATGCGTGTGAGCAGTCTGTCACCAAAACGGATAAGTCCTTCACGGTAATCTGCAGCAATCTCAGTGATATAGCTCTGTGCAGTTTCCTTTGCTTTTTCATGCGTCACTTTTTTGCTTCGCGATTCTTCAGCAATGGCTCGACGCACTGCATCTGAACCTAACACACTGTTATTTAGTTCCTGACGCTCTAGCAAGGTGGGGCCGGTCATGCTTTGACGCTTACGCTGAAAGTGAGTACTCGCCACACGTACGAGTTTGTGAGCAATGCTTTGATCGCTGCCGTGTTGGTTAGACATGGCACGTGCAGAAACGGCTTTAGAATAGTTAATGAAGTTATCACGGCCTAAAAATAGCACGATGAACAATTTGCGAAGCCAGCTTGGAGCTGCAGCTTCCGTAATTAAATCGCTTAAACCAGGGTTCCCGCGCCCCGGGGCACGACCCCACGTGACGTAGACAGGTACGACCTGTAAATCTAGATTTTCATGGTCTCGATGTAAATGAAAAAGGTCAGTGAAAACCTCTTCAATCCCAGTATCTTCGACTGACGAGCGAAAAATAGGCTGGGTTTTACGTAAGAACAGCGTCGACGAATATTCTCGTCCTGCCAATGTGAGCGTATCTGTAGGACTAGGTAAACCTAGCGCTTTTGTCGACATTCTCAGTGCAAGTTGGTCTGTCACTGAGTTGTTGGGAAGTAGATAAACAATAGGTTTGCTTTTATCTATTCCTAGCTCGGTTTCAACGTTAACTGGAATACTGTGAGCTTTGACCAGCAACTTAACAGGATAATGAAACACCGACAGAAGGGCTTTTCGCATCCACGACATGAATTATGTAATCCTATGAAATAAAAACGGGTGAAGTGTAACACAATCGCATCACAATCTCGCGACTCGCCAATCTTATCGCTTTTCTGGCGTTACAGACTCTTTGTTGCACAGAAAGTTCACAAGAGCTTGCGTCTTTAGTGTTCGGGAAGATCTGGCAAGCTTCCTAACTTCATTCTGGGAATTTGTAAGGGAGCAGCCATTCTTGCATTCCCGCGCTTCGCTAGGAAACTAGCCAGCGCCTTCTGAATGGAAAATTATCTATACAGATTGGTATTTCATTGCGATAAGTTGAGACTGTTACTACTTTTATAAAGGTCAATGAATATGAGCAAGATGTAGTGGATGATCAAAACCGCCTGAAGACAATTGATGAATTTATGCTTAACAACGAGGTGCCATTAGATCTCAACGATCTTATGGTGGTGTTAGCTGCGGCATACAAAGTGCCTATTGCGCTAATTGGCATCGTTGGTGAGTTTGAAGAGGTTTTCAAAGCGCGATATGGGACTTCACTTTCCAAGGTGAGTAGGGAACATGCATTTTGTAGTCATGTCGTGCAAGAGCGTCAACAAGTTGTTGTAAACAATGCCCAAGAAGACCCAAGATTTAAAGACAACCCTCTAGTGACGGGTGAGCCGCACATCTGCTTTTATGCAGGCACACCCATTGAAATTAATGATGAGGTTATCGGTGCTGTCTGTCTTATTGATACCGTTCCAAGAGAAATTGACAAGAAATATCTAGAAGTTCTAGATCGAATTGGCGCGCTTGTCAGTCAGCATATCTCTCTTTCAAAAGAACACGAAGCACTCAAGCGTGAGCATGGGTTAATAGAAAAGTCCCCTATTGTTCTGGCTACGTGGCGAAATACTACGTCGCTCAAACTGGTTCATATCTCAAAGAATAGCGAGCGCGTATTGGGCATATCGTCCCAAGATTTACTGAGCGGCGCAGTCGAGCTTGGCGATGTTTTGACACAAGACGCTGAGGGCGACTTTACATTCGCCATGCAGGCCCATATGGAGGGCGTGGAAACGCATACCTGTCGTCTTCAAATTGCCACGCCCACACGTACCATTTGGGTAAGTATGATCTCTACGGCTAGTTTCCGTGAAGACGGTATGTTGTATTCCGTTCAGGCATTTCTATTTGATACCAGCGACCAAAAATATGTGGAAGACAAGCTCAACAAAACAAACCAGCGTATGCGACTATTATTGGAGGCCTCTGAGTTAGGTACGTGGGATTGGAATTTGACCGCTGATGTAAACCAAGTCAACAAACGCTGGTGCGATATTGTCGGTCTTGAATATGAATACTATGACACCAGTTCGCGCTTTTTCAGACAGCTGATTCACCCTGCGGATTATGTGAAAGTAGAAAAGCAGTTACACGAACATATTGCTGGAAAGAGCAAGGTTTTCAATACTACGTTTCGCATGAGGCATACTAACGGCTCTTGGGTTTGGGTCGAAAGCTATGGAAAAACTGTAGAATCTGACATTCTGGGTAAACCCACCCGGGTTGCCGGAATTCATCGTGACATCACCCAACGAATGGAAAGCGAGCTTCACGAGAGAAAGAAAACTCAGCTCCTGCAATTTATTAATAAGACCCGAGCTTCATACCTTCAAAACAACGATTTGACCTTGGCCTGTCAAACAGTATTGCCCGAACTCATTGATATTTCGGACAGTCAGTTTGCTTTCGTAGGGCAAATGAAAAATGAAGGCGATGCATCGAGGCTGTTTATCCATGCCATTTCCGAAATCGTTTGGGACACCAGCAGCTTCACACAATATAACGAGTATAAAAAGCGCAATTTATACTTCAGCAGTTTTGATAACCTCTTCGGTACCACTATTGTAACGGGAGAAATTACGATAAGTAATGCTTCTGGGAGTCATCCGAAATCTAAAGGTGTGCCCCAAGGGCATCCGCGAATTAGCCGTTTTTTAGGTTTGCCTATCAAAGTCAAAGACAGAGTCGTGGGTATGATTGGTTTGGCCAATAAGTTTGAACCCTACTCTATAGAAGATGCCAAATTTCTACAGCCTCTTTTAGATGCATTAGCCGGTCTATTCTATGCAGTAGAATTAGAAGATGCACGCGCTGTCGCTGAAGAAAAGCTGCGGCAATTAGCTATGACTGACTCATTAACGGGTTTGTATAACCGAAGAGCATTTATTAACGAGTGCATCGTGTTTTCAAAACAGCATCATAGTGCGTGTGTGGCAATTATAGATATCGACTATTTTAAACAGGTAAACGACACGTACGGTCATGACGCGGGTGACCAAGCGTTAATTACTGTTGCGCAAAAAATAGCGAAACAAAATCGTTCACCCAACGTGGTTGCGCGACTTGGCGGAGAAGAATTCGCTGTTGTGATGCTGGGCAAAAATAGAAAAGAAATTAACACGCAGCTAGAGGCGCTGCGTATAGCCGTTGAAGAAAGTGTTGTTAACTATAAAACCGATCAAATAAACCTTACCATCAGCATAGGAGCTACTTTTGTCGATAGTACCCACGGCGCAGACTTTAGCGCGCTGTTATCAACCGCTGACAGAGCCCTTTATAAAGCAAAAGAGCAAGGCCGAAATCGCGTTGTCTGGGGAGACGATTGACCGTCACTGCATGTCGATAACCGCTAGCGACTTGTGTATCAGGCAACAGAGATATTGCCAGGAAAACGAAGATAAGTTATAAAAACCGAACATTTTAATGTTATAAACAAACTAGGCATGTGTCGTACTTTTGGCTGATGTTAGGCCACCATGCCTTACAAATCAGGGACGATGTATGAACACTTCGCGCTTGGGTTTCTCTGGCCTTTTTTCTATTCTAGCTCTTACAGCCTGTGGTGGTGGAGGGGGCTCGGACTCTCCGACTAACCCGACACCTGCACCGCCCCCAGAGCCCACTTCATTAGAAATTTTATCGAACCCCTTAGACTACTCGATAGCACAGCTAGACACTGCAGCTAAGCGTTATGCTGATAATAGCTATACGGGTGAAACAAACGTTGCAATCGCTGACATCAGCGCTGTGCAAAATGTATATATTACGCTTTTTGGTGAAGATCTCGCTAGTTCACCTTATCTTGACATATTTGAAGTTTCTGAACTTGTCGATGCTAACGGCAACATTGATGGCGTTATACAATGCTCAGATAGTGGCTCAATCAAGTACTCTGGAAAACTCGATTTAAGCACAGGCCTCGGAACTATAATTGTCGATTATGACCAATGCCTACACTATTATTTGAGCGCGTATCACGATGGTCAATTTTCTGTGGCTATTACGAAATCAGATGACGACAATTTCGAGGCAACGTCCTATTTTACGAGTCTTTCGATAGGAAGAGGGAGTCAACGTGCAACGCTAAAAGGGTTAATGAAAGCTGAAATAAGTTACGACCCACGCACGGGTTACTACAACGAAGAACTCATTCAGTACATGGCCGCGACCTTTAACGGTGAAGCCTATAAAATAAATGGAACTGCTTTCGATGGCTTTAATGGGTTGGGGTATTCCTCTGAGTTCGAGGGGACAATGCATATTGGCTCAAAAGGTAAGCTTGATTTTTCTTACTTCTCAGAGGAAGGAGGACTACCTTATGCTTCCCAAGGTTCTCTTGTAGTTAAAGGCAATAGAACCGCAGGCATTGATATTATGCAAGGTGCGGTTCGCTATGGTGAAGATACGAACGGGGATGACACCTATGATGTTGGCGTGTTTTTCAGCAGTATCGAGACATTTGCAAGCAGCAATACCGCGAACATCGTTCTATCCGATATAGAAACTATTTCAGCGCCTCCCGTTGCTGGTGAACCCTATTATTATGCTTATGACCCTGTTTACACGTCTGACGATATAACCGTTGATGAGGGGTATTATTACGACTCTGATACGCCTGAATCTGACCTGTCAGTATCTTACCGCTGGTACATTAATAACGTTGTTATAGAGGGTGTTAGCGGCAGCACACTGCCTGCTTATAACGCGGTATTCGGCGATGAACTGAAAGTAACTATGGTAGTGTCCGACGGTGTTAATATCGTTGAATCACAACCCGTTTTTATCACTATCAGTGACTCTCCAATGACACTTGTCGTCTCCAATATGCCTGAATCGGTAACTGCTGGTGGTTACGTCGAGTTCACGGTAAGCATGACTGACCCCGATCAAATTAATAGTGATGTTGCAGGCCAGCTTGTCGCTGCACCTACAGGAGTTACCTTAAACGACAACGGCTTACTAACGTGGCAGGTGCCCGACAGTCAACTGTTCAATGCGCAAACATATATCTTTAGCTTTGCGAGTCTGGATGGCGATGAGAGCCTGCAAACCGTAGAAATAACTGCTTATGCAGATAAAGCGCCGGCGTTTGCTCGCACAACTTCAATAACACCAATTTATAATAGAGGTTTTGCGATTGCCTCAACCAAGGGTGGGAATGAACTCATATCCGTCAATCATCGAAATGTGGGCGCCTTCTCGTTAAACGGGAATAAACTAGAAAATACCTATGTGTACCCTTACAAGTTACCTACCAGAGGAGAAATTAAAGGCGTTTATACACAAGATGCTGACGGTGATAGCAATGATGAAATCTATATCCTTACTGAACAAGGCTTGTCAGTTATAAAAGATCGTAACGACAACGCGGAAACTGTATTTGTAGCAGAGGGTAAAATTACGTCAGGATGGTTTTACGATATTGATAGCGACGGTATTGAAGAAATTGCATACCTTCACGGCGATCATTATTACGATGCGACTTCTATCTCCATTCATAATGTAACAACTGGTGAGAAGTTACAGCAGTTCGATGTCGATGGTGTATCAACCCTTTCTTTTGGTAATGTGGACGACGACGCGTCTATCGAGTTGGTGACTAACAATGGTTACGTCTTCGATATTAATAGCGGCGCTAATCAATGGCTTTTTGGCAATGGGTTTAGCGACGCTTACGTCGCTGTCGGTGATATGAACAACGACGGTGTCGATGAAATCATTGGTGCCGACCGTTGGGAGAATATTTCAGTCTATTCAGCGGTATCGAAAAGTAATTTGGCGACAGCTGAGCATAACGATATCTGCGATTTGAGCTATAGCAAAGATGACCATACAAATAAGGGAATGTTTGTAATTTCTGAGTGCCAGTGGGGAGAGGTGAAAGCTTTCACGCTTGAAGGTGGTCAAATTTCGGAACAATGGAGCGTTATTCATAATACGTATAGCGGTATGTCGCTTTTAATCGGCGACCTGAATAACGATAGCCGAAACGAAATAATCTGGACCGGCGACAGCGAAATTCAGGTTGCACAGCAAGATGCTGAGGGCGACTACGTCTTATCAGATATACAAACTGAAGCACACTCTTCTAATTACTTTGCTGCCGGCTGGGCCCCTTTTGGTGATAATGATGAAAGAGCAGTCTTTGTTAGTGAGACAACTAACTACTACACATCAATTCAGGTGCTGTCAGTTAACACGAAGAATGAACTTACCATCAGCGACGAACTTGGCGACGATGTTTTTGACTATAGCAGACCCGTTGTTACTGACTATAACAATGATGGCGTGGGTGAATTATTCACAGGAGCTTTGAATAGCAATACATCATTCAACGTAGTTAAGTTGTCAGATAACTCAATTCAGTGGTCGCTGAGCCAAAATCAAAACAGCCAAATCTCACTCATCGAAGCAATAGACGTTAATGACGATAATTTTGTTGATGCGGTCATTGTTGAAAACAATCGACTTAAAGCATTCGATATTGAGAACCAAGTTCTCATCGACGCTGTCATTAATGAGTTTTCAATTGATACTGTCGCTGAGCTCACCAATAATGGCGAACACTTCTTTGCTGTTAGTGGCTATGAATCATTAAAGCTCTATACAATGCAAGATGGCGAGTTTGTCGGACTAAATGCACTAGATGTTTCTTGTAGTCAATTGATAAGAATTAATGCTGATGGTGACGACGCCTCTGAGTTCGCATGCTTAGATAGAAACTACAATAGAATAAATATTTATGACGTAACAAATGACGCCTTGGTACTTAAAGAGGCCATAACGCCTACATTCAATCTTCAGAATATAGCCGTTATTCCAACGACATCGTCTAATCAATCAATACTTGGCATTTACCAAGCTGAAGAATATGACTCATCGTATGGATATTATGACAACGTTGCTTACCGAGTCACTGAAATAGATAACAAAGGACATGTCATTTGGCGTAGCCCTTCCATTGGCATTAATCATGTCGATGGTATGCGTACCCGAAAGAACAATGCCGGTGAAGTAGAGCTTCAAATAGGTAATCCGAACATGGCCCTTCTTGTGAAATAAAGGTAATACACTTGTCGCTGTCTATTGCTTATGGCAAAAGACGCGGCAAGTGCTTGTTATTTAGTTTTAGGTGTATATACTTACAGGAACTGTATGAACAGACAGGTCTTTTATGCGCCCACTCACAGCTCGACAAACAGAAGTTTTAGAACTTATCAAAACTACCATGCAAGAAACGGGGATGCCGCCTACGCGTGCGGAAATCGCTCGTCAACTTGGTTTTCGTTCTGCCAACGCTGCAGAAGAACATTTGAAAGCCTTGGCGCGTAAAGGCGTGATAGAAATTCTGCCGGGTACCTCTCGGGGTATCAAACTCAATATTCCCCTCGAAAATGACGTACCTGAAGAAGAAGGCCTACCTCTCATCGGGCGTGTGGCGGCGGGTGAGCCAATTTTGGCGCAAGAGCACGTAGAATCACACTACAAGGTAGACCCTGCACTGTTTCAACCTCAAGCAGACTTTTTACTGCGTGTTAACGGCATGAGCATGAAGGACATAGGTATTTTAGATGGTGATCTCCTTGCTGTGCATCGCACCACCGATGTTCACAATGGCCAGGTTGTTGTGGCACGTGTAGACGAAGACGTTACGGTAAAGCGTTTAGAGAAACGTGGTCGTGAAGTATTACTTCATGCCGAAAACGAAGAATTCGCACCTATTCGAGTAGACCTAGCCAACGAACCTTTTGCTATTGAGGGGATCGCAGTGGGCGTTATAAGAAACGCGGATTGGATGTAAGGTTTTAACACCTTCAATGAAAAGCGGCGCACTAGCCGCTTTTTTTATGCCTTTTATTGCTTTATTTCTACCAGTTTTCTGGAGTTAGGGTGACTAAGCACGCTTTTAAAAAACGAACCCAAACATGACTGTCAGAAAACGTATTAAGCGTATTTTGCCTGTGAATGAACTAATGAATATGCATTCATTATTTTAAAGTCTGTTTGAAAATAAATATTAGCAACCTATTAGTTGTTGATTTTATGATCAAATGATTGCTGATAAAACCTTTGTGTTGTTCAAAATGTGCGTTTGATTTTATCCTCGGCTACTACATGCTCATTTCTTTTTCCATCCAATATGTAACGTAAGGCTGCCAAATAAAATGATTAAAAATTGAACACTTCGTTAAATTTTTAACAGAAAAGACTAGACGGCACGGCATTATTGCGCAATTCTTAGACAAAGATTAACAAAATAATAACAATGACTCTTAATTTGTTTTACAAGTTGAGGTAATGGGTCAATCGTTCGCAAACCATTTGGTAGGGCATCGCGCAAAATAATCAGCGTTTTTGGTCTTGCTATTACGGAGGTGCTGAGTGAAACAACTAACGACCGTTTTCGCAAAATGGTGTTCAACAATACCGTTTTTGCTTCTTTCCCCTTTGCTTCTTGCCCAAGAAGTCAGTGAAGAGGCTTCTTCACTAAACTTAAGACGCGGTGCCACTGACATCAGTGGCCAGGTTTACGACCTCCACATGCTGATGTTTTTTATATGCGTTGGCATTGCTGTTGTAGTGTTTGGGGTTATGTTTGCCTCGATGTATCTGCACAGAAAGTCCCGTGGCGCGAAGCCAGCAAATTTTCATGAGAACGTGAAAGTTGAAATTGCTTGGACCGTTATCCCCTTTCTTATTCTTATTTTTATGGCTGTGCCTGCAGCGAATACGCTGATTGCGATGGAAGACACATCTGAGCCTGACATGACTGTGCTAGTAACAGGCTCACAGTGGAAGTGGCACTACAAGTACATGGACAGCGACGTTGAGTTTTATTCATTGCTTGCTACTCAACGCGAGCAGATAGAGAACAAGTTCCAGAAAACAGATAACTACCTGTTGGAAGTAGACCGCCCATTGGTTATCCCGACTGGAAAAAAAGTACGCTTTCTTATTACTTCAGACGACGTTATCCACTCTTGGTGGGTTCCTGATTTTGCGGTGAAAAAAGATGCCAACCCCGGCTTTATTAACGAGTCTTGGGCCAAGGTGAATGAGCCTGGTATTTATCGCGGACAGTGCGCAGAACTTTGTGGGAAAGACCACGGCTATATGCCGGTTGTGGTGATTGCTAAAGAGCCTGCTGAATTTGATAAATGGATGGGCGAACAAGAAGAAATTGTTCGTAAAGCAAAAGAAGAAGAGCAGCGTCTACTTTCTATGAACATGTCGATGGATGAGTTAATGAAAGTTGGCGAGCGTGTTTACAACACCACCTGCGCTGCTTGCCATATGCCAAATGGTGAAGGTTTACCTGGCGTGTTCCCGGCATTAAAAGGCAGCAAAATGGCGTTAGAAGATCAGCAAGGTCACATTGATATTGTACTTCACGGTAAGTCGGGTACTGCTATGCAGGCGTTTAGCAAAATGCTAAGCCTTAAAGAAATTGCAGCGGTAGTGACTTATGAGCGCAATGCTTGGGGCAATAACACTGGCGACATGGTTCAGGCCAAAGACGTCAATGCAGTGGCAAACGGAAACTAGGAGCAGAAAAATGAGCAAAGCAACTGAAGTTATTTCGCCTGATACCTCTGCGCCTCATAGCGGTCAAGCACATGGCGATCACCTACATGATGATCATGAACACCACGATCATATTCCTAAAGGGATAACGCGCTGGTTGTTTACTACTAACCATAAAGACATAGGCACACTTTACCTGTGGTTTGCCTTTATCATGTTTTTAGTTGGTGGTGCGATGGCCATGGTGATCCGCGCTGAACTATTCCAACCTGGTCTACAAATTGTAGAGCCAAACTTCTTTAACCAAATGACCACGGTACACGGACTTATCATGGTATTTGGTGCAGTAATGCCTGCCTTTACTGGGCTCGCAAACTGGCTTATTCCCATGATGATCGGCGCCC
>Ga0163111_10001819_pt1 | contig 13353 bp, 7 predicted proteins | sample CRUFie1St18metaG_FD_109645 | JGI IMG/M metagenome (GOLD analysis project Ga0163111, IMG submission 109645) | Marine microbial communities from the Costa Rica Dome - CRUD Field 142mm St18 metaG | ecosystem: Environmental > Aquatic > Marine > Oceanic > Photic zone | place: Costa Rica: the Eastern...
ACTTCATCCGAGGACACTACTATTACAGCTACAGATTCTGCTGAAGAATTCCGTTATGAGGTCTCAGATGCAGGTGTTTCTGAAGAGGGCGCCTATACAGTAACTATTGAGGGATTTGATATTGCAACAGATAAGTTAACTTTAGTAATTGTTAATGGATCATCTAACTTAACTACACAAGAATTTGATCAGCTTGCAAATGTTGAGGTTACTTCAGATGGTATTAGTGGAACACAAATTCTTTTCGCACCTGACAGTAATGCACAAAGTGGTAAGCTAGTATTACCAAGTGTTGAAGAGTCTTTTGATAGTGATTGGACGGCAACTACATATACTGTAGAAATAATTGCTGATTCAAATTTGGTTTAATAAATTTTTAGGGAAAAATAATAATAAAACTAGGAGTTTAGAAAAAAATATATACTTGCCTTATTTAAGACATAATTATTTATAAAATAGGGCTGGTAAAATTTGTTACATTTGGTTACAATAATTAAATTAAATTATTGACGTTTTTAACGAAATGTAGGATTTTGTGATTCGTTATCAAATTTTTTGGTAATGGTTTTGATTAAAATGTTATTTTAGGGAGAAATTAAATGGCGACTATTAATCACAGTTCTGGTGCGGACATCATCGTACCAAGTAATGGTGGAACAACTTACAGAGGTTTAGGTGGCGACGATACCTATATCCTTTCAAATTCAATTGCTGCTAACGCTGCAATTACAATTGTGGACACTAGCGGATCAAATAATATTCAGCTAGTTGATGGTCTATCAATTGCATCTTCAAAGTTTGCGGCTGATGCTGTTCAATTAACTTTGTCAAATGGAGCTATTGTTACAATTAATGGTGCTAGTAATTTTTCATATGAATTAGGTGGTAATGCTACTTCAGGTGTATCTGGATCTTCGAATACACTTTCAGCATTTGCTTCAACTATGGGTGTTGCAACTTTACCAAGTTCTGGTTCTACAGATGGTAGTTCTGATGTTACAATTTCAAATAATGGAATTAGCTCATCTGCCTCTCCAACTTTTACTGTAACTAAATCTGCTTCAAAAGTCGCCGAAGGCGAAGAAGTTACATTCACTATAACTGCAAGTTCAGCTGTATCATCAGACACAACTTTCTCCTGGTCTGCAATGGGTGATACAATTGATAGTTCAGTTTCTGCTGCTACTAATGCTGATATATCAACTCTCTCAGGTACAGCAACAATTGCATCTGGTTCTACTTCCACAACATTTACTGTTGGAGCTGTTGCAGATGCTGTCGTTGAAGGCCTTGAAGGTATGAAGGTTAGTGTTTTTGACTCTAATGCTTCTCCACTTTCAAGCTCTGATGTTTTAATTGATAATACTGGTTCAGCTTCAACTGTACTATCTTTTACAGGTACTGCTGGTGTTAACAATTTCACAGGTGGTGATGGAGATGATAATTTTGATTTCTCAACAGCTGCTTCTTTCCAAGATATCGATGCACTAGATGGTGGTGCTGGTACTGATACATTAACAGTAAGTTATACTGCTGCTGGCGCATTAAAACCAGACGTAGAAAATATTGAAAATGTTATTTTCACAAACTCAGCCGCTGCTACTAACGATCTTACAATTAATGCTGTTGATACAGCTGAAGGTTATGATAATATTACTAACCTAAGCTCCACAGGTGGTTTACTTATTAGTAACTTACAATCTATTCCGGATTCATTTACTATTAACAATGCTGGTGACACAATGCTTCTTGATTTTGAAGCCGCTGCTCTTGCTGGTACTGATGATAACCTATTAGTAAATCTTACTGGAACAGGTACAACACCAACATTAGAGATTACTGGTGATGCTGGTGATATTGAGTCAATTACTTTAAATAGTACAGCTCAAGCAAATGTATTAACTACTTTAGATACAGACGATGTTGATCCTACATTAATTACAATTACAGGTGATCAAAGTTTAACTATTACAAACGCTCTTTCAGCAGAAGTTACCACTGTTGATGCTTCAGCAGCTACAGGCGGTGTTACTTTAAGCACTGCACCTGGTGTTGTTGCAGGTATTACATTTACTGGTGGTGCTGGAAATGATGTTTTAACTGGAACCGCAGCTGGCGCTGATAATATTTCAACAGGCGGTGGTTCTGATACAATTACAATGACTTCACTTGCTGCTACCGATGTTATTGACGGTGGTGCTGGTGCTGATACCCTTGTTGTTAGTCAGGCTATTGCTAATGCAACAGTAATGGGTGGTGTTTCTAATGTTGAAACACTTGAAGTTACAGGTGCAAACGATGTTGATCTTGTTGCTAATGTAAGTGCAACAACTTTTGACTTCTCAGCTGATGCAAAACAAACATTAGATATTGACGAAGGTTACACAAATGAAACAACTGTTCTAATGGCTAAATTAGGTGCAGCTGCTCTTGTTGTGGATGATGCTGGTACAGACTCATTTGTAAACTTAGCAAACGTAACATCACATGTTTATGTTTCATCTCAAGATATGGATGGTGATACTGGTGAATTAACTATAACAGGTGGTACAGGTACTGATAATCTTTATGTATATCTTACTGGTAATCCAACTGCTCCAACTGTTGCTGATGAACTTGGTGACTCAGTGACTGGTTTTGAAACTATTACAATTATGGATAGTCCTTTTGGTAATACAAATACTGCTATCGATCTTGGTACAACTTTTGCACCAGGAACAGGTAAAGATATTACTATTGACTCAAGTGCATTAGATGCTGCTGATACAGCTGGCGGACTTACATTTAGTCTTGATGCAAGTGATATTGCTTCATCAACTACTGGTGGAAAAATCACTATTACTGACGGTGATAATGCTGCATCTTACACATTAGGTAATAATGCTGATACAGTAACTATGAACGGTGGTGCTGATACTGTTGTTGGTACTGCTGGTAATAATACAATCTCAATGGGAGCAGGTAACGACTCTGTTACAGCCGGTACAGGTATTGAGAATATTTCTGGTGGTGCTGGTAATGATACCATTAATGTTGGTACTGCAAATCTAACAGCTCTTGATACAATTGATGGTGGTGATGGTACTGATACATTGGTTGTTGGCGCTGGTATTGCTAATGCAACTATCTTAGGTGGTGTAAGTAATGTGGAAGTGTTGGAAGCAACAGGTGATGCTGCTACCATTACTCTTGCAGCTAATGTTTCACCAACTACTTTCGATCTATCAGATGCAGATGACCAAGATCTTACATTTAATGCAGGATATACCGATACTGCTACTGTTACAATTGGTGCAACTGCTCCTGATGATATTGATAATGGTTCAAGCGCAACAACAAGTGCTAATACAACTCTTATTGTTAATGGTGCTGCTGGTGCATGGTCTGGTACAACTGTTGTAGGTGGTACTGGTTCAGATACTGTTAATATCCAACAAGCTGCTGCTGATACAACTGTAACTCTTGGATCAACAGTTACTGCTGTTGAAGCATTCAACGTTCTTGATACTACACTTTCTAATACTGCTGACGTTGACGTATCTGTTACAACATACGCGACTGCTGCTACTTGGGACGCATCTGCACTAGATGCTGGTGAGGATTCAACTCTTAACCTAACTGGTGCTACTGCTGCTCAAACATTAATTGGTGGTGAGGGTAATGATGCCCTAACAGGTGGTACTAAAGGCGATACTATTACAGGTAACGGCGGTGTTGATGCTATTAATGGTGGTAATGGTCTAGATAATATCAGCGCTGGCGCTGGTAATGATACTATTACTGCTTCAACTGAAGCTGCATTTAGTACATCTTTAGGCACAGATACTGTTGATGCTGGTGCTGGTACAGATACACTTGCATTCTCAGCTGCCGCTACATTAACTACTGCAGAAGTTGCTAATATTAGTAATGTTGAAATTTTATCACTTACTACAGGTTCAACATTAACTGTTAATGATGCTTTCTTAGCTGCTAACCCTGGTCTTGTAATTCAACCTGGTGCTACATCTACAATTAAAGCTTCTACTGCAACTGGTGATTCATTATCTACATCTCTTAATATTGCTGCTAATGCTGCTGGTAATTTAAGCTTACTTGGTGGTACTGGTGATGATACATTCACATTCTATGCAACAGAAACATTAACTGCTCTTGATAGTGTTAATGGTGGTGCTGGTGATGACCAAATTATTATTGATATCGTTGATGCAACTCCACAAGCTGGTGTTGGTGCTAATACAGCTGCTACTTTAGATGCTCAAATCACTAATATTGAGACAGTTAAAATCCGAGACGTTGCTACAGATGATGGTGGCGGTTCAGGTACTGTAATTACTGCTACAATTACTGTTAATGCTGGATTTACAGGTACTGCTCTTACTATTGATGGTTCAGATCTAGATATGCATCCTACAACATTAACTGGTGGTGAAAGACTAACAGCTACTGCTTCATCAAATCTTGCAACAGAAGTTGTAACAATGATTGGTGGTGGTTTTGGTGACTCACTAACCGGTGGTGCTGCTGCTGATACCTTAACTGGTAATGGTGGTGCTGATACATTAACTGGTGGTGCTGGTAATGATGTTATTTCTGGGGGTTCTGGTGCTGACTCACTTTATGGTGGTGCAGGAATTGATAACATTGATGCTGGTTCTGGTAATGACTCTATTATCGTAAGTACATTTACTGACTTTAAAACATCTGGTGGCTCAGAAACTGTTGATGGTGGTGAGGGTAATGATACATTATCGTTTACTCAAGCTACTACTTTAACAATTACTGCTCCAGAAATGGAAAACATTAAGAATATAGAGGTTATTGATGCAAACGATTCTATTTCAACAAATGCAACTAGTATAACACTTGGTAATGGTTTCTTTGAAAGCAATGGTTCTACTACCATTACTTATGATGGTAATGACTCAGGTACTGGTGCTTCAAATACATTAGATTTATCTTCAGTAACAAATGGTGCTGCTATCTTCTATCCAAATGATACAGCAACTGATGTTGATGATACTTTCTTAGGTGGTTCTGGTGATGACACTTATATGATTGTTGGTACTGCAGCTGCTGGTTTAGAAGCTACTGATACATTTACTGGTAACGGTGGTACTGACCAATTCTTAATTGTTAATTCAACTGCTATTACCGCTGTAATGGATATGTCTGTTGTTACTGGTGTTGAAAAAGCGGTTGTTCAGTTAAATTCAACTGGTGCTGTTGACTTTGATCTAGGTACTGTTGCTTCTACTGATAGTGAAATGGCTGCATTCGAATTTGATGGTTCAGCTGTTGTGTCTTCAACTGGTACACTTCTCTTTAATAAATCAGATGTTAATTCATCAGTAATGGCTACTGTCTTTACTGTTAAAGGTGGTGTTAATGCTGATACTATCTACGGTGGTTATCAAGGTGATACAATCATTGGTAATGGTGGTGCAGATGATCTTTATGGTAATGCTGGTAATGATACAATTACTTCAGGTTCCGGTGCTGATGAAATCGAAGGTAATGCTGGAGCTGATAATATAACTTCAGGTGGTGGCATTGATACAATTACAGGTGGTACTGGAAATGATACTATTAATGCTGGTGACGGTAATGATATAATCACTGGTAGTGCTGGTAAGGATATCATAACTGGTGGATCTGGTGCAGATACATTTACTTATGCTGCAATAACAGACTCTGCTGGAGCTAATTTTGATGAGATTACAGACTTCGTTTCTGGTACAGATAACATCCAAATTGGTACTGCTGCTGCTGCTATTAGTTTAGGTGCTGCCGCAACATTTGTTGTGACTGACCGTGGTGATACAGCATCTGATGGTTCTCTTCCAGGTATTATGGGTGGAGTTAAAGGTGATGCTGCATTTATTACTGACAGTTCATCTCTCGCTATCGACTTTACTGGTGATGGTATTGTTAATGCTAATGACTTTAAAGTTCAACTTACTGGAAACACAGCTATGACTGTTGATGATATAGATTTCTATCTTGTATCAGCTTCTGGTGCTGCAACTATTAAAACTGCTGGCGGTAATGATGAAGTTACTGGTTCATCAGGTGTTGATACTATCTATACTTATGCTGGTAACGATACAGTTGTCGGTACAGCTGGTAACGACGTGATCTGGACAGGTGCAGGTATTGATGCTGTTACTGTTGCAGGTGGTGTTGAGACAGTTATTATTGATACATTAGGTGGTTATGACTCCATAACTGGATTTACAATGCAAACTGACAAGTTGTTCTTATCTGAAGATGGTTCAACTGATGGTACTGATGGCACAACGGCTGTTGTTGGTGAGATGCCAACTCAGAATATTGCTGATGGTGGTGCTCAAACTATAACCACTAATACTGCTCAATTTGATATTCTTGAAATTGCTGCTGCTGATACTCCAAGTATTGGAAATGTTGATCTTGAAGATGATAAAGTTGCTTCATCTAATGGTACTGCACTCTTTAAAGCATTAGTTGCTGATAATAGTGATGCCACAGATACAATTGCGAGCATTACAGTGAATACAGCAGGTGATAAGTTCTATGCTATAGCTTATGATAATGGTGACGCTTATATTTATCACATGGACTCAGCTGCGGTTGTTAGTGATACTTCTATTACTGCTAACGAAGTTGAACTAGTTGCCTTTATTGATACAGTTACAGCTGATGCATTTGCTTCCGATGCTGTGAATGCTGTGTATGACTTAACAGATGCGGATTCCTCATACTAGGATACTGTGAAGAAAAAATTGAGGGGAGCTTTTGCTCCCCTTTTTTTTTATTAAAAAATGAATAATAATATTTTTGATAAATATCCTTTTCCACATCCTTATGATGTTAAGAAAAAAATTGAACAAGGAATGCGTTTACCTTTTGATCTTCACGATGAATTAGATCATATTTTCTCTACTCAAAAATTAAAAAAAAAGTACAAAGTTCTTATAGTAGGTTGTGGTCATAATGAAGCAATTTACCATAGTCTAAGAAATCCTAAGTTTAAATTTACTGCTATTGATATTTCTTCAAGTGTAATTGATTCAAATTTAAAACAGATTGAAGACTATAATATTAAAAACTTAAAAATACATAACATTGATATTCTTGATTTTAATGACAATCAATTTGATATTATAATTACAATGGATTTTATTTCTTATCATGAAAATCCAGTTCAAGTTTTAAAACATATATCATCATTACTTTCCGATAATGGTGTTATCTTGGCTAATGTTTTATCTTCCTCTTACTTTCAACAAGTTAATATTATTCGAGATGTTCTTTTGAATCTTGGATATTCTTATGAATCAGATGAAGATATTAATGAAGCATTTGATTTTGTTAAAAAACTTGATAATTTACATCCCAGCCGTATAGCTCTTTTAGATTTTGTAAAAGAACAAGCTGATCCAAATTCTTTCATTGATATAAGAGATTTTACTATTCGTTTCCTTAATCATTCTGTGCATTATTATTCTGTAAATGAGTTATTTGAATTATTTAAGTTGAGTAATGTTTTTTTTCAAGGATGGTATAGTAATTCTCTTTATTATCCTTCTGCTAATATTAAGCAAAATTTCATTCCTTCTTTAGTTAAGCGATTAAAGAGTAAAAGCTTACAAGAACAATGGGATAATGTTTGTAATATTAAAGGCCCTTACAAGAGTCATTTTAAGCATTTATTTTGTTTATCAAAAAATGAGTCTAATCTTTTTTTACAACATGACCTTATGAAAGATCATAAGACTGTTCTAAATACTAGAAAGTATCATAGTTATAAAAAATCACGAGGTGTTGGAAATTCTTTTATTTTAAGTGCTAATCGTAAAACAATGCTTAATGATGATGAAGATGCTATTTATCGTTTACTTGAATCACCTAGATCGATTGACTATATTTTAAATTCAAATGAAATTGATCTTGGTAAAGAAAAGAGAGAATTAATTATAAATAATTTTTTTGAGTCATCAATAATATTCCCTACTTCAAAATAATCGAGCTTATTTATTTTAATTTAATATTATCATAAATTTTATTCTTATATTATCATTTTGCTTTGTATAATATATATTTCTATAAACTAAATTAGGTTAAATATGAAAAAACTTCTTCATGTGGGCTGTGGTCCACAAACTAAAGAAAATTCAACGAAAACCTTTGAAAAAAGTGATTGGGTAGAGGTGCGCTTAGACATTGATGAAACAATAAAACCTAAGCCTGATATTATTGCTTCATTGACTGATTTATCAATGATAGATGATAAAAGTTTTGATGCAATTTACTCATCACATAATTTAGAGCATTTATATCCACACGAAGTTGATATTGCTTTAAGAGAGTTTTATAGGGTAGTAAAGGATGATGGTGAAGTTTATATAGGGGTCCCTGACCTTCAAGGAGTTGCCAAACATGTTGCTGAAGGTAATCTTATTGGTACTTTATATGAATCAGGAGCTGGACCCATTGCTGCAATAGATATTTTATATGGTCATAGAGCCTCATTGCAAGATGGTAAGCATTATATGGCTCATAAATGTGGATTTACTAGCAAAGTATTACTTGGTTTGCTTCATGGTGCTGGGTTTAAAACGGGTATGGCTGTAAGTAATGGTATAGATTTGTGGGTTAATGCTATTAAACCAGAATTTGAACAAGATTTTCTCAAAAAAAATTTTAATAAGCACCTTGGAAAATAACCAGTGGAAGATAATTATTATCCTTTAGCTACTCTATATATGTCTGATGCTTTTCAGTATAAGGACGGTCGTTTGATGGGCCGCCATGCTGCTGGGCTTTCATATCTAAGGGCTATTGCTGAAGGTGATTATGAATCTGCAGGCTTTTTAGTTCCGGATAAGATGCACAATGATAATTTTATCAAAGCTTTTTCTCAACTTGTTTTAAAAGATAAAAAATTAAGGGTTGAGATATTTAATTATGATAAATTAAATAATTCTAGTAAATACGGAGGTTTATTTATTCATGATCCTCAGATAGGGAACTTTGGTTTATATCGATCAAAATTCGGAAATAGTTCTTTTAGTATTGTAGGTATAACGCATACAACAATGTCGATGGGTGTAATTAATTTTATTTCTGACCTTTATTCTAAACCAGCTATGGAGTGGGATGCACTTATTTGTACCTCACCTAGCGTTAAGTCATCAATAATGAAAATTGTTGATTATCAAGAAGAATTTTTAAAAAATAAATTTAAAGCAAAAAAACTCCCAAGACCGCAACTACCAATTATTCCGCTCGGTATTCATAGTCGAGATTTTAATTTTACTCTATCTCAAAGAGATAATGCGAGGAAAGAGATGGGAATTAAAGAAGATGATGTTGTTTTAATTTTTGTAGGAAGACTCTCTTTTCATGCAAAAGCTCATCCTTTTGCAATGTATAAAGCACTCGATTATGCTAGTAAGACATTAAAAAAAGATCAAAAAATTCATCTTATTCAAGCAGGTTGGTTTCCTAATGATTTTATTGAAAACATCTTTATTGATGAGGCCAAGCAAGTCTGCCCTGATGTAATATGCCATTTTGTTGATGGAAGAGTTAATGATATTAAGATGAATAGCTTAGCTGCTTCTGATATTTTTATTTCCTTAAGCGATAATTTTCAAGAAACATTTGGTATAACTCCTCTAGAGGGTATGGCGTCTAACCTCCCTGTTATTGTAAGTGATTGGAATGGATATAGAGCCACAGTTAGAGATGGTATAGATGGTTTTACAATACCTACAACCTCTCTTGAAAAGGGGGATGGTGTAGAAATGGCCTATAATTATTTAACCAATTTAAACAATTATGATCATTATATTGGTTATGCAAGTCAGACAGTATCAGTTGATATTGATTTATGTTCAAAAAAAATTATTGAATTGATCTTAAATAAAGAGCTTAGGAGAAAGTTTGGTGATGCCGGCAGAAAGCGTGCTGAAGAAGTTTTTGAATGGAGAGTTATAACTAATCATTATAATTCATTAACAGAGGAATTAGAGAGTATCAGGATTGCAAATAAAAACTATAATACTCAGAATTTTACTGAAGTAATAGATCCATATAATTATTTTGATACTTATTCAACGAATAAACTCACTAAAAATAGTATAATTTCATCAAATGGTCTTAAATCAATAACAAATAATCATTACATTATTGGTTCTAAAACCACCAAGTTAAACGACAACCTAATAAATTTCAGGTGTGAAATTGATATTGTTAATTCTATTTTATCTACTATCGCAGAAAAACCTTTATCAGTAGGTAATATTTCATTACAAATAGGCTTAAGAGAAGAAATATTAAAAAAATATATTATTTTAATGTTAAAGTTTGATCTTTTAAGGCTCTAATGAGAATAAAATGAAAAAGAAAAAGATACTATTTATTCATCAAAATTTTCCAGGACAATATAAATATCTGGCTCCAGAGTTAGCTAAAAATAAAAAATATGAAATTACCTCTTTATCTATGGTAGATCATAAAGCCATACCAGGTATAAAAAAAAATATTTATCAAGTTAAACAAGGTAATAGTCTTAATATTCACAAATTTGCAGTAGAATTTGAAACTAAAATAATTCGAGCAGATGCATGTGCTGATAAAGCTAATGAATTAAAAGAAAATGGATATTATCCTGATCTTATTATAGGTCATTCAGGGTGGGGTGAACTTCTTTTTTTAAAGGAAGTTTGGCCAGAAACGAAATATTTAACCTATGTTGAATTTAATTATAATCTTGTGAATAGTGATATTGATTTTGATCCTACAGTATTTATGGATAAAACTTCTTATACAAGAAGAAAATTAATAGCTAGGAATTCTTCTTTTCATACTCAGTATTTGTTAAGTGAAAAAATGGTTACACCTACACAATTTCAGAAAAATACCTTTCCCGATATTTTTAAGAAAAATATTGAAGTAATTCATGAGGGGATTGATACAAAATTCTTAGTACCTCAAAATAATAAAACAGTGAAAATTAATGATTTAACCCTAACAAATAAAGATAAAATTGTTTTATATGTATCAAGAACCCTAGAGCCTTATAGGGGTTATCATAGCTTTATTAGATCAATCCCCGAAATTTTAGATAAACACCCTGATGCTTACATTTTATTAATTGGGGGAGATAACAAAGGTTATGGAGCGAGCCCTGAAAAGGGTAAAACCCATAGGGAAGAATACTTTAATGAAATTAAGGATAAGGTTGATACATCAAGGATTATTTTTCTTGGTTATGTTGATTATAATATACTTATAGCTTGTTTTAATATTGCTTCTGTGCATGTTTATCTTACTTATCCATTTGTTTTATCTTGGTCTATGCTTGAGTCCATGTCCTGCGGTGGTTTAATTCTTGGATCAGATACTGGACCTGTTAACGAAGTAATTGAAGATAATAAAAATGGTTTATTGGTAGATTTTTTTGATTACCCTGATATAGCAAGAAAAGTTAATAATATTTTAGAAAATCCTGATGAATTTTTAAAAATTAGAAACAATGCTCGTAAAACAATTGTTGAAAAATATGATCTTTGGGATGTTTGTATTCCAAAGCATAAAAATTTAATTAAAAAGATTTTAAATGACTAATAATATAAAAAAAGAAGAAATTTTTAAGGATGTTTTTTTAATAACCTATAAAAAACATTATGATAAACGTGGTTATTTTACCGAGAGCTATAATAAGAAGGCATTTGAATCTATAGATATTAGAAATCTCTTTGTGCAGGATAATCTATCGTTTTCAAAAAAAGCAGGAACAATACGAGGATTGCATTTTCAAAGAGGGCCTTATGAGCAGGCTAAATTATTAAATGTTATTTCAGGAAGTATTTTAGATATTTTTGTAGATATAAGAGAGGAATCTCCAAATTTTGGTCAATATTCTTCTTGCAAGTTAGATTCGGAATCAGGATCTTTATTTATACCGCGAGGCTTTGCGCATGGATTTTGCAGTCTTGAAGAAAATACATTAATTTCTTATAAAGTTGATAATTTTTACGACAAGGAATCAGAATCTGGAATTATATGGAATGACACTGATTTGAATATTAAATGGCCAGAATTTGAAAATTTTGAAATTTCTGAAAAAGATAAGGAATTACTGTTTTTAAATGAATTAATAAAATAAGCTTATTGTTATGATAAAAAAAAATATTTATTTGATAACTGGTGGTTGTGGTTTCATTGGCTCAGCTGTAATTCGTCATCTTTTAAAGAAAGATAATAATATAGTTATAAATATAGATAAATTATCTTATGCATCAAACATAAATGCTGTTGAGACTAAAGAAAGTGAATCATATATATTTATAAAAGAAGATATAATCAATAAAGATAAAATTAATGAACTTCTTAAAGATTATTCTCCCGATTATATTATTCATCTTGCTGCAGAATCGCATGTTGATAGATCAATTGATAATCCATCATCTTTTATTGAGAGCAATATACTTGGTACTTTTACTCTACTTAACGAGTGTTATTCATACTGGAATGATCTAGAAAAAGAAGCAAAAGATAAGTTTAAATTTTTATTTGTTTCAACTGATGAAGTATATGGATCAATAAATAATGAGTCTTTTACTGAATTAAGCCCGCTACAGCCTAATAGTCCATATGCAGCCTCAAAAGCATCTGCAGACCTTTTGGCTCGATCTTGGTTTAAAACCTATAATTTTCCTATAATTGTTACAAATTGTTCTAATAATTATGGCAAGTGGCAATATCCAGAAAAACTTATACCTCTTGTTATAAAAAAATGCCTACAGGTTGAAGAAATTCCTATATATGGAAATGGAAAACAACAGAGAGATTGGATACATGTTGATGATCATGTTAATGGTTTATTGTCTGTTCTTAAAAAGGGTTTGGTTGGCGAACGATACAATATTGCTACATCCAAAGAAATAACCAATTTGGAGGTTGTTAAAACGATTTGTAATATAATGAACGATATAAAACCTAATTCTTCGATGAATTATAATGATTTATTATCATTTGTGGAGGATAGACCTGGTCATGATTTTAGATACTCAATTCAAACTAATAAAATAAAGAAAGAAATAGGTTGGCATCCTTCAACTAAATTTTCAGATGGTTTAAAAGAAACTATTATTTGGTATTTAGATAATCAAGATTGGTTATTTGATCCTGAAAAGATTAGTTATGGTGGCGATAGATTAGGTCAATTAAAAAAATGAGAATATTAGTCATTGGAGCTTCCGGACAGCTCGGTACCGAGTTCATGTCTATTAATGAATTTAATAAATTTGAAATATATTCTCCAAGTTCTAATGAACTTGATATAACCTCTTATTCAAAACT
>Ga0163111_10001821_pt1 | contig 13351 bp, 10 predicted proteins | sample CRUFie1St18metaG_FD_109645 | JGI IMG/M metagenome (GOLD analysis project Ga0163111, IMG submission 109645) | Marine microbial communities from the Costa Rica Dome - CRUD Field 142mm St18 metaG | ecosystem: Environmental > Aquatic > Marine > Oceanic > Photic zone | place: Costa Rica: the Eastern...
CCACTATCCGTTAAACGGGTAAGCCCACCGACAACGATCATTCCTGCAACAAGCAAAAATAACAGTGAAAGCCAAATTCTCAAGGCGCTATTTGATTTTGAGGTTCTTAGATTCACTGCTGGTCTCTGAGATTCTTGATCTAATGGCTTTTCACTTTTCACTTCTTCAAAAATAGATCTTTTTTCACTCATTTTTTTCTCCCTAGTTTACAAAATATCGTAAGATATTAAATAAACAAGCGCGTCAATCACGCGCAGGTTTCTCACGACCTAGAGCTTTCCGAATACCATGAAAAATTCTAACGTCAGCTTCACTCAACGAGAGGCTAGAAAATAATGATTTAAAATGTAGTCGCATTGAAGCAGACTTATCAGCTGGCCAAAAAAAACCCTTTCTTTCCAAATCAGTCTCGTAAGCTTCAATCATTACATTTATGTCACCAATTTTTGCTAACTTTGGTTGGTTTATCTTTTGTTCAGGATCTTCTCCACCATTTCTCCACTCATAAGCATTCAGCAAAATAGATTGTGATAAATTCAAAGAAGGAAAGTTTGGATTGACAGGTATTGAAATTATCTCATTAGACAGTGCCATATCCTTATTTGACAACCCTGCTCGTTCAGCTCCAAAAATAACCCCTACTCGCTCTCCCTTTTCAATTAATAACCGCGCTTTTTTCATTGCCAATTTTGGTGAGCTAACATCTTTTTGTAACCCTCGTATTCTTGCCGATGTAGAAAAAATATAAGTCAAATCGGAAATTGCATCATTAGTATTTTTAAAAATAGATGCTTCATCCAACAAACGCCCAGCACCACTCGCCATTGCTACAGCTTTCTGATTTGGCCAACCATCCCTGGGCTTAACAATCCGTAAACGATCCAAGCCGAAATTCCACATAGCTCGCGCTGTCGCGCCTATATTCTCTCCCATCTGTGGCTCAACAAGTATAATTGTCGGTTGGGGGGCATATTCCAAATCTTGATTCATCTGACTCATACAATTGACCCTATTAATTAAGTTACAATTTTTCCATCGTGATGGCTATACCTTGACCGACACCGATACACATAGTTGCTAAGGCCTTATCTCCGGTTTTTACAAGCTGCAGCGCAGCAGTGCCAGTAATCCTTGCTCCACTCATTCCTAGTGGGTGACCGAGTGCTATTGCACCACCATTAGGATTAACTCTAGGATCATCATCATTTATTTTTAAAAGGCGCAATGAAGCTAAACCCTGTGACGCAAAGGCTTCATTTATTTCTATCACACTTAAATCTTGATGCTTCCAGTTTGACATTTTTAATACTTTTTTAGTGGCAGGAAATGGTCCAATACCCATGATCCTTGGCTCCACACCCACTGTCGCGCCTGCTACAATTCTTACTATAGGAACAAGTCCATGCTCTTTAACCCCTTTTTCACTTGCAATTATTAAACAAGCCGCACCATCATTGACCCCAGAAGCATTACCAGCGGTTACACATCCATCTTTTCTAAATGGTGTTGATAATTTAGACAATTTATCAATAGAAGATAATCTTGGATGCTCATCTTGTTGAAAGACGACATCATCACTGTTTTTTTGAGGAATAACTACAGGTGAAATCTCACGAATAAAACGTTTGTTCTTAATTGCCTCAGCTGCTTTCTCCTGACTGCGAAATGCAAAATAGTCCTGATCTTCTCTCGTGATTTTAAATTTTTCTGCAACATTTTCACCAGTTTCAGGCATACTATCAGTACCATAAAGAGCTCCCATTTGAGAGTTTATGAATCTCCAACCAATCGTAGTATCGAATATCTCATTTTGCCTAGAGAATGCATTTTGGGCTTTTGGCATCACAAATGGTGCCCGGGACATGCTCTCAACACCTCCAGCCAAAATAAGATCTGCTTCACCAGATTTAATCGCGCGGGCTGCGCTGATAACAGAGTCCATACCAGAACCACACAAACGATTAATAGTAACACCTGGAACTTCAATCGGCAGACCTGCTAATAAAGTTGCCATTCGTGCTACATTGCGATTATCTTCACCGGCTTGATTAGCACAGCCTAAATAAACGTCATCAATTTTTTCCCAATCTACATCCGTATTCCGTTCTTGCAGAGCTTTAATTGGAACCGCAGCCAAATCATCAGTTCTAACAGATGACAATGATCCTCCATATCTACCAATTGCAGTCCTCGTATAGTCACAGATAAATGCCTCACTCATATGTTAACTCCAAATCTATTTTTTACCAAAATCTCTATGTTCCTTAACATCTTCTTTGTAAAAATGTATGCACAAGATTTATAATTATTGGAGACAACGATGGTGTGATTTCGTGTCCCATACCTGATATAATCTCGAATTCTGAATTCTTAACTAAAGAAGATATTTCTTCACCTTCGTCAGGTAGAACTAAAACGTCGTCCTCTCCATGAATTACTAAGCATGGTAAATCAACCAACTTTAAAGCTTCTCTACGATCTCCAAAAGAATAAATCGCCGAAAATTGCCGATTTACAGCCTCACTATCGACACCACGTTCATATGCTTTTGTGGCCAAATCCCTAACATAATCTTCCGAAACTGGGAATTTTGAATTGCCCCATATTTTATTTTCATACAATGCATTAGAAACATAGTCATCTTTAGTAACATGTTCCAAAGCCACCTGCTTAATTCGCCCCGGATCGGTCAATTTAGCCGCTGACATTACAATCGTAGTGGAAATTAATCTGTGTTGATAATTTATTGCTAGTACTTGAGCTACAACGCCTCCTAAAGACATCCCAAAAACATGCGCTTTTGCAATGTGCAGTCCATCCATAAGCCCAATTACATCCAAAGCCATGTCATCTAAGGTATAAGCTGGTACGATTTCCTCACCAGCATTGATTTTATCGATTATAGTTTTCTTATCATATGATATACCCTCTACTGGACAAGGTGAAGATAGACCAATATCGCGATTATCAAAAATAATCACACGATAGCCTTGAGCTACGAATCCATTAATGAAATCTTTTGGCCAGTGGATCAGTTGACTACCAAGCCCCCTGATTAATATTAATACTGGATCATCAAGTTTTCCATAATCTTCATACTCGATATTAATATTATTAGCGAAAATTTTCACAAGTTTAATTCCTCTTTTAAGCTTAATTAACTTATTTTTTTAACTTAAGTAATTCATTAATACAGTGAATGTGTTCTACGCCGATACCACAGCAACCACCAATAAGATTTATTTTTCTATCGATCCATTTTTCTGATGCTTTTGCATAATCATTAGGGGATATCACACCATCAAAAACCCATTCCGGATTTTTATAAATACCTGAATGAGCATAAACACCAATATAGCTATCCCAGTGCAAATCAACTATATCCAGACATTCAGAAATTAAATCAACTTCGGTATGCATGATATTTAATAATGGCACGTCTTTTGCATTTAGCTCAATTAAAGCATCTTTCAAAAGTGTATCGGTCATAAGTAAACATATATCACCACAGTCATTTTTTCGACAGCTCAATCCAACCCAGACAGGCAAACCAGAAGATTTAGCTGCATCTAATGTTATCAGCGTAAATTCTAAATCTGACATCATTTCAAGCATAATTAAATCTGCACCAGATTTTGCCATTATGTTCGCTTGTTCTGCGACATCGCCATATAATTTGTTTTTATCAGGCAACCCCTCTGGCCATCTCCAGTAAGAAATTCCACCTGCTACTAATAAATCATCTTTGCTCGCTAAATTTCTTGCCTCGATTGCTAGTTCTACTGCTTTAGAATTATATTCTTCAAATAAATGACCCTCACCAGCGTCTGTCAATGCATGCTTGTTGGTAGCGAATGTATTACTTATGATGATTTCTGCCCCTCGATTAATATAATCAATATGGATTTGCTTTATTATCTCCGGGTCACTCAATGCTCCTCCACCATTCCACGCATTTGTTAGTTGAGGTACCCCTCTTCGTTCTGCCTCGGTTCCAGTAGCCCCATCTATCAAAATAGTTTTCTCAATCTCAAATCTTTTAAAAAACCTTGAATATCTATCCATACTTAATCCTTCAGTTTTGAAATTTTAGCTATATGTTCAGGACCAATACCACAACATCCTCCGATTATCCGAGCGCCATTTGCAATCCAAGACTTCGCCTCCTTAAAGTATTTATCAGGTAAAATTTTATCAACAAATTGCCAATTTGGCTTTATCCAATAACCTGCATTAGGATAAGCACCAACTATACCAGAATGAAACTTCGATAATTCTTTAACTGCCTGATCAGTAACCTTTAGATCAGAATGCATAACCAAAATTGGACCAGAATGCATTTTACTGCATTCTGAAACCATATCACTGAATTTTTTGAACAAACTAGCATTACTTTTTTCACTTATGCTTTCCTGAACCCCATGCATTAACTCGTTATTAGATTGATCAATAGCACAAGAAATGGACAACCAGATGGGAAGGTTAACAACTGATGCACTTTCAATAGCTGCCTCGACTATCTCTGGCTCAGAGGCGAGAGTTTCAAGAATAATTAAATCTACACCTTCATCTGCTAAGATCTTTGCCTGTAAATCAAAACCAGGCTTTAGCTCTGAAACTCCTAATCTTCGCCAGCTTCCATAGGTAGAGACTGAACCAGCTACTGCCACATTTACTGATGAATTATCAGCGACCTCTCGAGCTAGTTTAACCCCAGCCTTGTTCCATTCTTCAATTTTATCAGTTAAATTAGCTTCTCTCATTGCCGTGGGAGGAGTAGCGTAAGTGTTAGCAGTGATTACATCAGCACCAGCAGAAACGTAGGAATCGTGTACTTCCATAACTAATTCAGGACTTTCGATTGAACAACGTCCACACCACAAGACTCCGTCCATTGGTGCTCCAATACGCTCCAATTCACCTCCAGTACCACCATCAAGAATAACCACTCTATTATCGTTCAACTTCTGCTGTATAAATTCGTAAGACATGCTTTAATTACCCTTATATTTGTAAAAGACGGTAAAAAAAATGCTGAATGAATGTCAATATCTATTCAATCTACGAACGCTCTCTCTACTACGTACGTAGCTGGATTATTGTTAGCACCTTCACTTAAACCAAAACTCTCAAGTATCTTCTTAGTATCCCTTATCATCTCCATTGAACCACAAATCATTCCTCGGTCTTGAGATTTACAAATTTTTGGAAGATTTAGATCCGAAAAAATTTTTCCAGACTCAAGAAGTTCCGTGATTCTACCTCTTACGTCGAATTCATCCCTGGTGACACTCTGATAATGTATTAGTTGATTTGATGCCATTTCACCAACCAATGGATCGCCTTTCGCAAAATCAATTAAATCCTGACCATATCTGAGTTCGGGAGTGCTTCTACAAGTATGACACAATACAACAGTTTCAAATTTTTCATATGTTTCGGGATCTCGAATCAAACTGGCAAATGGAGCAATACCAGTGCCAGTAGAAAATAAATAGAGACGCTTACCCGGTAGCAAAGCATCGTTAACTAGTGTCCCAGTAGATTTCCGACGCATGATTACTGTGTCATTTATATTTATTTTTTGCAGGTGTTGTGTCAGTGGGCCATCATCGACTTTTATAGAGTAAAACTCTAATTCTTCATCCCATGACGGGCTCGCTATCGAGTAAGCTCTAAAAATAGGCTTTTCCGCATTAGGCAGTCCAATCATAACAAATTCACCAGATCTAAACCTAAAACTTTTCGGTCTAGAGATTCGAAACTTAAATAATCTATCTGTGTAATGCTTAACCGCTGTTACTTTTTCATCAAATACTCCAGTAGGAATTTCAAAAACTGGTTTGATCATTTAATACCCCTTGCTCTACTAATCGCTCAAGTAACATCTCTACCAGCCTTCTTAATATCTATGTAAAGCAATAACTTAAGATTTTAATCTAATGCTAAAATGTTTTTTTAATGGATAGTTACTGATTAATGAGTAACTAACCATTTATCAGTATGAACGCAACATATACACTATAACTCACAAGATATTTGTAATAAAATATTCAAAAGATAGTTTAATAGAGAGATAATTAACATGCAGTTTCATTTGAATGGATATCAACCTGGTGATCCCGCTACAGTTTCAAAAAAAACTGATAAAAAAGTGTCAGGGTACGAGCGCTCACTGCCCAAAGAGGTGGATGTATTGATAATCGGATGTGGACCAGCAGGACTTACTTTAGCTGCACAACTTTCAAAATTCGATGATATTAGCACAGTAATTGTCGATCAAAAATCAGACAGATTGCGTTTGGGTCAGGCGGATGGTGTTGCGTGTCGAACAATGGAAATGTTTGAAGCATTTGGATTTAGTGAAAAAGTGCTAAAAGAAGGTTATTGGGTAAATGAGACTGCTTTTTGGAAACCAAGTGATAAAAAACCCACTGAAATAGTAAGAAACAGCAAGATTCAAGATACTGAAGATGGATTATCTGAATTTCCACACATGGTTCTAAACCAAGCTAGAGTGCATGATTTTTTTCTGGATTTAATGGAAAAATCTCCAACAAATTTAGAGCCATATTATTCCAGAAAGTTATTATCAGTTGAGATTAATGAAGACAGTAGTGTAAAAGCAAGCCACCCAATTACTGCATTCTTTGAGCGGACATATGAATCTCAAAAAAATGAAAAAATATCTGCTAAATACATTATTGGTTGTGACGGAGCCCGAAGTACCGTCAGAGACACATTAAACCTTACCTTAAAAGGTGACTCTGCAAATCAAGGCTGGGGTGTGATGGATGTTTTAGCAGTAACAGACTTTCCAGACGTGAGACTAAAAGCAATCATACATTCCGCTAATGAAGGTAATTTATTAATAATACCTAGAGAGGGTGGGTATTTAATAAGACTGTATATAGAACTTGAAAAATTAAATCCAAATGAAAGAATACGAAATCGAGATATTACTTCTGATCATCTAATCCAAGCAGCAAAGAGGATTTTAAATCCTTACACAATAGAAATAAAAGAGATTGTATGGTGGTCTTTATACGAAATAGGTCAAAGGCTTTGTGATAAATTTGACAATGTTTCCATTGAAGACATCGATAAAAAAATTCCAACTGGGTTCATAGTTGGAGACGCTTGCCATACTCATAGTCCTCAGGCTGGGCAAGGAATGAATGTCTCAATGCGAGATAGCTTTAACTTGGGGTGGAAATTGGCAGCAGTTATACAAAAAAAATGCTCTCCAACCATACTACACACATATTCTGCGGAGAGGAGAACGGTTGCAAAAGAACTGATCGATTTTGATCGAAAATTTTCTCGAATGTTTAGCGCAAAACCTAAGACAAGATATAACGACGAGAAAGACCATGTGGATCCTAAAGATTTTCAGAGATACTTCGAAAAACATGGACGCTTTACTGCAGGAACAGCTATTCAGTATTACCCTTCTTTAATTTCAAGCAAGCCAAAATATCAAAAACTAGCGCTAGGCTTTCCAATAGGAATGCGGTTTCACTCAGCACCCGTTATACGAGTAGCAGATGTGAAACCAATGGAGTTAGGTCATACTATAAAAGCCGATGGTCGATGGAGATTATTTATATTTGCATCATCTGATACACCAGATATGCTTGATTCCTCGACAAATAAACTTATTGATTTTTTGAATGAAAGCAACCACTCCCCTGTCATAAAATACACTAAGGCCGAAGAAGATATTGATAGCATTTTTGACATAAGAATAGTTTTTCAACAACATCACAGAGAAATTAACCTTGAAAGAATTAATCCTTATCTTTTGCCTCTGAAAGGGAAATTAAAATTGCGTGATTATGAAAAAATATTTTGTGCCAACACAAAAGGAAGTGAAAATATCTTTAAAATGCGTGGAATTAATTTAAAGAATGGTTGCTTAGTAATTGTGAGGCCAGATCAGCACATAGCTAGTATTTTACCTACAAATGCCTTTGAAGAAATAAGCAGATTTTTTAATAAATTCATGACTAAAAGATAAATCAAAACGATCAATTATTTAAATTGTCAGTCCAAACAGGGCCCGTTTCAAAATTATTTCTCCAGATCACATATGCCATTACAGGTAGTTTGCCTGTTTTCATAGCATGAGATTGATTAGTTTTATGCTGACTAACCCCCCCCGCTGTCAAAATCTTATTATCTTCACTAGCTGTCATAAACTCTGCTTCACCAGCAATTGTTAGATAAAGTTCCTCAGCTGGATGGTGATGCCACGGATAATAAAGATGTGGTGGCATATATACAAAAAATGCTTGCATTTTGGAGCTAACGAACGGTGCATTTGGACCTATCAAACAATAACAGCCAAACCGGTTCATAAAGTCTTCACCAATCTCAGAATCTTTATAAGTTTCTCTCCAGTGAGCAAAAGGAGAAGCCTCAATAACTGCATCACGGATAATTTGGAACTGGTTTGTATTTAAATCTGTCTCTTTTTGTAGTAATGTCGACGGAATGATATGTTTGGGCGTTACTTCTTGAGTCTGAATATCGTTAGGAAACTCACAAAAAGCGTTAACGATTGGATGATTTTTATGCACGTTATTTGTTATTTGAAGTAAATTATTAAAAACTGCTATTGACATAAATAAAATCCATTTCTTTCTAATAATCAGTAAACAAGTTCATCACGGTCACTATATAAAAGTCTTTAACATAATGGTGCGCATAATTTTGAGTAAGTAGTTATAATTCCGCCACGATTTCCAACTTCAATACTGCCATATCTTTGCTTAAAACAATCCGGTAGCGAACGATCGTTAGGTAAAGAGAGCCACAATCTGAAAAGATGGCGTTTTTTATCCTTGTCATCCCAATCCAAAAAACCTGTTCGATCATGCAATTGGGAGTGATTATATACAAATTGCATATCTCCAGGCAGCAAACGCATCTTAATAAACAGCAAAGGATCATTGGCCACTTTATCAAAATAATCCAAAGCTTGGATATGCTTTTCAGTCAAACGTTTAGCAGTAGAAAACCTTTGAGCGCTGTCAATATATTGGCGTTGATAAAAGACTGTCAGTTTTTGACAATGCCAATTCAGAGGAGGTATAGTCATATATGGCTTCATATTTTGAGGTATTTCACCTCTTCGATCTGTTGCTATTGGTTCAAATAATAGCTCCAACAAATCAGGTCGATTTTTTCGCATTTCATTATAAATGGTTTCGACACTTACGAGAAGACTATCCCCACCTTCTTTGGCATCCTTCAAACACATAAGCGCTACTACATCTGAACTATCCGTGTGAAAACTTTGTCTTTCGCTCGTTTGGTAAATACGAACTTTTGGATCTGTAGAATCTAATCCCAGATCACGAACATGTCCCAAAATATGTCCATCAGAATTTTGCGACCTTGCGGAGCCTAAATGAGCTCCAATGCCACAAAAGATTGTAGCAGCCATTTTTTCAGAATAATCAGCTACCGGTAAACCACGAAGCACCTCAACACCTAATCCATTGATTAATTTATCAGCCAAAAGAGCTAAATTCTTCGAAAAATTTGGTAGTGGAAATTCTTCCTTCGTTATCTCACCAACATCTTTACCCAAATCAAGATAATTTAACGCCGCTTTTTCCAATTCACTTATTTGTTCATTTGATAATAATACTAGCCATTCACTCTTTCTTTTTTGCAAATCATCCCCGCGCCATGATGAAGGCCCCACAATCTCTAAAGGTATACTATTTAAGATAGACAAATTAACTCCAACTAGGCACAAGAAATTGAAAAAACTATATTGTAAAATACTCTTAGATTTTTATGCATCAAATATTTTCCATTGAAAATACCTACATTAACTTTTAACAATTATTAGCCAATATTGTTCAAAAATTTTTAAGGAAAAGTAATGCAATCTTCAGCCAGAGTGGTAATTATAGGAGGTGGAGTTGTTGGCTGCTCGGTACTTTATCATTTAGCAAAAAATGGATGGACTGATATAATATTGCTGGAAAGACAGGAACTAACCTCCGGATCAAGTTGGCATGCAGCTGGCGGTCTTTTTTCTACTACGAGGCCAAACTCGGTCGCAGAATTACACAACTACACTTTTCAAATTTATAAATCGTTGGAGCGTGAAAGTGGGCAAGCCTGCGGATTTCACCAAACAGGTGGATTGAATATTTGTCGAACTGAAGAAGAGATCTCAAGTAATCAAGCAATGCAAAGTGCCTGTCGGCGACTGGGGATAGAAAGTCACTTTATTTCTAAGGAAGAAGCAAAGAAGCGAGCTCCAATTCTTGATACTTCTTTTTTCAAAAATGCTTTATGGGAAGAAAATGGAGGCCATGTCGACCCTGCGTCCGCCACACAAGCATTTGCAATTGCAGCTAGAAAATTAGGAGCTACGATCTATCGCCAAACACCAGTACTTGGTACCACTCAACTTTCTGACAAATCTTGGGAAATCCAAACTCACAGAGGAAATATTAAAACTGAATTTGTAGTGAATGCTGCAGGTTTATGGGGACGAGAAGTTGGAAAAATGGCTGGTATTGAGTTGCCTCTTCTCCCAGTGGAACATCATTATTTGGTGACAGAAAATATACCAGAAATTGAAGCTCTTGAAATCGAATTGCCACAAATAAATGATAATGAAACTGGCTCTTACGCTCGTCAGGAAGGAATGGGCATGTTATTAGGAGCTTATGAAAAAACCTGTATTCATTGGGCCAAAAACGGCACTCCTAAAGATTTTGGCCATGAGCTTTTGCCTGACGATATCAGCCGTATGGAGTGGAATTTTGAAAAATCAGTTGAACTTATGCCCGTTCTGGGTTCAGCAGGCATTAAAAGAGTAATCAATGGCCCGATGATTTTTTCTCCTGATCTGGGGCCTTTGCTTGGGCCCCATCCATCTCTCACGAACTATTTTTGCGCCAATGGGATAATGAATGGATTCAATCAAGGTGCTGGAGTAGGAAGAGTTATTTCAGAATGGATAATTCAAGGCGAGCCCGAATTTGATATTTTCAATTGGGACATTGCTAGATTTGGAACTTGGGCGTCAAAAAAATATACAGAAGAAGCAACAAGATATTTTTACGAAAACAGATCTGAAAAAACTTATCCTTATCAAGAGTTTGACATTGGAAGACCCATTCATAAACCAAATATTTATGCGCAATTACAAGATGCTGGAGCCATTTTTGGATCATCTTTTGGTCTTGAGCACCCAAACTGGTTTGCGAAGGATAACCAAAAAAAAGATAGCCTAACGTTTAAACAGCCAAATTGGTGGAGTGTAGTAGCCGAAGAAGGTAAGCACATTCGTAATGCTGTTGGTCTAATGGAATTTTCATCGATGGCAAAATTTACTGTCACAGGGATAAATGCTGAGAAATGGTTAAACTATATAATGGCCAATTCTATGCCGAAACTCGGACAGATGACACTAACACCCATGTTTTCTGAAAGTGGAAAGTTAATCGGAGATTTTTCAATTACACATATTTCACGAAATAATTTCTTATTATTAAGTAGCGATTATATGCAATTAAGCTTTTTACGCCACTTTAAAAATTATCTTCCACGTGAGGGTGTTGAATTGAAAAATGTTTCCTCTGAATTAGCTGGATTACATATTTGTGGTCCAAATGCTCAAAATCTGATTAATAATCTTTCTGATAGAGATATGACAACGAAAAACTTCAAATTTATGTCAGCAAACAATATCAAAGTTGGTAACAATGAAAATGTTATTGTGTGTCGAATTTCTTTCACTGGTGAATGTGGGTATGAACTTTACACACCAAAGTCAGATCAATTGAGTTTGTTTGAGTGTTTAATTGATGAAGGTAAAAAACTAGATATTGGTTTGGTGGGAACACGAAGTTTGATGCACACCCGTTTGGAAAAAAGCTTTATGGCCTGGGGACATGAATTATCACCAGATTATAGTCCAATCGAGTGTGAATTACTAAATCACATAAATTTCAATAAAACTGATTTTGTTGGAAAATCAGCTGTAATGAACAATAAACTTGCTAGAGAAAAATTCGCCACATTTACTGTTGATGCGAAAGATAATGCCATATGGGGCGATGAAGCAATTTTTTTAGATGGTGAACCTGTAGGTTACGTTACTTCAGGTGGTTGGGGCCCAATTGTAGATCAGCACATTGCTTTAGGTTATATCAAACCAGAAACGTTTGATGAGAAAAATGAATTTTTTGTTGAAATCTTGGGTAAATTGATGCCAGCTAGACTTTCAAAAGAGCCTTTGTATGATCCATTAGGCCTCAAAATGAGGTTATAAACAAAGCAATGCTATCTAATTATAAATATCCAATAGTTCGAGAAGAGACCTGGGTCGGCGCATAAATTGTATTGAATATACTACAATACAATAGAAAAAAGGAAACTTTATCATGCCTACGCGAGCCAGAAATAAAAGACGCAAAAAAAACCCAAAGCTTCAACAACTGCCCTTTCAGGAAACCCGCAATCCTTTCAAGCCTTTGGATATAGTATCAGCAGACGAAATTGAGCATATACACGAGCAAAGCCTAAGAATTTTAGCAGAAATTGGAATAAGAGTTGATAGTCAAAAAGCTAGGAATTTGCTAAAAAAAGTGGGCGCTGAAATCAACAAGAATACAAACATTGTCAAATTTGAACGAACCCTTATCGAAGAAATATTAATTGGCATTCCCTCCGAATTCATAATTCACGCTAGGGATCCAAAAAAGACTTTAAATATTGGTAATAATTCCTTGTTGTTTGCAACAGTCTGTGGCCCCTCCTTTGTATCAGATATTGACAAGGGAAGACGAGCTGGAACGCTCCGAGATATGCAAAATTTCATAAAACTGACCCAATCATTAAATATATTTCATCACGAAGGGGGTAGCGGTTGTGAGCCTTTGGACCTTCCCGCTGAAACTCGCCATTTGGACATGATGCTTGCTCAGTTAACGCTTAGTGATAAAGGGTGGCAACCTTGCTGGATGAATTCAGCTGAAAGAGCAAAAGACTGCATTGAAATGGCAAAAATTTCTTTACAGCTAAATGATGATGAACTTTACAAAAATCCTGGTGTACTTGGAGGCGTAAATACAAATTCTCCTTTGCTATTCGACGAAGGGCAAGCCGATGCAGTCATTGAGTTTGCTCGTGCTGGTCAACCCGTTCATATAACACCATTTACATTAGCGGGAGCAATGAGCCCGGCGACTATTGGGGGATCTTTGGTCCAACAAAATGCTGAGGTGTTGGCAGGAATAACCCTAGGGCAGGCTGCTAAAAGGCATTCGCCTGTTTTTTATGGACATTTTACATCTAATGTTGATATGAAATCAGG
>Ga0163111_10001822_pt1 | contig 13349 bp, 19 predicted proteins | sample CRUFie1St18metaG_FD_109645 | JGI IMG/M metagenome (GOLD analysis project Ga0163111, IMG submission 109645) | Marine microbial communities from the Costa Rica Dome - CRUD Field 142mm St18 metaG | ecosystem: Environmental > Aquatic > Marine > Oceanic > Photic zone | place: Costa Rica: the Eastern...
AAAAAGGCGACTATGTTGGTATTATGAGCAACTCAAACCCTTACTGGCTAATGTTTGATTTTGCCTGTGCAATTATCGGCGCAGTTAGCGTGCCAATATTTGCTAATATCTCCACTAAAAACTTAAAGTATGAGATAGAGACCACAGGGCTAAAAACGATATTTATTAACAAACAAACCCGCTGGGATATTGTACATGATATAGTAGAGCCAATGGTTGATAATATTATTACTCGCCAGATAGATGCAGAATCTGATAAAATCATTAAGTTAGAGAAATTGCTAGAAACTGAGTATGATGAAAAACGTATTGAAAATCTAGCCTCTAAAGTAACACCAGATGATTTACTTACCATAATTTTTACTAGCGGTACTACTGGCAACCCTAAAGGTGTGTGCCTAAGCCATGGTAATTTGGTTAGCCAAATCCACGACACTCGCAAATGCTTTTATAATGATGATGGTAGCCATCAAGTAATATTATCATACCTACCACTTGCCCATATTTTTGAGCGCATGGTTATGCATTTTTACCTATCTTGCGGGTTTGAAATATATTTTTGTGATGCGATAGAAAATCTATCAAAAATCATCAAAGATGTACGCCCAACAATGATGACAACTGTGCCAAGATTGCTAGAAAAAATCTATGGCAAAATATCTGAAAAAACAGCAGCAGCCACCGGCTTAAAGGGCAAGTTAGCCAAGGCCGCATTTGCACGTGCTAATAATAAAGATATTGAGGCTAGCAAAGGCCTGCAAGATATTATTTATAATAAGCTAGTTTACAAAAAATACCGTGAGGCTACAGGCGGCAGAGTAAAATATATGGTATCTGGCGGTGCTGCATTAGCGCCAGATTTAGCCCAGTTTTTTACCAATATTGGCATACTTATACTGCAAGGTTACGGCCTTAGTGAGGCCAGCCCTGTTATAAGTAGTAACACCCCACTAGCTAACCGCCTAGGTAGTAGCGGCAAAAAATTTGATAGCGTAGAGGTAAAAATAACTGATGAGGGCGAGCTTATCACCCGCGGCCCTAATGTTATGCAAGGCTACTACAAAAACCAAGAGGCCACCGATGAGGTTATCAAAGATGGCTGGCTATATACTGGCGATATGGCCAAAATTGATGATGACGGCTTTATATTTATAACCGGCCGTATAAAAGAGCTGTTTAAAACCAGCACTGGTAAATATATTAGCCCCATACCTATTGAGCAAAAGCTATTTAAGCATGATTATGTAGATATGGCCATGATAGTAGCCGAAGGCCGCAAATATGCATGTGCGGTGATATTTCCTACTGAAGAGGCTGCAAATGCTGATGATTTGGATACACAGATTGAAGAGCATATAAAAGCAGTAAATAAAACCACAGCAAAATGGGAGCGTATAGTAGGCCATGTAATAGCTAACGAACCACCAAGTATTGAGGATGGTACACTGACTCCATCAATGAAGTTAGTACGCAAAGAGATTGAAGCTAAGTATAAAAAGCAGATAGATGGGTTGTATAAGAGGTAGATAAAAAATGTTAGATAAACCTAAAAAGATTTGTTGTGATGTAATGGAGCAAAGCCTTAATGTTACATGTGAGATACATGCAGATCCCCATGATTGCCCAGATTGTTTGGTTATTTATAACGCTAAATTTAGAGAATACGGAATACCTATTAGGGATGGTGGCTCTACTAAATCAATCATAAGTTATTGCCCATGGTGTGGAACAAAGTTACAAAAGCCATTACGTAGTGAGTGGTTTGATATACTTGAAAAACTGGGATTTGATGACCCACCTACCCAAGATATTCCTGAAGAGTTTAAATCTGATCAATGGTGGGTGAAACGCAATTTATAATCTTGTGTAATAATTTAACTTTCCTAGCGTCTAGTATTACCGTTTGCCGCATATGGGCGCGCCCTTTGCCCCGATTTGAGCAAAGCTCAAAAAGGGCGCGCATCCACAATAATTTGATCTATAATCAAATTATTGTGGGGTTCGTCTATAACATATATTATCAGTAGACTTACAAAGTTAAATTACACCTACTTAGCCTGGCTATTTACATAATTAGCTAAGTTAATAAACAACAAAGTTAACACCGCAAATACGGTAATTTGTATACCAAACTCTATAGCCATTACGCCTACAAACTCGCCTAAATGGGCATCGCTGTTAAATAAAACAGCGTAATCTAAAAACTGGCCGCCTTTAAATATACATATAAGGCCAACTACCCCGTATATAAATGCACCCATACAAGCTATTACGCGTAAAACTGCGGTTGGTATTACTTTGCGGGTAGATTCTATCCCAAATATAGTGGTGTGTAATATTATAGCAGTGCTACATATCGCCCCGCCCTGAAAGCCCCCACCGGGCGATACCTTGCCATGAAACAACACATACCAGCCAAATAAAAACATAACTGGTATTAAAAACATGCCAATTGTACGGAAAACTATATAGTTGTTCATGGTAAACTATTACTACCCTATGGAATATTTATACGCAATCATATTAGGCATAGTAGAGGGATTAACTGAGTTTATACCTGTATCCTCTACTGGCCACCTAATAGCTACTAGCAGCTTATTGGGCTTACATAGCGATTTTTATAAATCGTTTGAGGTAATAATACAGCTAGGTGCAATTTTAGCTGTTTGCGTAAAATATTGGCAAAAATTATTTGGGGTAGTTTGCACCTTGCACACATCTAACAGCCAAAAATTTGCGTTAAACTTAATAATAGCATTTTTACCCGCGGCTATTGTTGGGCTATGTACTTATAGTTATATTAAAACCTATTTATTTAGCCCGGTAACTGTAGCCATAATGCTAATAATTGGTGGTATAGCGTTTATATTGATTGAGAATTACACAGCTAATAAAGGCTGTAAAACGGCTGAGGTAGACGATATACCTAAACTAACCGCATTACAAATAGGCTTGTTTCAGATGTTAGCATTAATACCCGGCGTATCGCGCAGTGGTGCTACCATTATGGGCTCATTAATGTGTGGGGTTGGGCGTAAAGCAGCAGCCGAGTTTAGCTTTTTTTTAGCCATACCAACCATGTTTGCCGCTACTATTTATGATTTATACAATAGCTGGGGCGCAATAAATGGTGACCAACTTTTAATATTAGTCGTAGGTTTTGTAACCGCCTTTATTAGTGCTTTGGCAGTAATAAACTGGCTAATTAACTTTGTTACAAATAATGGCTTTAAGCCTTTTGCCTATTACCGCATAGTTGCAGGGGTAGCGATGTTGCTATATTTTGTGTAAAATAAAATTACTAATGGGCGCTCGGCTCGGCGGGGGGCTTGCTGGATTTGCGCGCAAGAGCAAAGCTCTTGAAGGCGCAAACCCTAGCAAGTCGCCGAGCGCCAAGATGCCTACGGCATCCAAATACATTGATATTATGGGCAAACAATTTTTAAAACGCTTATCCAAAAAACCATGGGTGCAATCAGTAGCTGGGTGGTTACTAGCTAAATATGTATGGCTAGTTGGTGCTACCACAAAGTGGCATGTTATTGGCCAACAAAACTTAAAGTATGCTAAAAACCAACCCGTTATCTTTGCCTTTTGGCATAATCGTATAATGATGATGCGCTATTTTATGCCTAAAAACATTAAGATTAAGGCGCTTATTTCAGGACATAGTGATGCTTTAATTTTAACCAAGGCAATGTCTGCAATGGGAGTTGATGCAATACATGGCTCTGCCAATAAAGGCGGCCTTAAGGCTGTACAACAAGCACTAGATAGCAAAGGTGCTTACCTAGTAATTACTCCCGATGGCCCAAAAGGGCCTATATATAAAAACAAAGAGGGTATAGCCTATATAGCAAAACAGCTTAACATGCCTATTATACCAGCAGCTTATAATGTAAAACGCAAAAAAACCGCCAGCAGTTGGGACAAATTTATTATCGCACACCCATTTAATAAAGGTGTGTTAGTAGTAGGCAAACCTATTTTACCACAAGATACCCAAGATGCCATTTTACAAAATACGCAAACAGCTTTAGATGATGTAACAAAGCAAGCCGACACACACTTTGATAACACTTAAAACATATCACCTACTGCTAAAACTAGCGGATCCGTTTATAAATCGCTACCTAGCCAAGCGTGTTAGTAAAGGTAAAGAGGATAAATACCGCCTTAATGAGCGTTTAGGTAAGTCAGATATAGATGCTAATCCACGCCCTGATGGCAAATTAATATGGCTACATGGTGCTAGCGTTGGAGAGGTTATCTCTCTAATACCCATAATTAAGCATTTACAAAAGCATAAGGCTAATATTTTACTAACTAGCGGCACGCGTAGCTCTGCTAAAATAGCTGCAGATAAACTACCTAACATATTGCACCAATATATACCTGTAGATAAGCAAGAATATGTGGCTGATTTTATCAACCATTGGCGGCCAGATTATGGCATTTGGTGCGAGAGTGATTTATGGCCTAACATAATAACTACCGCGCATAAAAGTGGTTGTAAGCTACTGCTAGTAAATGCACGTATGTCCAATAAATCAGCAAAAAAATGGCGTTTTGCTAGTAAGCTAATAAAACAATTGCTTGGATGCTTTAGTAAAATAATTACGCAATCTGATGCCGATACCACCACCTTTAAAAAGCTCGGCGCTAATAATGTGCATACCGGTACTAACCTTAAATATTTAGCAGATAAATTAAGTTATAATGATGATGCACTTAAAACACTACAGCAGCAAATTGGCACACGCCCCATATGGCTAGCAGCTAGCACCCATAAGGGGGAGGAGCAGATAGCCCTTAATATCCATAAACGCTTGCAGGCTAAATCCCCCAACTTACTAACTATAATTTTACCGCGCCATCCTAATAGATTGAAAGAGATTACCAATCTAATGGATATAGAGCATGCTACCCGCAGCAAGGCTGAGGTAATAACTGCTAATACCCAAATATATATAGCCGATACTCTAGGCGAGGCTGGCTTATTTTATAAGCTATGTAGCAACGTATTTTTAGGTGGCTCATTAGCTAAAATTGGTGGCCATAACCCTATTGAGCCAGCCCAATTTAACTGCAACATTATCTACGGCCCGCATATGTTTAACTTTAAACAAATTAGTGCAGAGTTTTTAGCCAATAATTTAGCTACACAAATTGCCGATGAGGATGAGCTATATAATCAATTGCTTAATAACTTTGCTGATTCTAGCAAACAAAAAAATACTGCAAAATTTATTACTAAAAAACAGGCTGATAATAGTGTATTTAAAATAGTAGATGAGTTTATCAGCACCTAATTTTTGGCAACAAAAAAGCATATTAAGCTACCTACTAATACCATTTAGTTGGGCTTATATGCTTGCTGGTTTTATACGCAAAAAACTGACTAAACAAACCAAATTAAATATCCCTATAATATGCGTTGGCAATATAGTTGCAGGCGGTGCAGGCAAAACCCCTACCGCAATTGCTTTAGCAAGGCTATTACAAGGTAAATACAAAGTAGCTTTTATTAGCAAAGGTTATGGCGGTAATAATAAATCTGTATTAAAGGTTGATTCTAAAAAGCACCCTGCTGCGTTAACTGGGGATGAGCCTTTGCTATTAGCTCAACACGCACCTACATATATCTGCCCTAACCGGGCATTAGCTGCACAAGCAGCACAAAATAATGGTGCTGAGCTAATAATTATGGATGATGGTATGCAAAATCCATCTTTACATAAAGATATTACGATAATGGTAGTAGATGCTAATTATGGCCTAGGTAATGGCAGCGTTATACCAGCCGGCCCATTGCGCCAAACTGTTACTAGCGGCATAAACCAGGCAGATATAATTTTAGTTATTGGCAATAAATTACCCTCTCAATTAACTGACGCTAAAAACAAAGTTATCTACGCCAAGCCAGTTATAAAATTTGATAAAAAATTATTAAATAAAAAACTATTAGCTTTTTGCGGCTTGGGTAACCCTAATAAGTTTTTTAACAGCTTAAAAGATGATGGGTTAAATATTGCTAAAACTATCCCCTACCCTGACCATTACAAATATACAGAGCAAGATATTACTAAATTAAATAATTTTATTACTGATGGTTACACACTAATTACAACTACAAAAGATGCTGTAAAATTAGGTAATAAATTAGACTATAATATTATCGAGCTAGACTTACAGATTGAAGGTAAGATAATAGGTTTTGTTGAAAAAACCTTAAGCTGAAAAGCTACTCCCGCACCCACAATTTGCAGTAGCATTAGGGTTATCTACCTTAAAGCAACTGCCACCCAACTCTTCTACATAATCAATAGTAGAGCCTTTTAAAAACCCCAATGATACCTCGTTAGTAGTAATTTTAGCTCCATGATTTTCAAAAACTAAATCATCACTTGGTGGGGTTACTAAATCAAACTTATACTGAAATCCGCTACAACCACCACCCTCTATTACTAGGCGTAAACTATGCCCCGCTGGCTCATCTGCTAAAAGGGTTTGCACTTGCTTGGCTGCATTTTCAGTTAAGCTAATTTGATCCATATTTTAATTATACAATATAACCTTACTAAGCACAATATCACTACCCTGCCCTAAATCTTAGATTCATTATAAATTGATCCACATGTTTGGATTAAATTACTTAAAACTATGGCAGCAGTTAAAACAACATGAGGGTTGTATTAACCATATGTATTTAGACAGCGTAGGCATAGTAACTGTGGGTGTTGGCCATGCTATTTTTAACCATAATATGCTTGATGGTATTAAGTTTATATACAAGCATAATGGCCAGCTAGCTTGTAGCGCAGATGTAAAAGCAGAGTATAATTACATAAAAACTTATGCTGATAAAAATTATAACGCTAAAGCTTTTGATAAATTAACCAAGTTAGAGCTAGCACCTAACCAATCAGATAAGTTATTTGCAGCAGATTTAAATCAAGCAATATATGCGGTAAATAATTACCTTACTCGTTTAAAAAGCTTACAATTTTTTACCATCCCACAACCTGCTATGCATGCCATGGTAAGCATGACGTTTAACATGGGTCATACTAAATTTTTAGGCGGCAATAAATGGCCAAAATTTAAGGCAGCCTTAAAAAAGCGTGATTGGCAGGAGTGCGCAATACAAACTAATTACCGCGGGCCATCTAAACAGCGTATAGCAGATTTAAAAGAGTGCTTTATGCACGCAGCACGGATAGAACAGAGCTTACCTAGGTTTTAGCATTTATTTTTAAGCACTCTCTAACATAAACGCCCCACCTTGGCCGCCACCAATACAAAGCGATGCTAAAGCGGTTTGTTTTTTACGGCGCTTTAGCTCTTTGAGCATAGTTAAAATTAGGCGATTACCTGTCATCCCTACCGGGTGGCCTAGCGCAACTGCGCCGCCATTTACATTTAGTATATTGCGGTTTACCTCGCCAATTTTTTTGGTTAGGCTCAACTCATCTTTACAAAATTTAGCGCTATTAAAGGCACGCTCGCAAGCTATTACTTGGGTGGCAAAAGCCTCGTTGATTTCAATTAAATCAAACTCTTTTAGCTCTTGCTTGTGGCGTTTTAATAGTTTTGCAGTAGCAAATACAGGGCCTAACCCCATACGGTGCGGGTCCAGCCCGGCATAGGCAAAATCTTTTATATATCCTAATGGCTTTATACCCTGCTTTTTAGCCTCTGCCTCACTACATAGTAGCAAACAGCTTGCACCATCAGTAATTTGGCTGCTATTGCCTGCTGTTACTGTGCCATTGCGTCTATCAAAATATGGGCGCAATTTGGCTAGTTTTTCAGTTGTTTGGTCGTAGCGGATACCCTCATCTTTTTCTAAAATCTTGCCCTTTTTATAATCAGCTACTATTGGAGCAATCTCTTGTGCTAATATGCCATCTTCAGTAGCTTTTTCTGCTCGGTTATGGCTTAGGGCTGCAAATTCGTCTTGTTCGGCACGTGTAATACCAAACTCTTTGGCTAGCACCTCTGCTGTATCACCCATTATCATACCACAAGTTACATCGCTAAGACCCAATTTGAGTGCAATTACTGGCGCTATCATGCCTGGCCTAAAACCTAGGATAGTTTTAATTTTATCTAGCGGTTTTTTGGCGCTACCTAATTTTTCAAACCAAGCTTTAGCTTTGGGTTTAAATAGTAGCGGTATATTACTCATACTCTCTGTACCGCCAGCAAGGTAATAATTACCTTGGCCTTGTAATATGCGGATAATAGCGTTAGAGACAGATTCCATCCCGCTTGCGCAATTACGATGTACGGTAAATGCAGGTATTTGCTTATTTAAGCCAGCCTTAATAGCAGCCACGCGTGAGATATTCATCGCATGGGCAGGGCCACCAACATTACCAAAAATTACTTCATCAATTTGGTTAGGGTTAAAGCCACTACGGTTTATTACCTCGCGTATTGTATGTGCGGCCAAATCATCAGCCTGTGTTTTTGCTAATGCACCACCATATTTACCCATTGGGGTGCGTACGCCCTCTATTACTGCAATTCTATTACTCATGTATTAAGGTATATAGCGTAAAAATTACAACTCAACTGTGAGTTATGAAAAGAGTATAAAAATATGAATTATAAAACTTAAAATCTACTCAGCTTTTTCTTGCTGCTTGGCGTTATCTTCGTCATCGCTTGGTGCTATTACATCAACGCCTGCGCTAACTACACCAGCAGTTACATCTACAGCTGTACCAACTGTTGTTGCAGCTATATCTGCTGCTGTGGTTACTACTGTACAAGATATTAAGCTTACTAATGCAAATATAAGCGTAAAAGTTTTCACAATAACTATTTTTTAGCTTTAGCTATTTTAGCAGCTTTGGCTTTTTTACCAACTTTTTTATCTTTATTGGCTTCTTGAGCTTTTTTAGCTGGGGCTTTAAACTCTACAAGTTCAACTTTACCACCAGCCTTTTCAATAGATGCTAAAGCACCTTTAGAGGCTTTATTAATCTGCAGGTTAAACTTAGCTGTTGCTTCCTCATTACCTACAAGCTTAACAATCGTGTTTTGCTTATTTATAATGCCCAGCTCACGTAGTAGTGCTATATCTACCACTTTACTTGCAGCAATTTTTTTACGTGCGGCAAAATCATTTAAAGTGCTGATTTTTACAATCTCAGTAGGTGTTGCAAAAGGGTTATTAAACCCGCGCTTAGGTAAACGCATAAAGATAGGAGTTTGCCCCCCCTCTAAACCTAGTGTACTAACACCAGAGCGTGACTTTTGTCCTTTATGGCCGCGGCCACAAGTTTTACCTTTACCACTACCAATACCACGCCCAACACGAATACGATTTTTACGAGCGCCGTTATTATCTTGTATTTGATTTAGTTGCATAATTATCTCTTTAATTTAGGTAAGTTAAGCTGCTTCTTTAATTTGTACTAAGTGGCGAACTTTATTTATCATACCGCGTATAGCCGGGGTATCCTCTAGCGTATTGCTACGACCAATTTTATTTAATCCTAAGCCAATTAAAGTTTTACGCTGATACTCTTTACGACCAATTGGGCTACCAGTTTGAGTTATAGTTACAGTCTTTGAGTTTGTTTTTTTCTCAGCCATGATTTACTCCTCACTCTCTGTGTTATCTTGTGCATTACTACCAGATTCTCTACGGCTGATAATATCACTAACTTTTAAACTACGCTTAGCCGCTACATTTTTTGGTGCGTTAATAGATTGTAACGCCGCCATTGTAGCTTTAACCATGTTATAAGGGTTAGATGAGCCATTAGATTTAGCAACAACATCGTGTACACCCAAGCACTCAAATACTGCACGCATTGGCCCGCCAGCAATAATACCAGTACCAGCAGGGGCAGAGCGCATAACGATCTTACCACTACCATAACGGCCTAATACATCATGATGAATAGTACGACCATCACGTAAAGGTACACGTACCATAGATTTTTTAGCGGCCTCAGTTGCTTTACGCATTGCCTCTGGCACCTCTTTAGCTTTACCTAGGCCATAGCCAACGCGGCCTTTACCATCACCTACTACTATAAATGCGGCAAAACCAAAACGCTTACCACCTTTTACAGTTTTAGATACACGGTTAACGGCAACTAGCTTTTCTACTAGTTCTTCGCCCTGTTGTTCTCTATTTTGTTGCTGTCCAAATGCCATAATATTTTCTCAGTATCTTATTAAAATTTAAGTCCACCCTCACGTGCCGCGTCAGCCAATGCTTTTACACGACCATGAAATAAATAATGCCCACGATCAAAAACTACCTCAGTTACTTTTGCAGTTTTCGCTTTTTTAGCAATTTCAGCACCTACTTGCTTAGCACCCTCGATATTGCTACCTGTAGCTTTATTAGCTTTACCGCCACTAGTTGCACTAGCTAGTGTTACACCTTGTGCATCGTCAATTAGCTGTGCACTAATATGCTGATTACTACGAAATACACATAAACGCACTTTACCCTTACTTACTTTTTTAAGGCGGTAACGGTTGCGTGTTGCTCTTTTTACATTAGTTGCTCTACTCATTTTATACCTTACTTCTTCTTACCTTCTTTGCGACGTATGTACTCACCTTGTTTACGTACACCTTTACCTTTATATGGCTCAGGCGGACGCATATCACGTAAGTCACGCGCTACTTGCCCAACTAGCTGTTTATCAAAACCACTGATTTCAATAATAGTTGGTTTAAGACATTTTATTTGCACCTCTTTAGGGAATGCATAATTAATATCATGACTATAACCTAAAGATAACTTAAGCACCTGCCCTTGTACTTGCGCACGGTAACCTACACCAATAGCCTCCATAGTTATACTGTATCCATTGGTTACACCTGTAACTATATTTTGTGCTATTGCACGAGTAGTACCCCATAATGCACGTGCTTGGCGTGTATTATTAGCTGGTTCAAAAATCAGCTCATCATTGTCATGCTTAAATAGCACATCTGCAGGGATGTTAAAATTAAGCTCACCCAACTTACCTTTTACGGTAAGTTTACGGCCATCTATACTTACTTGTGTATCTTTAGTGCTTACTGGTTTTTTACCTATTCTAGACATATCAACTCCTAATAAACGTTACAGATTAGTTCACCACCTATCTTGCTCTCACGGGCTTGATAGTCACTCATCACACCTTGTGATGTAGATACTATATATACACCTAAACCGTTATAATATTTAGGTAGCTTATCCAAGCTAGCATAAACACGACGACCCGGCTTAGAAACACGGTTAAGGTTTTTAATCACCGGCTCGCCATCATGATACTTAAGCTCTACAGTTATTTCATCAAAGCCTTTATCGTTTTGAGTTACACTGTAATCACGGATGTAACCCTCTGTCTTTAAAACATTAAGGATATTTTTTTTAACTTTAGAAGCTGGTAAAGTAATACTACCTTTACGGGCTTGCTGGCCGTTACGTATACGGCTTAGCATATCTGCTATTGGATCACTCATTGACATATCTTACTCCTTACCAACTAGATTTGATTAAACCAGGAATCTCACCCCTACCACCATATTCACGCACAATAATACGTGATAAGCCAAACTTACGATAATACCCACGCGGGCGCCCGGTAATTTCACAACGATTACGAATGCGGTTTTTTGCGCCATCTAAAGGTAATGATGATAACTTTTGTTGAGCAGCAAAGCGCTCCTCAATTGGTAATGATTTATCCATCACCACCTGCTTTAAAGCAGCTCTTTTAGTTGCCCACTTAGCTACTTTAGCTTTGCGGCGGTTATTTTTAGCGAATGCGCTTACTTTTGCCATAGGACTTTACAAACCTTATAATTTATTAGTTAGTTAGTTTCCTTATATATAAATATAAAAAGGGCTTAGCTTTTAGCGGATGTTTAGATAGGTGTCAAGTGGGTAGCAAAAGGTAATACTTTTTTAATAAACATGTTTTATTCTCTATTTTTCAAATTATGTCTCTACTTGGCCAATCATTGCAAAGCAGCTCGTTATTACAAGAGTTAGTTAAGCGTTTTAATTTAACTGAAAAACAGCAAGAGTGGTTAGACTATTTTTCTAAATATTCGGCCCAGGCGCAAGCGCAATTGCTATCTTTACAGGCGGATTCAATATTAGTGGTATTGACAGAAGAAGTTGTAAGACATTGCCTGATTGAGCACTCTGCTAGTACTTATGATACCCAATTTGCTGATAGAATTGCTTTAGCAAAGCTAATAAATCAAAGATTGCAAAATGTAAGAATAACGCATGAAACTGACCAAATTGATTTTACTCAAGTAAAAGGCTTGGAGCAGCTGAATGCTGATGCTCCTGAATCAATACAAAGTTTTGTAGCCCAGCTTTTTGTTAAAAGCGCTGCTACTGGTAAAACCATAATACCCACAATTACTAATAGATGTGATAAAGGTAATATTGAGCACTTTAATCAAGCACGTAAACAAACCAGAGCTGCACGTGATGAATATGAAGTAACGATTAATAATCTAATTAAAAAGCAGGAGGAAGAACTAAATCAGCTAAGAAAGCAGGCTAATAGTATTGTGGCTAAACTTACAAGAGAGCATCGTAGTATAGAAATACAGAGGCATAAAGATGCAAAAGACGAGTTGCATCAAGATCATGCCCAATCAGCTATACCCACATCAAGGCTGATGGAATTAACAATACAAAAAACACTTTAGATAAACAGCTAGCACAGCAACAACAAGCATTGCATGACTTAACATCTCATTTATTTTTTCGTAGTGGTTTACGTGAAAAGTGCCCAAGATTACCAAAATCAATACACCCTAGAGAGGTGCCATACAGGGCCAGCCAATTACAAGAAACACAGCACCCTTACGTAAACTATATTAACGATATCAACGGCCGTATGCAAAATATGCATATACGGCATTACGGTAAAAAGGAGGTGCATAGTGGTTGTTTTTTACAACTAGTAGAGGCGGGTATAAAATCTTTAACGCGGGCTGTTTTTAAGGCCATACACGAAAAAGATGGTGACTTTACACAATTAAAAGATGTAGCACGTGCTAAAACTATATCTAGCAGGTTTGATTTAGTACATAGACAAAGAGAAGTAGCCACAGAAATGGCTCGTCAAGTAAGCCACAAATCAACAAAGGTTAACAAATAGTTAATTTTAGCAAAAATTACCATTATCAATAAACTACTTGCCCTTTCTGTTTGAAACCATTAACCATCAGCTTAGGCATATAATAGTATGCTTGGGGCTTAGTAACCTCTTATAATGCACCATGGCGAACGCATTACAAATTTAATTTATGTATTTGGTTGTGTGATTTGGCGATAATGTTGGCTAGGTTTGCTTTTA
>Ga0163111_10001825_pt1 | contig 13334 bp, 10 predicted proteins | sample CRUFie1St18metaG_FD_109645 | JGI IMG/M metagenome (GOLD analysis project Ga0163111, IMG submission 109645) | Marine microbial communities from the Costa Rica Dome - CRUD Field 142mm St18 metaG | ecosystem: Environmental > Aquatic > Marine > Oceanic > Photic zone | place: Costa Rica: the Eastern...
CAGGCTCTCGACGAGGTCATGGCAGGTTTAATGATCGACGGCGAGCTCTCCTATCTGGATTGGCAGGGCGAGGAGATTCCCTGGTAAGGTTTACAGGCCTTTGATTTGTGCCACTTTATACACGCCAAATCGCTGTACTTCCGTAATCAATCCGCTGTCGGCCTTGGCAACGCGACTCACTGGCGTCTTGGGGCGCGGTTTACATGGACATCTGAGCTCAGAGCGCTGCCTTTCAATGGGATCAGGCTCTTTCCACAACCGAGAAATGAATATCGACGCTGGGTAATCGAGCGAGCAGTGCGTCTCCCAGTGCACTGGCAGGCGTCCAAATGCCGCCACCCACGCTGAGCTCGTCCCGTGTGAGACACAGCCCGGCTTGCGCGAGCATGCGAGAGGTTGCCCCGTAGCCCGGGTCACGTTGGCCCTTCACTTTCACTCGGAGTGAGTGGGTGCCGTCAGTACCGTAGGCCCAGAATTCAAAAAAGCCATTGTCGCGGGTGGTTTGGTTGGGCCCTTCACCTGGGTCGGGCAGCAATTTTTTGAGCAAGGCCCGTGTGGGTGAAAAGAACGTTCCCGCCATCACGGTGCCCAGGCCGGCGGCGCTCAAAATCGCTTTAGTGCGGCTTGAGCACAGCTGGGATTCGTCGTACTGGAAATCCGGCCCGTAGGGTAAGCCCGCGAGCACATGGGAGCGTCTGACCACTTTAGTATTGATGGCCGCCATGACGAAGGGGCCTGTCCACGACTCGAAATGGTCGTCCCATGAAATACCGCTTTGGTCCGGCCCGTCGAGGCCTTTTGCGATGCCCGCCGGGTAGAGCGCATAGGGATCCATCACAGTTTTGCGGATGGCGGGGTCTTTTGATGCCTGCTCTGCCACGTACATCAGGCTGGCGACCGTGCCACCGCTCACGCCGCCTGCGGCATCGCCCATGCGGCCGGCAACCCGCGTTGCGTAATTGCCGTAGCGCTCTTTGAAGTGCTTTTGAAGGAAAAATACCGATAGATCAGAGGGTACTGAGTCGAACCCGCAGCAATGAATGAGTCGTGCACCGCTGGCCTGGGCAATGGGGTTGATGCGTTCGAAAAGCTGCGCCATCCACTGGGCTTCACCGGTAAGGTCGCAATAGTGGGTGCCCTCTGTTGCACACGCTTCGATTACCGGTGTGCCGAATCGGGCGTATGGTCCCACGGTGCTGATTAGTGTGCGGGTTTGCTTGGCCATGGCGCTGAGTTGATCAGTATCGCCACTATCGGCAATGATCATAGGAAGGTCAGGCACGCCGAGCTCCCGCCGTACCCTATTCAATTTCCCTTCATCTCGACCGGCAATCGCCCAATTCAGTTGAGTGTGCTCCTCGGCGAGGTATTCCGCGACTAGCTTGCCTGTGAAGCCTGATGCGCCATAAAGCACAATCTCAAATTGCCGCTCTGACATAATTAAAAAGCCTTGTGTGTTGAAGCGTCCAGAGTAGCAGGCTCAAAACATATGACTGGGTTAACAGCGTGGTATTTCTTCGCAGGAAACTGATCTGCTTACGCTAAATCCTTCTAATTTAAATGGGGGATCAGTTGGCTAGATGCGACTTAATCCCCGTGGAGTAGAAAATCTCTGCGCGTTAAGATAATTAGATCTCGGGCTTCGGCCAGCAGTCTAAAGCTTCATTCGCATTGGTGATGTGACTGCTCCGCCCCCGCTGCCGTTGAGGAGGTGTACATGATCGGTGAATTGAAGAGAGCTACCTTGCCCGCAGTGATTGGGCTAATGGGTCTAGCTGTCTACGCGCTGTTGCAGATCACGGCGCCGCAGCCTGCTCCGAAGCTAGATGCACCGCGACCTATCAGCGTAAAGGTCGAGCCAGCTATCAGAACTCTTACTCGACCCACCGTAGTGGCCTTCGGTGAGGTGCGTCCCGCGGTCCGCACTGAGTTGGTCGCGCAGGTTGGCGGGAAAGTTGTGGCAACCTCCCCCGCCTTTATTGAGGGCGGTAATTTCTCCCCCGATGATATACTTCTGTCTATTGAAGACACTGACTATCGGGCTGCGATGGAGGAGGTCGAAGCACGTGTCGCTGCCGCCAAATTAGAGCTGGAGCAGGCTTTGGCTGACGCAGATGTAGCGCGTAAGCAGCTCGCGGGCCAAAGCAATCCGTCGCCCCTGGCACTGCGCGTGCCCCAGGTGGCGCGAGCGGAATCGGCGCTGCGAGCAGCACAGACTAGCTTGTCGCTCGCAAAAACAAACCTTGAACGAACCAAGATCAGGCTGCCTTATACCGGAAGGGTCGAAAACAAATTTGTGGACCTCGGCCAGTATGTCAATCCTGGCAAGGTTTTAGGAACGGTGTTCGGCACTGATGTCGTCCAAGTAAGATTGCCGCTGACTACCAATCAGCTCGCTGCTCTGGCAGTCCCCATCGGTTACCAAGTAGCGGCGGACGGAGGATTATCTACGATCCTTACTGCCACACTTGGGGGTTCAGTACACCGATGGCAAGGCACCTTGACTGGGCTTGACGCGTCCATTGATCCCGCAACCCGGACCGTCTATGGCACGGTCGTAATCGAAAACCCCTACCGTGAGACTTCCTCGGTGGGAGATATGCCTCTTGCGGTTGGGCTCTACGTTGATGCTGAGGTTGAGGGGCGCGCTATGGTGGACGCGGTTCAGATCCCATCAGAAGGACTCAGGGCTGGCGACAAGATTTTCGTGCTCACCGGTGAGGGACTGTTGGATATCCGGCAGGCAGACGTTGTTCACCGATCACGGAGCAACGCTCTGCTTTCAGCAGGCGTGGAGCCGGGGGAACAAGTAATCGTGTCAGCAATCCGAAACCCTGTGAGAGGTATGCGCCTTCAAACAATTGACGGCGCTGAAATCGCTGACAGCGTTATCACTGAACCTGCCAACAGCGATAACGAGGCGTAAGAGGCACAACATGGAGGGATTAATCCGTTGGTGGGTGCGTAATCCGGTTGCCGCTAATCTCCTTATGCTCATTGTCATCACCGCGGGATATTTGGGATTGCGTGACATTGAGAAAGAGGCTATGCCTTCGGTTCAGCCAGATATCGTTCAGGTAGTGGTTATCTGGCCAGGCGCCGCTCCAAAGGAAGTAGAGCAGCAAGTCGTTCAACGTGTTGAGGAGGCGTTGAAAAATGTTCCTAACGTTTATCGGGTGACGTCGGATGCCCGGGACAGTTATGGATCAGTCAGTGTGCAAACCTTTCCCACGGTCGACCTAGATAGTTTTCTTAATGACGTAAAAAATGCCGTCGATTCGGTAACGTCGTTCCCGCGTGATATTGAAAATCCTTTAGTGCGCCGACTGGATTGGAGCAAGACAATGTTGCGGGTCGTCGTGGCGGGCGAGATTGGCGAGAGAGCACTTACTCGCCTTGGGGAACGGTTACGTAACCAATTAGCGAACCTTCCTTACATCTCACAGGTAGAAATTGCCGGCTCGCGTCGAGAGGAAGTCACTATCCAGCTGTCAGAGCGGGATCTGCAAAATTTCGGACTAAGCTTCTCTGATGTGGCCAACGCAATTCGTCGGGATTCGATGAATGTCTCAGTCGGCGAAGTCCGCACAGAAACTGGCGATGTTCAACTAAGAGCACAGAATCTAGCGGATACTCAGAGCGACTTTGAACGAATTGTGATCCGCCAAACTCCGGGCGGTGGTCAGGTGCGTGTCATGGACGTTGCCACCGTGATTGATGGCTTCGAGCAAGATCAAATTCTGGCTGCCCTAGATGGGCGGTCGGCGATAGTTTTGGAGGCTGACGCCACAGAAGATACGCAGGAAGTGAGAGCCAGTCAGGCGGTTAAAAACTGGATATCCAGGACTCAGCCGACTTTACCGGTCGGGGTGACGCTGGAACTCTGGTCTGACAATGCTGACGTTTTCGAGAACCGGATGGATCTTATTGCAGAGTCCTCGATCTTGGGCCTTGTGTTGGTCTTTTGTGTCTTGATTCTAACGCTTGAGCTAAAGGTAGCTTTGTGGGTGACCGTGGGAATCGGCGTGAGCTTTTTGGGTGCGTTTGCGTTACTGCCAGCCAACGAGGTGTCACTCAATTTATTGTCGACATTCGCATTTTTGTTGGTGCTGGGGATTGTTGTGGACGACGCGATTGTGGTTGGAGAGAGCGTCCATCATCACGTGTATCAGCGTGGGCTGACTGGTGAAGAGGCTGCGATACAGGGGGCGCTGGCTGTAAGTCGCCCTGTTATTTTTGCGGTGTTGACCACGATTGTCGCATTTGCACCTTGGTTATTTGTTTCCGGGGTCACTGCGCAGTTCACGCAACAGCTTTCTATTGTTATTACTTTGGCCCTGGTCTTCTCTTTGATTGAGGCTTTTCTAATCCTGCCGAGCCATCTGCGGGATATGAATAAAAACATGTCGACCTCGAAATGGAAGATTCGGCAAGAGCGTATCGCTAATGCAATCATACATTTTGCTGAACACACCTATCAGCCCTTTCTTGAGCGGTGCTTAGAGCGACGTTATGTAACGACTGCGGTTTTTTTCTCCCTCTTTATAATTTCACTCGGACTATTCAATAGTGGTTGGGTCAAATTCTTTTTTAGTCCTCAAGTGGAAGGGGAAGAGGTTGTTATCAACGTCCGCATGCCACCAGGGACGCCGTTCGATAGATCGATGGAGGTCTTGGGGCAACTGCAGCGTGCCGAGAAAGTCTTGGAGGCTGAAGTGCAGGCCGAGGCCGAGACTGGAGATAGTAGAGGGAAGCTGATCGAGGGTTGGGCCACTTTCGCGAAACGCAGCGAGGTGATAGCCATCCTCCAGCTAGCTCCCCCAGATGACCGTCAACTGGGCACTCGGGAGGTAGCAGAGCGGTTAGCAGATCTGGTCGGTGATATACCGGATGCTGACGAGGTAAAATTCAGGTATAGCTTCAAGGATAGTGATGCAAACATCACTCTCTTGTTGCAGCATGACGACTTGGATTCTCTTCTCTCCGCAAGTCTCACGCTTCAGCAACATTTGGCTAGCTTCGACGAGACATATTTCATCCGAGATGATCAATGGGGTGCGCTACCTGAGCTACGGTTCAAACTGTTACCCGGAGCGGAGAAGCTGGGGATCACGATGGGTGACGTATCGAGTCAGGTACGCCAGGCCTTCTATGGCGAGGAGGTGCAACGTTTACCCCGCGAAGCCGGGGACGTCCGGGTTATGGTTCGCTATCCCCCAGCTGACCGTGAGTCGCTCGCTACCTTAGAGGATGTTCGAATACGGACAGGGGATGGCAGGTCAGTACCACTTTTAGCTGTGGCGGAAGTCGATGAAGGGTTAGCGACGCGCCGCATCACCCGCCGCAACGGTGAGCGGGTCGTCACGGTCAGCGCAACTGTTGAGCCCGAATCACTCGGCGACATTGACCGTGCGGTTCAAGAGAGTTTCGTTCCAAAATTATTGGCGATGTACCCGGGCCTGCGGGTGCTGAAGGGTGGTTCACAGGAGGAGGAGTCAGAATTTTTTGACGAAATTTTCTCGCTTTATACCATCGCCCTGTTTGTGATTTACGCGTTAATCGCAGTTGCCTTCCGATCATACAGCCTACCGATACTCATCATGACCGCGATGCCCTTTGGCTTCATGGGGGCAGTCTTCGGCCATCTCATTTTTAATGAGCCTATGGCAATGTTCTCTTACTTTGGCATTGGCGCTGCCGCGGGGGTTGTTGTAAATGACAATCTTGTTCTCATTGACTACACACGCCGTCTCGAAAATGAGGGTCAGCCTCCACCCCGGGCAATTCTAATTTCCGCGGTGAGTCGATTTCGGCCTATTTTCTTAACGACTGTTACAACTTTTGTGGGCCTGATCCCTATCATGGCGGAGCAATCCACAGGCTCGCAGTTTCTTAAGCCTGCAGTGCTATCGCTGGCCTTTGGTGTTTTCTTCGCATTATTTGTCAGCCTGTTACTGGTGCCCGCCATGTACTTGATTGGGTATGACTGGCGGCATTGGCGTGATGCAAAAAAGGCCCGCCGGTTGGCGGAAAGTACTGGTCCCGGGACGATCGCGCCGTCCGTCTGAGTAACCACACGCTCGACAGCACCTTTTTGATGCGGGTGACAACACAATCAGCTCTGCATCGCCCTAGCCCGGCCGTCAGGAATTGCCTTGGAAAGTCTGGATAGCCTGACAGCACCATGGTCCGGTCCAATGCGACCTATCTGGACGATTTACCGCAATCGTGGCGATCTGTCTGGCGACTTGGGAGCAATAAGTCGATGCCGCAGTACAGATGGCCGCCACGATTTGCCATAAAATATGGGTGAATTACTTAAAGATAGCCTTTGAAAAGCTATAGAGTCCGGATCACGATGACCGGCGTGGAAATGGGGGAAAAGCTGTGTCTTTGATAGATGTGCGCAGATTAAAGCCTGTTGGTGAATTTGGCTCTAGAGAGTGGTGCGAGGCCTGTGCTTCTTACGGTGTGAAGATTCTCGAGAGCGGCGATATCCCGCTAGATCTCTGCTGGGGTTTCAGCGAAGTCTACACATGTCCACCAGAGCGCCTGATAAGCTCTGAATGGCCTCAATCGGGCTACTATTTCATGGTGGAAAACGGTGTTGTGTCGGGTGGAGCGGAAATTCCAGAGGAATGCCTGGCAACACCTGGGTTTCATGCCAGCATTCGTTGGGCTTTCGTTTGTAATCAATCGAGGAGTCTCTACGGAATGGAAGGGCAGAAGCAGCGGGGCATTGAAGAAGCGCAATTGACCCGGCAAATGTCTGAATACATCGGTTTCGAGCCCGACCTTGGGGGCATCTCCGAGGCCTTTTGGCCGACGCCAGTCGTGTCTGCCTTGACAGTTGGCGTCGAGGAGGGATCGGGTTTGCACAATATCGCTGCAACACTGCAGAGTCCGTCCCCGGAGTTCGCCGAACTACCGACGACCGAACTTGGTGTTCCAGATTTTTCGAAAATGAGCACCGAACAGAAAAATACCTTTCTTAAACTCTGTCAGATTGAAAGGAAGTCGTTATCTCTGCCGTGTTAAAGAATGGGTGATTACTCGCAGAAACAGGCTAGCGCGGTGAGGGGGGCACGTTGGGAAAAAATGAGTAGTTATGGACAAATTGCAACGCCCGAGGGCTTTGCTCAGTTTCTTTGCTCTGATGAATTGGGGTCTGACCTGGGCAGAGTGGGATATAAATTTGTGCGCGACATGCTGGTGGGAATACAGCGCACCAGGTCGGTGAACCTGACAGATATTGCAAAGAGTCTCAACGAGAATATTCGTCTGCATGCCACGCACAAACGCCTGTCTCGAAACCTCGACAACCCAGCGCTCGCCGCGGCTCTGTCAGAGCGGCTTCTGCGTCTCGGTGCACATAGGGTAGCGAGCAAGACACGATTGATAGTCCACCTGCACGAACTCAATAAGAAATATGCTCGCAAGGTTGAGTACCTGTCGGAATCGGCGAATTGTGTCGATTCGGGATTCAAGGTATGCGAGGTTCTCGCAAGCGATGCTGATTCTGAAATCTTTACGCCGCTGGTAGCAGCGGTCTGGTCAGACCAAGTGCCGGGTTTTGTCAATGATGCCGAGGAGGTAAAGAAATTACTGCACCGCGTGGCGCAAGCTACGAGTAACAGGGGGCTTTTCTATTTTGACGACCAAAGCTTTTCCAGTGAGTTCTTAAAAAGCATTGTTGACGATCCCAGCCTTAACTTTCTCGCGATGATGAATGGTGTTGAACTGGATGTGGTTTACCGAAATGAACCCGTTTCGATGAACGAGCTCGTGAAAGATGTGCAAACCAAATACGGACGCACGATGTTTAAGCTTATTCCCGAAGGTGTGTCCGGTATGTCAAAAAGTACAGACCTTGATGTTTTTCTTCACGCAGGTGCGCTGGCTATCAAGTTGCCAAATTCGAATAGAAATCTGCGGCTAATAGCTCTGAAGTCAAAGAACCGATTCGTAGGCGAAATTGCAGCTCCGATGATCACCACCGAGACGAACTTGCGCTCCCGGAAGGGTTTGATGGGTCTGGTAGAGTCGTTTCTTTCATTGCAAGATGTAATTGGCACGCATCAAGCACTCCGCGACAGTTTCGATCCCTCTAGTTTTCGTGTTCTGACGTACCACCGCCTTCAGTTTCTGATGACTCTTTTACAGGGTGTCATACACTACGAAGTAACTTTCGCTGGCAGCGGCTCTGTCAGCGACCACCAGTTTTCACACACCCCGCATGACGGCGAGGTGAATCGAACATACTTCCTGCCGGCAAAGTATCAGGCTACCAGAGGCCAGCTTGGGTGAGTGTTGGCCTGATCATCGGAGCGAGGTGGACTTAATCTATGGCAAGTCTAGAAATGCAGAGGTTCTTGGATCGGAATGCATCCGGCCAGGATAAGGGTAAGGACCTACCCATTGAGGACCAACGACGGAATTTCGATGCGTTTATGGTCGGTTTGCAACTACCAGAGAATATATTGATAGATGACTATACCTTGGCAGGGCGCCCAGCACGCAAATATTTTACGTCGGGTGTTCGTGAGGATGCGTCACTGCTCTATTTTCATGGCGGCGGACACTTAAGTGGCTCACTAGATTCACACCATTCCTTCGCTGCACATTTGGCAGTTGCCTGTGGCACGGCGGTCAATGCTTTGGACTATCGGCTCGCGCCCGAGCACCCCTATCCTGCTGCGGTTGATGACGCTGTTGCTGCGTATTCAGAGATGCTCGAGTACACAGCAAGTGAGAACATCATGCTTGCTGGTGACTCAGCTGGCGGCAACTTAACTCTCGCTTGTTTCCTTAGAATAAAACGCGAGGGTTTGCCAATTCCAGGTTGCGGAGCATTGCTTTCTCCAGTGACCGATTGGACCGGCGAGACTATAGAGTCCGCTGAGATGCGCGAATACAGCTTGGTGAATGCCGGGCTCTATGCTGGAGACTGGCCTTTGGACACGCCTGAAATATCGCCACTATATGGGGATCTGACTGGCTTGCCTCCGATGCTAGTTCAATATGCGAAAGATGAGTTTCTTCGTGAGGATTCAACTCGGCTTGGCATTCGTGCCCGGGAAGCCGGAGTCCATATCGAACTGCGCGAGTTTGATGAGGCTTTTCACGTTTTTCAAATATTTACAAACTTACCAGAATCCCACGAGGCTCTGGCCGAAATCGGTGCTTTTTATAGGAAGCACATTTAATGACCGCGGGAAGTGAAGACGAGTTGCGTGTGCTGAGAGCGGAGTATGACCGCGATGGGTTTGTCGTTGTTCGGAGTTTTTTGGGCGATGCTGAGGTCAGTGAGTTGCGATGTAGGGCGTTGCCGCTGGCGGAGAGAATGACCAGTCAGGACCACGGTTCAGGAAAGTATAAGAACGTTATGAAGTCACTTCATCATTACGATAGTTACCTCGATGCGCAATTAAAGAGTGGCAAACATGTCCAGTTTTTAGAGCAGTTGTTGGGCGGCGAAGTTGAAGGTTTGTCAGTAGCTTGGTTTGGTCGTCCAGAGGGTGATCCCCAGGGCATAGGGCCTCATATAGATGCGCTCGGTCGTGATGGCGATTCAAAAGGCGGCGTAACAATCTGGTTTGCACTAGATCCGGTCAATATCAAAAACGGCTGCCTGCGATATTTACCAGGCTCCCACAGACAGGAGTATGCGAATGTTATGCCGATTCCAAATATTGATCAGGAGTCCACAGACGTTATAGCGGCTGAACTCGAACCAGGAGATGCAGTGGTTCATAGCGCCCTCACGGTACATTGGTCCGGCGCTAACCTCTCGGACCAACCACGCGACGCTGTCTCCTTTTTCTATTCTTCTCCCTGCCAATCTGCCGTGCGGCAAGTGTCGGGATTTCACTAGGTAATGCAGATGGAACAGCTACAAGCCTCAGAGCATCTTGTCTCCACTTATCGTCATTTGGTTGAGACTGGGCTTATGGATCTGGCGACCGGTAACGTGAGCTGCCGAGTAGAAGGTGGGATGTTGATTTCCTGCTCTGGCGCAACTGCTCAAAATCTTACACCAGACCGTGTTGTATTCGTGCGAGAAGACGGCACGTGGGCAGGGGACATAAAGCCCTCCTCAGAATGGCGCATGCATTCAGCTGTATATAAGAACAGCGACAAGGCAAACGCGGTAATTCATGCCCACTCGGCCTATTGTGTTGCCATGGCTTGCAACAACATGCCTTTGCCGGGGTTCCATTATATGGTCGGTATGTTCGGCGGTTCAGATGTGCCATGCGTGCCTTACTCGACCTTTGGAACTGAAGAGCTTGCAGAAAACGCTGGCAACGCTTTACAGCATCGCGCGGCGTGCTTACTAGGTAATCATGGAATGATTTGTCGTGGCGCTGATTTTGATAAAGCAATCAGCAATGCAGAATTGCTGGAGATACTGTGTAAGCATTATTTGCTTGCTAAGCAGTTGGGCGAGCCGGATCTGTTGACCGATGAACAATGGGATGAATTTTTTGGTCGCGCTGAAAGAGTGGCATACAGCGCTTTCATATAGCGACAGAAATGCATTTCGGCATGAAAAGGAAATTGATCATAGTTTTCGGGGTCTTGTTTTTTTTGTCGGGTGCATAGCCCTTTATCCCCTTCAGTACAGGCACCATTTACCTAAAACAGAGCTCGTCATCGACGGAGTGACTCGAGAATACTACTTATTTGTGCCCAGCGGCGAAGCGTCTGGCCCCAGCGGTCTGATCATTACACTGCAGGGGGGAGGCGCTGATGCAGGTTGGCGCTTCCCTACGCAGGACGAATGGGAGGCAATCGCTGAAAAAGAGAACATGATTATTGCCTTGCCGTCGGGTCATACCTACGGTGATAACGAAGGCGCATGGGTTCTCAACACTGACGCCACGGCAATGCAGGACATCAACTTCTTCAATGAGATGATTTCCGATATCTCCGGGCGACACTGGGTCGACACCTCCCGAGTTTATGCGGTTGGCTGGTCACTGGGTTCAATGTTTGCGTACGAGCTGGCGTGTCATATGAGTGAAAGTTTCGCCGCCATCGCATCAGTTGCTGGCACGATGCCCGTCAATGTCAAATCGTGCGAGCAGGCGCGTAATGTACCGATTATGCATGTGCATGGTGCTGAGGATGAGATAATCGCTTACGGCAACTCTTGGGAATGGAAAGCATGGGACTCTGTTGGAGCTATGCGCGACATACCGAGCCTGATCGCTTATTGGAGCGACAAATACGAGTGTCAATCAAAAGCTGAGACAAGCGGAGAAGCCGCAACACACTTCGCTTACAGCGATTGTGCACAGGACGCCAGGGTAGAGCATTATCGGCTTGAGCGTGGGGCGCACGATTGGCCAGAAACACTGCTGGGTCAACCGACCAGCGCAGTGATGTGGTCATTTTTAAATCACTACACTTTGGCTGGCAGAAATGAACAGCCAATAAGCGGAAACTGAGTTCGCAGCGCAGTGTGCTGAGGCCTTCCCAGTCCTTGCGAGAGTTAGAGTTTGTTGACGTAACCGCTCAGCATTTTTAGCAACGACATTTTGGACTAGCAGAGTGATGACGGCGCCATAAGCGTATTCTCTAAAACAAAATTTGGGGGAGAATAATGTTCAGTCTGTAGCGTTGTGCCTGACGCGACAGGTTTGGCAGACGAATTTTGCTAATCTCAGTACACTGGTCATAACAACTAATGGAGGCTTGAGAGCTTGCAGGATTTGGGAGAATTCCGAGGTACGACACGCCTTTGGCTGGAAGAAAACTGTCCATTAAGTATGCGTCAGCCAGTCACGGAGCGAGACATTTGCTCAGGGGGGCGCCGCTTTGTTTTCCAAAGTGATGATCAGAAGCTGTGGCTTGAGCGGATGGTTGAGCGCGGTTGGACAGCTCCAACGTGGCCGTTGGAGTACGGCGGGGGCGGCCTAAATCAGGACCAAGCGAAAGTGCTGCGGGAAGAAATGGCACGCATTACTGCTCGACTTCCTTTACAGGGCATGGGGACCTCTATGATTGGTCCGGCGATTCTAGAATTCGGATCAGATGCCCTCAAGAAGCAGCATTTACCCCAGATTGCGAGAGGCGAAATTCGCTGGTGCCAAGGTTACAGTGAGCCAGGAAGTGGGTCGGACTTAGCCGGACTGCAGACGCGTGCGGAAGATCATGGTGATCACTTTATTGTCAACGGGCAGAAGGTCTGGACATCGAATGCTGACCAAGCCGACTGGATGTTCTGTCTAGTCCGCACCGATTTTGAGGCAAGTAAACACGCGGGTATCAGCCTGGTGCTCTTTGACATGGAGTCTGCGGGTGTAACAGCAAGACCGATACGTTTGATATCGGGAGCCTCAGTTTTTTGTGAGACGTTTCTGGAAGATGTCCGCGTTGAGAAAAGCCAAGTTGTAGGGGATGTCAACAATGGCTGGACTATTGCTAAGTATTTGCTGACACATGAGCGAGAAATGATTGGTGGCATCGGCACGGCAGCGGGCACGAGGACACTCGGTGAGCTTGCTACTGAAGCGATCGGGCTAAGTGATGGTCGGTTGTCTGATGAGATGCTTCGGACTGAAGTAGCGACTTGGGAGGTTGACTCGCGTTGTCACCAACTGACTATGGAACGGGTTCGTGACGAGATGGCCGCAAGTGGGGTGGGCAATACTTCTGCGATGATTAAGTACTACGGCACTGAAATGAACAAACGCCGTTTTGAATTGCTCATGGCGCTTGGCGGAAGTGATGCGCTGCACTGGAAAGAGGGCACAGATACTCAGCGGTGGTTGCGATCAAAAGGAAACTCGATTGAGGGCGGCACCTCGGAAATTCAGCTAAACATCATTTCAAAACGAATTTTAGGTTTGGGCTGATGCAAAAGCTGATCTTGACCGAAGAGGAGCAGATGGTCCGAGAGTCAGCGGCAGATTTTCTCTCTCAAAAAGCTGGTCCTGGTGCTCTGCGGAATATCCGGGATACCGCAAATCCTCAAGGATTCTCAAGTGAGGTTTGGCTGGAGATGGCGGAGCTCGGATGGCCATCAATTCTGATTCAGGAGGCGCAGGGTGGACTCGGTTTTAGTCATGTCGCGATGGGTCAGATCATGGAGTTGTGTGGCAGCACACTCGCTTGTTCGCCACTGTTCTCGACGGCGGTTGTGGGCGCATCTGTGTTGTCCTTGGGCGGTGATAGGTTAGCGCTGCTCCCAAAAGTCGCTGCTGGTAATCTGACGCTGGCGCTCGCTATCGATGAGGCCCCACGACACAACCCCCAAGGCATAGCCACTAGAGCCGTCAGGCGTGGCGACTGCTACACACTGAACGGGGAAAAGACGTTTGTCGTCG
>Ga0163111_10001826_pt1 | contig 13326 bp, 8 predicted proteins | sample CRUFie1St18metaG_FD_109645 | JGI IMG/M metagenome (GOLD analysis project Ga0163111, IMG submission 109645) | Marine microbial communities from the Costa Rica Dome - CRUD Field 142mm St18 metaG | ecosystem: Environmental > Aquatic > Marine > Oceanic > Photic zone | place: Costa Rica: the Eastern...
AATGACTGGTCAACTCTAGAATGTAGTTAAAAGTTTTCCACTTCTGCAGATGGTTGACTAAAGTCTATGTTTTAGTAGATTAAAATGTGCGGCATTGTCCCCACAAAACCATTCCAATCTCCTCTCTTTAAAAGTGTTTCGTGTAAATACCCGACAAAAGCCTCCTCTCTGCGTTCGTCTCTTCTCTTCGGCGACACTTTAAACGAACGAAGAAGGACCCATCCCTATAAGAGCCACCACCATCCCGACCACTCAGCGCGGCGACGGCGGCGACGACCAAAACGCCGCCTTTAAAAGAAGAGGAGGAGGCTTTAAGTGTTTTTGTCTTCGGGAAAAAGCGATTATGATGATGCGTCGCGCTTTTGTGTCGTCAAGGTCGACTTTGATATCGTCGTCGTCTTTGTGCGATGGTGTTGCACAAAAGACGCGCAGACGACGGGAGACCACCACCCAGGCCGCCGCCCGTTGGTGTTGTCGGTATCATCGTCATCATCATCGCAAAAAAGAAAGAGCGAGACGACGACGAGGAAGAGCGATGATGAGACGAATGTCTCGCACGACCAACACCAACACCTCTCGTAACGCGTCGGCGAAAAGCGGAGACCACGATGACTTTCCAAAAGGAGGAGGAGGAGGAGGACAAAAGTCTTCTTCTTCTTCCAAAACGGAAGACGCGTTGTCGAGCTTAGAGGCACTCGGCATCGACGCGGGATCGAAGAAGACGAAGACACAAACGAGAGAAGGAACGACTTTGACGGCGACGACAAAAGAAGAAGAAGAAGAAGAAGAAGAAGAAGAAGAAGAAGAAGAAGAAGAGAACGAGAGTCCAATCCTGTTCGGGATGATGATGAAACAAAGACCGAAATATCAGCGAGCGGAAGGCGTGACGAAGTATTGGAGTCCGTTTTTTTCTCCGTTATCTGCCATATACAACGTGCCGACGGAAGAACCGACGGCGGCTGAACGCTTGGCCGTCTTGCACTTGATTTTCTTCGCGGCAGATTTCGTCGCCGTGAAAACGGGCGCGAACGCCGAAGGCGGGTTCTTCTTTAGTAACTTTGCCTTATTCGCGGACGCCGTGAAAACGCAGAACGAATGGTGGCGGTTACCGTCCACGGCTTTGGCTGATTTTGGGTTGGGACATGTCGTGGCAACGAACGCGTCGTTGTGGCTCATCGGTCGAGAAATTGAAACGTTACTAGGTACGATGTCGTTTTTAGCGGTGTACTTCCTCGGTGCCATGGGAGGTGCCATCACCACGCTCGCGTTCGACGACAATTCTAAAGTCATCGCGGGAAGTTCCGGGGCCGTCTTTGCGCTCTACGGTGCCATCTTAACGTATACCGTCCTCAACCTCGAATCTGGATGGAACCAACGAGGCTTCACCACGCGTCTGTTTCGCATAGGCGCTTCCGCCACAGCACTCTGCTACATAGCCTCCGAGACCGCCTCCGACGGCGTCACCCACGTCGTCAACAACTGGGATCATTTCGGTGGATTCCTTTCCGGCATCTTCCTCGCTTACTACGGCCTCTGTCCGTTATTCTCCTCCATCCAATTCAAACCCGGGGAGGAGAAAAGCAGAGCGCAAAGATTAAACTTGGAAGATAAAACATTGGAAGAACCGTTCGGGAAAACCAGCGCGATTTTATACGGCGTCTGCGCCAATCTCGTCGCCGCGAGCGTCGTCGTCGCTTTTAAGCGCATGAGCGGAGTGGATGATTTTTAATGCGGTCGCATTGTTGTATACGCTATAGCGCTGTCGCACTCGTCGAACAACAACAACAACAACAACAACAACAACAACAACAACGTTTTCTTCTTCTTCTTCTTCTTGTCGTCCATCTTTTGTGAATTCCCACCAATACCACGCCTATTCTTTACCGTCCGCTCGATGATGGACTTTCTGTCAAAACGACAGTTTCGAATCCATCACGCGGTGGGACGTCATCGTCATTTCTTTTCCTCCGTTTTGCTCCGCGCAAAGTCGAACGACGATGTTCGCGTCCTCGTCGTCCTCGGCCTCGGTGTTGGCGTTAAGAGCACGACCACCCAGGGGCGCGACGGCGCGGTCGACGACGTTCCCGCGCGCGACGACGACACGTTCCCGTCACACCAACACCGACGACTTTGAAGCGTTCGACGCAACAAAAGACGACGACGACACCGACGACGACGACGCGAGGCCCGCTTTCTTTCCGAGTAGAACGACGACGACGACGACGACCAGTAGTAGGCGCGAGTTTCTCAACCGCGCGTCTGTCGTCGTTGCTTTTGTGTCGACATCCAAAGCTTTTGAGATGTCTTTCCCTCGCTCGGCGTCTGCGACGATTGGCTTTCAGAAAGAGTTGAAACCGCGACGAGCGTCGCTGAATGATTTGACGGTACACACGTCTCCAACGTTTCAATTTCGAGGAGAAGAACACGCGGGCGTGCAATACGGAGATGCACGAATTGGCAACGGAAAGGAGATAAAAGCGGGTTCCTTGACGACTATTCACTTCGACGTGAAACTGAGAGGTTTAACCGTCCTTTCGACGCGAACGGCGAGAACGTTGGGCGGGAACAGGACGGTGTCGGAACCGATGCAATTTTTATACGGGAAGTTACCAACGGAGTTTTCAAAGCCATTGAAGAGGAAGACGGTGAATGGCATCGGAGCGGAGGTGAGGATTGATCCGGAGCTCGGGGAGTTGTACGTGGTGAAAGTGTCGCCGGACGGCCCGGCGGAAAAGGCTGGATTTAAAGCGAACGACGAGATCTTAGAGATTGATGGGACGAAGGATTTGGCGAATTTACCGATTCAAGAGATTGGCGCTTTGTTGATAGGACCAGTGGATGCGACTGTGGATGTGACAGTAAAAAAAGGTGGGACTCGCGCGGGGCCGGACGCGCCGGTGGAGAAATACACTTTAACGAGAGAGGCGACGGCGATCGTGCCTAAAAAACGAACCGCGAACGTCGATGTCGAAGGTGGTGGAGGATTGTTTAACGGTGAGACTGGACCGGCGATTCCGCCTGTCGTGTACGTCCCGGTTGCTTTAGAAGGCATGAAAGTTGGCGGTCGCAGAATTATCAAAACGCCGGCGGATCTCGGCTACGCGGACCAAGGCGAAGGCGAGATTCCTCCCGGGAGCGAAATTATCGTCGAGGTCGAGGTTTTAGACGTGAAAGATGCGTAAAGTTTCGCGCGGGTGTATGTAAACAGAGAGAGAGGTATGGAGAGACACAAACGAACGAACGAACGAACGAACGAACACACAAAGAGTTATCGCGAAACGCTGTAGAAAAAACGACCGTGTGGTCCTTCGGCCCTCTTCGTCATCTAAAAATAGACCAAACAACAACAAAGGTGCTCACATCTCTCAACACGTCCCTTTCTTCTCTTATGCTTTGACCTTCTTCGTTCCATCGTTGGTGTCGCTATCCACGACGACGAAGCGTTCCCGTAACCCGACTCGAGAATGTCGAAAGCGTCGTCGTCTTCAAAGAAGCCACCAAAGTCGACGTCGACGTCAAAGACCAACAAAACGAAACAGGGAAACGCGCACAAACAACGGAATGCCAACGAGAACGACATCATCGAAAGCGAAAGCGAAAGTCCCTCGACGAGTGACCTCCTCTCTAAAATCGCGCGTTTGGAAACCGAGCTCGCGAAAGAGTCCGCGTATCGGAACCACGCGCAATTGGAGCGCGACAAAACGCTGGCGTTTTGGGAGATTTCGAAACGCGCGTTGCGTCGAAGCGAATCCATCGGGCGAGAACACGAGCGAGCACTCGAAGAGGTCGAAACCGATGCGAATACGCGCGAGCGAGCGATGACGCAACGACTGAAACACGAGCGCGAACAGTGCGAAGACACACTCCGAAAAATGCAAGAAGAGACGAGCGAGGCGATTCGAGCGGCGAAGCGACGGTTCGAATGTCGAGTGGAAGAGATGCGGAACGATGCGCGAAAGGACGAGATGAAGAGGAGGGAGACGGACGCGCGACGCAGAGACGACGCGCACGCGCGCGAGATGGAACGTGAGAAGGAACTCGCAAAGTTGAGACAAGAGTTCGAGGAGAAGCGAGAGAAAGACCGGGAGTGCTGGGCGAGACGAGAGAAAACGCGCATCGACCACGCGGAGCAGATGTTGGCAGATGCCATCGAACGACGCGAGACGAGGACGGAGATGCGGATGCGCGCGCTGGCGAAAGAGAGCGATTGGCGCGCGAAAGAGACGGAAGCATACTATCGAGGACTCAAGGACGCCGCCGAACGAGAGACGATGGAAATGGCCGCGAAAGTGGCCGCGCTCGAACGACGCGCGCGCGCGGCGGAAATGGAAGCGACGCGAGCGAAAGCGAAAGCGAATGTGTGCACCGAGGCGAAGGCGGCGGACGCGTTCTCTGAGAAGGGAAAGGTTTCGGGAAGAAGAATGCTTCGCGCATCATCATCACCCGCCGCCGACGACGACGACAAGAGGCGCGTCGAACAACGCCGCCTCGCCTTCCTCGAACGATCGAGGAAAACGAGCGAAGAGAAGCGCGAGCAGGCGGAGAAGAACTTGGAAAGAGTCACGCAGCGATTGGAAACGGTCGCGTTGGAGAATGCCGAACTGCGAGCGGTCGTCGCGTGTCTCCGCGAACGCGACGGCGAGCGAGCGGTTGTCGCATCTCTCGGGCCGTCGTCCACGACCGGGTCGCGGACGATGAGACGCGTCGTCGCGGCGTGATAAGGGTGCCACATTTTGGAGTCGTGAGAAAGTAGTACTAATTGATTTAAAGTCTCGAGAACCGCTGCGACGACGCGTTATTGTTGTTGTTATTATTATTGTTGCTGTCTTTGCTCTGACTCCACGAATCGACGACGATCCAAACGCGCCCCGGGAGGGCGGGTGCGGTCTTTTCTATGCGTCGTTCCCGACGACAACCATCCAGCTTCTTATCGAGTGATTTTTTACTAACCCGGCTTTATAATAGGCATCGTTTTGGACGAAATTTTCGACGTACTCTTTACCCACATTTTTAAACACGAACACGCCGGTATCGACCGGGTCCGTTAACGCGCCCGCCATCGCGCATTTTCCTTCCTCGAACGCTTTTTGTGCGCCGGCGATGTGTTCTTCTCGGTACGGGCCCCGTTTGTCGAGCATGTTGTCGACGTAGTCTAACGTTAAGAGGATGTACCCCGTGTTCTCGGCGGCCATCGCGACTGTAACTGTTCTCGCTTTGCCGGTCGCGTTTTGACGCGAAAGGGGAGTCCTGGATGACGTGGCCACTCGTCTGAGTACTCCTCGAGAGAATGCAGATGAAGACGCCGCGAACGATTGCGCGCTCGATGACATGCCCGCGCGGTGTTGGTTCTCGCGCGAGGGGAAGTGTGGGGAAAATTTTTGTAAAACGAAAAGGAGGTTTTGTGAAACGATACATATGATGTTAAAAAAACCATAGTAAGTTGATTGATATAAGTAGTAATGCCTCTCTCCTCCTCTCTCTTCTTCCCTCTCTCTAAGTATACTATTAGGTTTAGTGTTGTTACTGTTGTTACTCGTTAAGCTGCATCCATGGGTTCCGCTTCGTGACCATCGTCCTTCTTTTCCGATTTCGCCGACTCTTTCATATTTTCGTCATTGGCGCTGGCGTCTTTCTTTTCATCCTCTTCATCATCTGACGCCTCGGCAGTTTTTTTCTCGATCCAAGCACGGAACTTTTCGATTTGAGCTTTGGATTTCGCGCTCTTAGCTTTAAGCTTCTCCTTACGGGAGAGAGGCTTGGCGGCAGGTTGAGGGACTGCGACGGCCTTGTCTTTGCTGTTGCCTTTTTTCGCTTTCTTCGCGGGAGGCGCGGAGGATTTCGCCGAGTAGCCACCCGGCGGGACGTGGGAACGGAAGAAGACGTCTTCCGTATCTAAAACGTACGACACTTTGGACGTGGAGCAGGAAATTTTGCACTCCAACGCGTTTTGGATGCTCACGTTTGTCATTGCACTTTGGTAACTGAGCTGCGAATCCGTTTCGCCGGTGGCAGAGCAGACGACGAAACCGGCGCTCTTTTTCGCACGGCGCAAAAACACCGGCGCTCGTTCCTTTTCGTCCATCTCTTTATCACCAGTTTCCACGATGGTCGTGTCCTCGTGCGCGGCAACGTGCAAGAACCCTTCCAAGTGCGTCGCAAAGTGTCCATCCATCGCCCCTGCTCGAACGTCAATCTTATCTAAAGACGGTTCGCAGAGCTGAATTTGGAGCGTCTTACCATTGTTTTCGCTGCCGATTCTATACGGCGTTTCATCGCCGAGTAACACACAAGCGTTGGCGCGGTACACACCTTCATGGAACGGTGCATCGCGTGCAGCTTCGTATTCCGCGAGGTGTATAAGCTTTGCGTCGATTTCTTCGGCTAACAAAGCTTGCACTTGTTTGATAAGCTTGTATATGAGTTTGTCCAATGTGAAGAGCAAGTACGAGTTCTGGCCTAAGAGTAAGCGACAATCGTCCTCAAACTGCGATTGGTCCGTCGTTCCGTTCAATAAGTTAAACAGAAGAACCAGGAACTCTTTGTGAATATCTTCCGCCTTTTTACCTTTGGTTTTCTTCGCCATGGCCGTCGCCGAGGTGCGGGCTGTTTGGAGACGATCGTACAAGTGTTGGTGAAGACGCACGAGATGATAGAAACCTTCGTCGCCGTAAAAGACTTTACCGGGCAAATCGACGTATCGTAATTTCGAGTTTACGCTGCCGTCAACGATGTTACCAGAAACTGGCTTGCACGACTTGTACCTCGCGTTTTGGTCGTCCTCGGAATCGGAAGAACTGTTCTCGTCGCCGTCACTTTCGCTGGAATCTTTCGTCTTGTCATCGTCGTCATCGTTTCCCGTTAAGCCAAGAGCTTTCTCCAACGCCTCTGCGGCGGTCGTTTCCTTGTTCGAAACTTTCGGAGTGGCCGCGCGTTTTTTCACACTCGCGACGCCTTCGTCATCCGGATCTTCTTCTTCTTCCTCTTCCTCGTCGCCTTCGTCCACGGTTTCTTGGTCTGGTTCCTTCTCCATGCCCTCCTCTTTGTCTTCGTCTGCGTCCTCGTCTTCCGATGATTTTTTCTTGACCTCTTTGCTTCCACCTTTCTTGCCTTTCTTTTTTCCGCCGGGAGATGCGTTCGCTTCCGCGGCTTTGACGGCTTTCGCGCATCTTTCAGCCGTATTGTCTTTAAAATCGTCCTCGTTATCGCGCTTGATTTTAAAGAATGGTTCCAGAAAGTCTCGGTAAAACGTCATGACTTTATTCGCTGGTTCACCAGACATAATTTCGCGAGCTGAGAAGCGCGTGACAGCATATGTGTCATCGTGGACGTTGCGATCAGTGTATTCAAAGGTCAAATCTGGAGATTCACCAGGAGATTTCGACATTCTCGCACCGATGGTGTCGTCCGCAGTTTTCTTCTTGTCCGAAACTTCCTTAATCTCTTGCGTCATACCTTTGCCGGATAAGTTCTTCTTATCGGCTTGCTTGAAGTAGAACGATCGATGATCGAGCGATTTATTGTAGTTCTTCGCACAGACATCGTTCCATATCGGAAGCATCTCCGTTTTCAAGATTTGCCACTCCTCGGATTTTTGCTTCAAACGTCTCACGACAACCGGAATGGTGGCCCACGGAGCATTCATCGTCAAAAATCGCATCTCACGTCCACGGTCGCCGTAGATACGTTCGACTGCACGTAAAGCGACTGGTGAGACCGTGCCTTCTGGAAGATTGTGTGCTAATCTCTCGCCGTGAACTTCCTCTTTCGATTTTTTCACCGTAACGGCCGCCGGCGCCGCCGCGGCGGCTTCCGCTGGTTTGGTGGCGTCAACGTCCATGCTATTTTTCTTCTCTTCCTTCAGTGCACCTTCTGTGCCTTCAGCAGGAGCAGGAGCTTCACCATTCTCAGTAGTGGCATCATCAGCCGGTTTGTCAGCGTTCGTACCACCACCACCAGCAGCAGCAGCAGCAGCAGCAGTCTCTTCTTCTTTCTTCACCGGCGCGGCGGCGGGTTCTGGAATGACTTTCGCCTCTTCCGTGTACATCTCGGCAATTTCCTTGTGCACCTTCTCCAAAGCCTCGATCGCAGACTTGTTCGTTTCGAGTACCATATCGATTTCCATGCGATCATCTTCGCATCGAAACAAAGCTTCTTCGTATTGGTTCTTTCGCATGGCTTTAAACGAGTAATCTTCGGACCCGGAGGTTACCGCAACCCAGTTGTCGTTCAAGACTTCTTTGCACAACGGCGTTCGGGTACTCGCGTGCATTTTCGGGAAGTTCTTCGGTAACAAACGATAAGACGGGCCACACCGTTCGCACGTAGATAAGTCCAACTCCGAAATCGCTTTGGACAAGAATTTTTCTCTCGCCGCGGAAGCTTTCATCTTGGTAACTTCCCGCGTCGTGAGTTTCATTCCAGCTGCTTTCTTCGCCGCCGGCGCCTCGGCAGCTTCAAAGTCCATCGATTCGCACCTCGCGATAAACTCGTTCCATCCGGTAACCAATTCCGGGAACCTTCCGATGACATCCATCACCAAACCTTGCAACTCCATCTTGGAAATCAAGTCCGCGTTAAACAGACCAATCAACTTGCAAAAATCAGCATATTGATCTTTCGACCGTAACCTCGCTTTGACTTTATCAAAATACGACAGCTCTTTGGCTAATTGCAACGCTGCTTTCTTCTCCTCCGTGATCTCATCTTGCTGCGCTTGGTCATACACAACGCCACCTTTCTGCTTCCTTCTATTTTGCGTAACTTGCCCAGCTTGTTGACGAGCCGCTCTTCCGCCCGCGCCTCTCCCCCCTCTTCCTCTTCCGCCAGTGCCTTGCCCAGCCTGCTGCGTTGAGTCCGGCAAAAAGTACGTGAACTGCTCCAACAAATCGTTGTGTGATTTAAACAACTGCGCGACTTCTTCGTACACCTGCGAAATCGACTTTAAATTTTTCCTGTACATGTTCAAAATCTCCAAAAACGTCTTGTACACTCTTTCGTCGTTTGCGAAACGAGTCTTGATTTTGTTCACGTACGAAATCGCGTGGACAAACTCCACTTGCGGCTTTTGTCCTTGCGCTTGTCTGTTCGCCTCTTCTCTTTCTTCTTTCTCGATATCTTCCACGCGGATTTCGTGCCCTCGAGGTAAAAATTGATTGAATCCTAAAATCAAATCCCGATGGCCTTTGAAAATTTTCTTCACGCGTTTTATCACCCCTTCCGTATCAATCCTGTTGTTGAGTTCGTAATAAAAAAGAGCAGACAATCACGTCAGCGCACGTTGATGGCGAGCACGTAAAAGGCAAACGACACCGATGTCGCGTTCCGAGACGGGGACTTTTCGAAGCATCCTCTTCGTCTTCGCCGCCGCCGTTTCTTCTTCGTCTTCATCAGTTTCTTTGCCGAAAAAGAAGAAGACGAAGACGTTTTTTTTACAGCAGGCAGGCAAAAAGACCTCCTCTCTCTCTCTCTCTCTTTAAAAAGTGGATATTTTGGAAAGGTATTCCTCCTCCTCTTTTGTGTGTTCTCACCTTTGCGCTTTAAACTCCTTCATGATTTCCAAAAACTCGTCGTACGTTTGTTTCCTATCTTTCAAGCGATCTTTCAAGTGTCTCAGGTAACTCAGCGCGTCTTGTTTTCTCGTGGCGTCGTCGACTGCCCCGCCTGCTGCGACCGCAGGCGGGTGACTCGCGAGCGCGAGCCCTGGTTGTTGTCTGTGGAAGGAACGAAGAGAGAGAGAGAGAGAGAGAGAGAGAGAGAGGACGTTTTGGGGTCAGTCGTTTGGTGCGTCAAGGAGGACACGCGATGAACGAGAGGAGCGCGCAATGCGCATGTGCAATTTTTCCCCAACCAATCGGCGTTTTTTGGGTTTTCGGACTCTTTTTTTCCAATCTCAAAGAAAAGAATGACCCGACCTCTTCGCGCGACCGAGGGTACTGTCGCGGACAAAGAGAGAAACAGAGAGAGATCGAAGGACGACGATGCCTTTTCGGCGACGCACCTTTGGGCCATGACGACGACGTTCGCAACCACCCTCTGTCGTCTCTTCCACCAAAGTGTCTTTGTCGGTTTTGGTAAAGAGTTCCGTTTCAATCTCTTTAAAGAACGGACGTCTTCTTCTTCTCAAAGACACGGGAAGAAAAATCCGCCTCCAATTCTTTTCTTTTTTTTCGAAAAACTGCCTCCTCCTCGGGGGGTGACTCTCTGCGTCTCGCCGCTTTGGTCTTCGCGCGTGTCGAGCTGACGAAAGACGTCCCGAGGACCACCGCTCCTGGTGGGTTTCTCTTGTGCGAACAACTACGACACCACGAAAGAAAGAGTGATGATGCGAGATGCGAGAAAAAAAAAGTGGGGGCCTTCAAAGAGTCCTCTCCCTCTTCGTTTGTCGAAAAGTCTTCCCAATGATCGTTTTTTTTTTCGATTGAGACCCTAAAAGAGGCAAAACTATTTTTTGGGCAGCTCAAAAACGGGGTTCCTTTTTAACACTACAAAAGGCAAAGGAGACACAAGAAGAGAGAGGTCAAAACGCGATGGGGATATTTACGCACACAAAAAAAAGACACAACTCTCGTTTTGTTTCCCCAGAGTATTCTTTATTGGGAAGAAAAACAAACAATATATTTATTTGATGCGTTTTTGGTGACAAAGAACCTCATATACTTTTTGTTTTTCGTAGGCGTTTATCTAGCTCTAGCTCTTCTATCGTCGCAGAACTCATCGCCGTCGGACGGCGTGGAAGTGTTGGTCGTGTCGAGCGTCTTTGCCTCGCTTTTTTTACCGCTCACGACGCTTTTGTTTTTTAGGAGTGCTTCTTTCAACTTGGCCGCCGTCGCCGCTCTCTTTCGCATCTCTTCTTCCTCCCGCATCAACTCCTCCTCGGTTTTTTTCTTTCTCTCGCGGAGTAAATACGCCTTCTTTTTCTTCGCCGTGGCATCGGCCAATTTTTCTTCCTTTAGCTGCAAAAGTACCTTGTTGTATCGTCTGGCCCATTTCGTCTCGTTCTTCGCGTAATCTTGGATGTCCAACGCCATGGATTCGATGGAGACGCACAAACCGGTGATCATCTCTTCCGTTTTTGCCTTGGCTAAGCTAGCTTTTTCGTAGGCATCGTTGTCGAAATCGTCGTCCGTGACGGAGGCACCGTTCGCGAGTTTTTGTTCAAAGCTGAAAACGGCAACTTTTGCCGCGTCGTTGGCGGTTTTCATTTGACCCAACAATGTTTCGGTTTGCGCTTTTTTAGCTTCGAGTTCGCGAATTCGAGCCTGGTATTCCGTGATTCTCTTCATGTGCCTGTACTGCTGTTTCTCCTGAGATGTAGGAGTTGCGTCTGCAGCCTCATACTTACTTGGACTCTTGTCTTTCTTAACGTCACCTCTTCTACCCGAAGAAGACGAAGAAGCATAAACGGCTGGTTTGCGCGTGCCACCGTGCGCGGCGGATTTTAACTTGTTCGCGTACTCTGGATCCTTCCACTTGGCCTTAATCGCCGCTGAAATTTTCTCATTGTGCGCGCGCGAACGCTTTTTCGTCGGCGATGTTAAACCACTTTGTATGCGCAAACGTTTCTCGGCATCTTTCTTCGCCTTTGCCTCCATCCGTCGTCGTTGCGTCTCCATTTTCCTTTCTTCTTTGCGCTTCTCTTGCTCCTCCTTTTTCTTTCTATTTTTCGCGGTGATGCGTTCGTATTCGCTAGTGATGCCAAAATACACGCGACCAACTGCTGAAGCTCTTCTTCCGAACGCACCATACGAAGCTAAACCAATTTTACTCTCTTTTGGTACTAAACGATTTTTCTCGTCGCTGATTTTCTCAATTTTTTTCTTCTTCATCGCGTCTCTCACTGAACGCGATATGCGCATCTTCGTGTGAGGTGACAATTTGCCAGCATTCAACAAAGCCGCCTCGCGTATTTTCGCTCGAACTTCTGGTGATTTCATCCTCTCCATAGTCTTTCGTCGAATCTTCTCGATCGTTTCCGGCGAATGCTTCCGTCCTTTATTCCAAGGCACATTGCCTTTATTCGCCTTCGAAATCCTTTCACGTCGTTTCAACTCGTTCGCCATCGTCGTTTCTGGCCTTAACACTGCCTCGGGGTCATCCCCAACCATCTCCAGTACTCTATCATCTTCTAGCACTCGAATTTTTACTTCTTCTCTATCTCTATCTTCCAATATGCGTTTTCTTAAGAAGTTACAGTTTGGACACGCGCACGCTCGCGTGTGCTTTCTCGGCTTTTCACTTCCGACGACGAAACCACCGTCGACACCTTGATAAATGATTTGGTGTGTCGAGTACGACGAAGACGAAAGTTTGTCTTTGATGTCGTCTTCCACCGTCGCTTTTTCATCCACCTTCTCGATAAAATGTTCCAAAACTGCCCTTCTCTCTTGCTTTCTTCGCCTCGTCGTGATATCCGCCGGAAGAGTAGGTCCTCCATTGCTCGCCATGTGTTTGCTCAGTTCGTGTAAACTCTGTCTCAAATCTTTCGCGTTTTTCGTGTCATTCACGGCGTCGTGAATCGCGTTCAACTCGGAATTCTTGTGGCGGTTGTTTTTGCTTCCTCCGCCCGGTGGAGTCGGAGACACTCGCAATCGCTCTTTGGGATGATGATGACGATGACGACGACCCTCCTCGTGGGTGTCCCCCCCTTTAGCGGCTGACGACGTTCGCGTCGTCGGTGCCTTTCTTCGTCTCGAAGAACACCGAAACGTCCCACCGAGACGCGGAATCGAAGCTGCTCTCGCGGGGTGCATCGCCGTCGATCGCGTCGTCGCCATGATCGTCGTCGCACACGCGAGACGCGATGATGATGACCTCCTCCAATCGGTACTAAAAACCTTAAAGAAGGTTCTTTTCTCTTCGTCAATCGAATCGGCGGCGAACAACGCACAAAAAAGAATTCGTCGTCGTCGTCTTCGTCGTGGTGGTGGTGGTGGTGCCGACCCGCGCGTCTTCTTCTTCTTCTTCTTCTTCTTAAAAGCAAAAAGGAAAGCGGCGTCTCCAACCAAGCGCGTTTTTAAAGGTCCACGCACAGTGTGACGACGACTATGATGATGACTTTTGCGGCTTAAACTCGATTGGACATCATCAACATTGCTTTTTTCCCTCCTTTTTTCTCTCTCTTTTTTTTTCGACTCTCGTCTCAAAAGACAGAAGGAGGACACGTCGAGATGAAACGTCGTCAAAAAAAAAACGCGCGCAGAACGCAGAAGACGCGAAGGTCGCGAACGACGTTCGAACGGAAGAGGCGACGTTTCGAGCGGTTGGGAAGATGTTTTATGCGACCCCGCGATGCGCGATATCGGAACCACCGAAAAGCGCTGTTGGGCC
>Ga0163111_10001827_pt1 | contig 13326 bp, 9 predicted proteins | sample CRUFie1St18metaG_FD_109645 | JGI IMG/M metagenome (GOLD analysis project Ga0163111, IMG submission 109645) | Marine microbial communities from the Costa Rica Dome - CRUD Field 142mm St18 metaG | ecosystem: Environmental > Aquatic > Marine > Oceanic > Photic zone | place: Costa Rica: the Eastern...
AAACCGTCTACCCAGAACATCGGCATTTCAGGTCGCTTGGGCTACAGCCGGAACATTGTTTAAAACTTACTCTTGAGGAGTTACCAACATGGGTATGAATACCGCCGCAGTACAAAGGCTCTATGTAGCCTACTTTAATCGCCCGGCTGATCCCGTCAGCTTGGCTGTTTACGAGGCGATGTTGCCGACTGATAGAGAGGCTACGCAGGCTGAACTGCAAGTGATTGCAGAAACTTATTTCAGTCCGTCTGCTGAGTACACGACTAACTTTGCGGGCAAATCGAATACCCAGATCGTTGACCAGCTATACCAGAATATTTTTGGCCGTTCCGCGGAGGCCGATGGCCTTATCTCATGGGCCGCCAAATTAGCAGACGGCTCGATCACTGTTGCCGAGCTTGCACTGCAGTTGTCATTTAGCGCTCAAGGAACAGATGCCGATGTTGTTAATGCGCGAATAGAGGCCGCGACCTCGTTTACTAATGGCCTCGACACTGCTGCGGAAATTACCGGCTACTCGGGCAACGACGCGGCTGCTGATGGCAAGACATATCTGGCCCAGATTAGTGGCGCATTGCCCACTACCACAGCAGACATCACCGCGCAGAAGGACGCAGCGATTGCTGGTGTTGATGCGAGCATCCTCACCGCCGTCAGCGACGCCCCTACTGTGGTCGCCGGAGAGACCACCACGCTTACCACAGGTGCGGACACCGTGACAGGTACAGCGGGCAACGATAACTTTATTGGTCTGAATACGACCCTTACCACAGGGGATAACATTAACGGTGGCGACGGAAGCGATTCACTGACAGTGACGACGACGCTGGTTGCTGCCGGCGTTTCTGTGACTGGCTTTGCTACCTCTAACGTCGAAACCGCTTACGTTGGCATCATTGACGGCAGTGCTGGTGACGCCGAGGTTCTGACGGTCGACATGCTTAATTCGTCGCCTGCAAGTATCGTTGTGACAGGCTCAACGGCTACAACCGCTGCTGATGGCCTTGTACTCTCAAACGTTGACTCAAGCAGTACCGTGACGATGTCAGCAACCTCTAACCTAGACGTGACCGTAAACTACGACGCCGCGTATCTAGCGGGTTTAGGGGACACGGCTACGATCAAGTTGACTGGTGTAGGTGCCACTGCCGCTGCAGACAGCGATATAACCATTGGCGCTGGTATTGAGACGCTAACTGTGGACAGCTCATCGACAGCTTCAAAAGTTGGTGATCTTGTCTGGGGTGGCGCGGGCCTGACCGTAACTGGTGACGCGAACCTGACCATTCAGGATACTCTCGCAACTACTGCGACCACCATCGACGCAAGCGCTTTTACCGGCAAGCTCAACGTAACAGTTGGTAACGCCGACGACGCCACTGATGTTGGGGGCGTAGACGTGGTCGACCTCACGGTGACCGGTGGTAGTGGCAACGACACCCTTAACGTTGCGGCTGCCGATATAAACGTAGAAATGCTCGTAGATGCAGGTGCAGGTGACGACAAGGTAACAATTGGCGCTGATCTGGCTGCGGCCTCAGCCACCAATGCGGGCGACACGCTCATTGGTGGGGACGGAACCGATACGCTGTCCATGGTTTCCACCATAGCCAGAGATGCAACCACTGCAGCGACTGCTGGCGTAAGTGGGTTCGAGGTTCTGGACATTAGTGATGTTCACGACACCTCAGCCACCTTGGCTAATACCTTAGCTGGTGCGAGCGCTGTGACCTTATCTGCTGGCGCTAACGCTGGCACACTGGTGCTTCCTGCGGGCGCTAATACACTAGTTATTGCCGCTTCGAACGCCGGCGCGTTGACCGTAACTGACACGAGCACAGGCATAACCGATTCGCTAACCATTTCAACGACCTCTTTGACGACCGGCGTTGACATGGGAAATAACAATGCGTTCACTTTTACCGGCGTCGAGACGGTGACTATCGACACCACTACGACAGGCACGGTAGAGACGGACGTGAGCACAATCACGATGACTGCGGATACCGATGGCACCACGACATTGAACGTGATCGGTGCTGATACTTTCCATGCTTCTGGCGTCATCACTGCCAACGTCATTGACTTCTCTGGCATGGACGCAGCTCCAGGAACAGCCACCACGGCTAACATGGGTGCAGCTGCTGCTAGTGTTACCTCTATTAAAGGTTCACCTGGTAACGACACGCTGGTTGGTGACACCAAGACGACCATCGAAGGTGGTGCTGGTAACGACTCCATCACGGGTGGGTCCGGTAACGACACTCTGCACGGTGATGCGGGCAACGATACGATTACGACCAATGGTGGTACCGACACCGTTAAAGGTGGGGATGGAAACGATACGATTGTTTCTGCCGGAAACCTGTCGGCCGCGGATAGCATAGACGGCGGTGACGGAACAGACACCCTGTCGGTTACCAATGCCTCCTTAGTGACAATGCAGGCACTGAGTATTTCTGATGCGAATAGCTTCAACGCGGCCTTTACCTCCGTTGAAGGCCTCCTCGTCACGAACACGCTTGACTCAACCGGAGACGACTTTGACCTCGGTTATCTCTCTGGTGTGTCTACCGTCACGCTGGCGGCTGGTGTTGACACTACTCAGACTATCGATGGCTTTGACAGCGGGGATACGCTCGCAATCTCAGCTGCTTTGTCTGGTACGTCCTTAACCGCTAAGGTAAACAGCTCGGCCGCCGGATCTACAGATGTGCTCAACATCTCTCTTACCGAGGGTGCTGACGCTGATTACGGCACACTGATAGTAGGCAACGTCGAGACTATCAACATCGACGTCACTGAAGACACCACGGGTGGAAACGCCGCGTCGCGGACTGGCACTGTTGGCTTGACCCTTAGCCAGACCACAGTGGCCGCCGGCGGCAGCGGTGCCGCGCAGTCTGTCGTCATCACTGGTTCAGAAGATATCGCTATCGACACAGCGGTTGCTGCTGCAACTATTGATGCATCTGGCCTCTCCGCTCGCTTAGCCACTACTCCTGGCTTGGTAATGGATACGGTCTTTACAGCAACGACTGTGATACCGGGCCAGACCATTACTGGTTCAAGTGGTGCTGACGTAATCTTCGGGTCGACTGGTGGAGATACGCTGACTGGCGGAGCGGGTAACGACAACTTTACCGCTAGTACCGGCGCCGACACTATTGACGGTGGCACTGGTACAGACACGTTCACTGGGACCACCGCCCTGACTGCCGCTAGTATTGAGGGTTCAGGTAGTGGCACATCAACTGGTGTGGTGGTGAACCTTGGGGCGACCACACTAACAGGTGCTTCTGTACTTGGAACAACTACCCAAAACTTGTCCGGCTCACTGACCGGTGTAAGTACAGGTCAGGTAGCGTACCTCTTCAATGGCGAGCTGGTTACGAACAGCGCTGCTGTTAAAACTCTGACAAGCATTGAAAACGTCACGCTTGCCGACGGCATTAACTATGTGGTGGGTTCGGCTGGTGCCAATGTCATTAACGGTGGTACTGGTGCGGACACTATCGTTGCCGGTAATGGAGCTGACACCATCGACGCTGGAACGGGTGCAGACAGCGTTACTCTGACCGAGACCGCGGCAAATCAGGCCGTCGATGCTCTTACACAGGCCGCCGGTGACAGTGTCGTCGCGACTGCTAAGAGTGCCGGTATGGCCGACGATGAAGCGATCGCAGCAACTGATACGATTACGTTCGCAAATGGCATTGATGTCATCACTGGTTTCAATGCTGGAGCGAGCGGTGACACAATCGATGTTGGTACGGCTGGTGCGGCGATAACGGGCATCGGGGCGGGGGTCGAGGATGCGATGACCGCATCGAAGACCCTATTCTTCTCGGGGAGCTACAATGCGACCACGGGTGTGTTTACGATTGCGGCCGACGGTACTGGAGCCGATACGATGATTGCGGATACTACGGATGCCGGTGACAGGGATATTATGGCTTCGGACAGTATCTTTATCCTCGTAGGGGTAGACAGCGACGATCTGCATGCAGACAACTTCATCTAAGCAATAGGGCGCTCTGGCCCGGCGCACTTAGTTATTCAAGTGCGCCTAGAAACACAAGACCCTGGAGGCCGTGCCTTCAGGGTCTTTTTTTGATGGAACTAAGGTGATTTGAATGGCAAATATAACGATAAACGGGGTGGATTATGATTCGGATATGTTACCTCAAGAGGCACTTGATCAGTTGAGTGCGCTCCAATTCGTCGACTCTAAGATAACTCAATTACAATCGGAAATTGCTGCCCTGCAGACTGCTAGGAACGCTTATGGGCAAGCTTTAGCTGAATTGCTTCCAGACGCTAAGTCGGACTAACGTCACACGGCGATGGCCTTGATAGGCCATCTAATGCTAGATCACCCTCCAACTTAATACGCATGTGCCTTCCTGGCGGGACGATAACATAGCGCCGCCGGCCTGTTACGGCAGCTCGCCACTAACTCAAACGAAACCATTAACGGTGCACTACCACTTGAATTTTTTCGTTTGACCCCCATCTAATGCGATGGGCCACAGTACGTTGTTATGCCAAGTTAAGTTAGTTGTTCAAAGTAAACAAGTATTTGCAGGATACAGAGACAAAGCGTCAGTAGTAAGAAAGCACATGGGTGAGTCACGATTGATTAAACAAAACGAAGTGTTCTCTAAGGCTGTGCGCACTTGCCGCGAGTCGCTGATAAGTGTTGGTGTCTTCTCAGCCGTAGCAAATCTGCTCATGCTGATACCAGCCTTCTATATGCTTAATGTTTACGACAAAGCACTCGGGAACAACAGTACCTCAACACTGGCCGCGTTGTCTCTGATCGCTGGCGTATTGTTTGTGCTGTTAGGTGTTTTGGAGGCACTTCGGAGTAGGGTGTTGATCGCTATCGGTGAAAAAATCGCCAGATCGCTGTCTCCTATTATTTACGAAATCACCTTTTTAGCTGCGGTGCACGCGGGGCCCGCGCACGCAACCCCCCGGCCGTTGCTTGACCTTCAATCTATGCGGCAATTCCTTACTAGCACTGGTGTGGTCGCTGTCTTCGACGCTCCTTGGGTTCCGCTTTATCTTTTGGTGTTGTTTCTTTTCCATCCGTTGCTGGGATGGCTTGGCTTCGTCGCCGCGGTGGTTTTTTTGTGTATAGCTATCATGAACCAACGCGTGACGACTGAAGGTTTGCGGTCGGTAAATGAATTGGCGGGAATGGCCAATACTCAGTTGGCGCGAAATATTCGGAATGCGGAAATCGCGGCATCCATGGCGATTATGCCAAGTATGGTGGCAAAGTGGGGAGACATCCAAAATCGGCTGCTGAATAAGCAGGCAGCCATCAGCGGAATAGCCGCAAATTTCGCGGCCACCACGAAGACGTTAAGGCTGGCGGTTCAATCCGCGGCAATCGGCACAGGAGCTTATCTGGCGATTCTCCAAGAGATTTCTCCGGGAATGGTGATCGCGGGGTCGATACTAATCGGCCGGGCGCTTCAACCAGTTGAGCAATCCGTAGCGGCCTGGAAAGGCTTTGTCGATTTTAAGTCGCAGTATGACCGCACCAACGACTTGCTAAATAACTACCCACTTCCACCTCAGACAATGCCGTTACCGCCCATTACTGGATCGGTGAAAGCAGTAAGCGCAACTATTGCAGCCCCCAGCACGGATATAATCTGCGTCGCAAATGCAAGTTTTGCTTGTTCCCCTGGAACTGTGAGCATGATCATAGGGCCCAGCGGCGCAGGTAAGAGCTCCCTAATCAAAGCGACGCTAGGCCTCTGGCCTACCTTGCGCGGCGAGCTGAGGATAGACGGAACAGAGGCCTCGAAATTTAATCGTACTGAGCTGGGGGCGCAAATAGGTTATTTACCGCAAGATATCGAACTGTTTGATGGATCCGTAGGTGAGAATATTTGCCGATTCGAGGGGGGTGATCCGGATCTGATCATTCAGGCGGCGCAAGACGCCGGGGTCCACGACTTTATCCTGTCACTCCCGAATGGGTACGACACTGTTTTGGGGACTGCGGGTGGTGTCCTTTCCCCAGGACAATGCCAAAGAATAGCGCTGGCGCGGGCACTTTACCGCCGGCCGAGGTTAGTCATCTTGGACGAGCCAAACTCTAACCTTGATCACGTTGGTGAAGCGGCACTTGTTGAGGCGATTGAAATGCTGAGGGCTAATGACAGCACTGTTATTGTAATCACGCATCGCGCCTTACCACCATCGATCGTCGATCAAGTGATTATGCTAGTTGATGGCCAGATCACTGATACGGGCTCGTATGCGGAGGTATTCGGCCGACTGAATCTCAGCCGTCAGCCGAGCCCCAAAACTCCGGGTGACACTGGACGACCACGCTCGATCCCATCTTCCGTAAAAACAGTTCTCCCACCTAAACCATGAGCAGTGATAAACCGACTAACACTGAGCGAACCATGTCGACTGCTGATGCGGATACGCCATTCTCCGTAGATGACAAAGACAAGCACGCTCGATATATCGGGTATCTCGCTATAGCCATCTTCTTTTTTATCACAGTCGTTTGGAGCTCATTTGCTCCGCTTGAGAGTGCGGCGTTAGCGCCAGGTGTCGTTCAGGTTGAAGGCAAACGCAAAGCTGTTCAGCATTTAGAGGGCGGTATTGTTGCAGAAATTTTAGTCAGTAACGGTGACCATGTTTCAAAGGGCGAACCTCTTTTATTGCTGGATGCAGCGAAGGATCGTGCCGAGCTCAAGATCGTTACTGGTCGGTTAGCGAATGCAAGAGCTGAAGTTGACAGGCTGCGTTCGGAGCGAGATGACAGTGACTCGGTAGCATTTTCGGCTTTGCTAAATGACCTGTCTGCAGCCGACGAGAATGCGCGGAGTGCGATAGCGTCTGAGACCGCGCTTTTTGAAGCAAGGCGAGCTGATCGTATTGGCGAAGAAAACGTGTTGAGAGAGCGTATAAAAGGGTTGGATGCACTCGCCATCTCGAAGCAGCACGTGATGGATTCGCTAGGAGATGAAATCCGAGATCTGTCAGACCTTTTGGCAGAGGGTTACGTGGACAAGAAACGATTGCGAGAACTCGAGCGCTCAAGGTCTCAGGTCACCGGCGAATTGGCAGACATCAAACTACAGGTTGTCGAGACAGAGTTGCAGTTACTCCAGCTGAGTAAGCGCTTTAAGACGGAGGTGGTTGATCAGCTCACCCAAGCGCAAGAGCAACTATATGCTTTGGAGCAACAATTTACTGCAATAAATGATCGCGTAAACCGTGCCACAGTGAGGGCCCCGGTTGAGGGCATCGTTCTTAATCTCCAACCAAATACTATTGGTGGTGTGGTCCTTCAGGGAGAGACTTTGATGGAAGTGATCCCCGAGGCCACCGGGTTGGTTGTGGCAGCGAGGATTACACCAATGGATATTGATCGCGTGCGCATAGGCCAGCCTGCAGAAATCAGATTTGCTGTCTTTAAGGATGCTTATTTAGTTTCGGGCGTGTTGGCAAAAGTGTCCGCTGACCGCCTCGTGGATCCCGCTACTGAAATTCCCTATTACGCTGCAGAGGTTCACTTACTGGATGAAGATCTTTACTTACTGGGGGACAGCCTGCTGGTCCCAGGAATGCCCGCGGAAGTGCTGATAAAAACAGGTAACCGAACGATGTTAGGCTACTTAACCTCACCTTTGCGAAGAGGCCTATCCAAATCGTTGATCGAAGACTGAAGTGGTGATGAAGGCATCGAGAGCTTTACGTCGGGCAGATGCTGGCTGAACTCTTGAGGCGCTAGATAGAAAGAGCATTGAATTTAGCGTGCTAGCCCCAACATATAAGACCGACCAGTTGTCAGGCAGCGGAACACCAAATCAGGAAGCATATTGAGGAATATATATGGTGCTTGCCGAAACCGAGCATTTTGCGCCGCTGACAGCCTTCCATGTCGTTCTTGAAGCGGCTCACGGCAATTCGCTACTCTTGGTAGCGGCTACGGGCCTCTACAATGGCTATTGAAAGAGTGGGCATTGGTCAGACCCTGGAACATCTCGTGCGCGGGGGTGATTTTAGCTTGATACGCATGCTGACATTAGTTTCCCCAGTGCCTGTCGAAGTGCCTGCCCAAACCAGCGAACCAATCGCACAGGGGTGCTTGACCCCGCCAATACACCGACACTTAGCCAGCTCACCGAGCGAGGACTGATCAGGTGTTTTTTAGATATTTGGTAACAATATTTTTGGGATTATCGATTAGCCAAGCTCAAGCTAACTCGAATTCTTCAGCTCCAGTTATGTCACTAGAAACTGTTTATCAGCTGGCGATAGAGCAAGCGCCGTCGCTCGCCATAGCAAAATATCGGGTGGATTCTGCCGCGGCGCAAAGCGCTGATGCGCGTGGGTCGTTGCTGCCACAAGTGTCAATTTTCGGTGAGTGGTCCGAAAACACACTCAGCTACGATGGACCACTTTCGACAGTCTACGGTCGAGAAAACTACCCTGGCGAGCGCTATGGACTTCAGGCCCGCCAGACGCTGTTCAATATATCGCAGTTCAGAGAGATGCAGCGTCGGAGTGCGCTCTTTGATCGCTCTGAGAGTGACCTTGCTCAAGCCGAGATCGAACTCCTGGCGCAGGTAGCCGACGCGTATCTTACGGTGTTGGCGGAAGATAATACCGTGTCGCAGTTTAAGGTGGAGTCCGAGGCGCTTGAGAAGCAACTGGATGAGGCTCAGGCCCTGTATTCGCGGTCGCTGCTGCCTTTGACTCAAGTATTGGAAACCCAGACCCGCAGCGATAGCGTCAAGGCAGATCTGATCGAGGCCGAGGGCGAGGCGGCGATAGCCAGAGAACGTTTGACCGAGCTAATTGGTGTGCGTGACTACGAGCTGATGGACATCGCCGAAGGTGCGAAGCTAAGCGCACGCATGGCTAGCTCCGAGCAAGCCGTTGCCCAGGCGCTGCAAAACAGTCCGGCTGTCGCTGCTGCCAAAGACAATGCAGATGCAGCAGAGTTTGGGATCAAGCGTGAAAAGGGCAGTTGGTGGCCCGAGGTCAATCTGGTGTTTAACCATCAATACTCTGATGTGGGTTTTGACAACCTCACCTCACCACCGCGTACCACCGAAAGTGTGTCGATTGCGGTGAGCTATCCCTTGATTCAGGGCGGTGCGGGTTCTGCGCGGATTAGGGGCGCGTGGGCCGAATTCTACGCCGCCAAAGAAGAGCTCGAGGGTGTCAAACGCCAGGTAGAGACTCAAACACGCTCGGCCTGGGTTCGATTGATCGCCGCCAATAAGCGCATCACTGCTGCCCAGCAGGCGCTGGATACCGCCAGTGTGAATGTGTCTGCGACACAAAAATCGGTAAAGGCGGGCACCGCGCGCGTCACCGACGTGCTGTTTGCCTTGGCGCAGCGTACCCGCGCGCAGAGGGATCGTTTTTTGGCCGAGCAGCAGCGTATTCTGGCGTGGCTCGAATTAGAGTTAATTACGGGTAGCGCACCTGACGCCGTGGCGCCTGTCTTGTCTGACGCGTTACTCAGCACAGCTGCTGTTTCTGCAACGGTAGCAGGCCAGTGAGTCAGGGTGTTGGCGATTTGGACGCGCTCACCGTAACCCGCGCTACTCTTGCTTATAACCAAACTCAGGACCGCATTAGCCTTACCTGTGCATTGAAAAGCGATGAGTGCGTGGTGCTGTGGCTGACAGCTCGCATTGCCAGACAGTTGGTACCGCACCTGTGCCAAGTGGTTGCCCAATTGCTCGACGCCTCCCCTATTAGTGGCGATCCGGAGGTGACCCATAACGAAGAAGCCGCATCCTCTCTGGGGCAGGATCGTGACGCGACCTCGGGGGTAGATGGCGTGCAGGAACGCGTCCCAGAGGTGCCAGTAGTGGCGCAGGCAGACAGCGCCGCGTGGTTGGTTACTGCGATCGATCTGACCAATGGGCCCATGCTGGTGCAGCTTGTATTTCGGGATGACCAGGGTCACGCACCGGTGCTTTTTTCAATGGAGCATCACCAGTTGGCCGAGTGGTCCGAGGGGTTAAAGCACTGTTATATGCAGGCCGGCTGGTCAATGGACTGTTGGCACATGCCCGCCGGCGCCAAGCCGCAAAGCCATGCGACGCGGCGGGTTGCGCTGCACTAACGGCTTGCGCATCCATGACTGAGAGTGACGTGCGAGTCGTACTGGGCGCAGACCCGTTTTTTCAGCCCGCTACGGGCATCGGTAACTACACACGCCATCTCGTCAGCAATCTGTTGGCCTTGCAACTGGTAGACGAGCTCACAATGTATGCCAATGGCGCAGTGCTGCGCGGCGAGAGGCTGGCCTCACTCATCGACGCCTCGCTGAGATCCAACCCTCAGCAGCACTCACATCCTAGCAGCGCAAATATTGGTGGGTTGTTATCGACATTACGGGGTTATCTAGCGTCGCAGCAGTGGGCGCTCAGGGCGTATCAAAGCATCATGCCTCTCGTCGACCGCGCTCAGCTGCATCCCTACAGGGATGCAGTGTTTCACTCGCCTAACTACCTGTTACCGGTTTTCTCCGGGCCTACGGTAGTCACGATTCATGATCTCTCGATACAGCGATATCCGCAGTACCACCCTGCTGAGCGGGTGCGCTTCCTGGACGCGCGTATCAGCGACGCTGCGGCTACGGCCACGCACATCATCACAGATTCCACCTGCGTGAGAGGAGAAATTGTCGAGTATTTTGGTATTGATGAGTCCCGCGTGACGGCAATACCCCTGGCTGCTGGCGAGCAGTTTAGACCGCGTGCCGAGGACGACTGTCACGCGCTGTTGCAGGCCCTGAAGATTCGTTACAAACAGTTTTTCTTTTTTGCCGGCACCATTGAGCCCCGTAAAAATCTGCTGCGGATCTGCGCGGCTTATAGAGCGTTGAGAGAGGCAGGAAAAACAGACTGGCCCATTATTTTCGTCGGGGGCGCGGGCTGGCAGAGTGACGCCGAGCATCGAGAGATCCAATCGCTGGTCCAACGGGGCTGGGCGCAGTACTTGGGATTCGTCGACTCGGCGACGCTGCCGATTTTGTATAGCGCGGCTGGTGCACTTGTTTTCCCTTCGATTTATGAGGGTTTTGGCTTGCCCGCTCTCGAGGCGCAGCAGTCTGGCACGCGCGTTATCACCAGCCGAGGCAGTGCCATGGCCGAGTTCTCCAGTCAGCACGATCTGCTGATCGATCCCCTTGAAGTGGACTCACTTATCGAGGGCATGGCGAGCGCGGCAGGACTAGAATCAGTGGAGGCTAGCCGAGACCCGCTATGTGATTGGTCGAGATTGAGCTGGCAAAACACCGCGCGGTTGACCGCTGATGTGTATAAAAAAGTGCTAGGAGCGATGCCTTAGTGCTGCAGCATCCACTCCACAGTGTCGCGAATCGAGTAGCATCGCTCGCGTCCTGTGGCGTTATCGAGTTTTTCACTGCTGCCGCGAAGCGTTTTCACTTCGTTTACTCTCGCAAAGTCAGGATTGAACCTCACCTCCATATCATGACCGGTGATTTCTGAGGCCATCCTGATGCAGGTTTTAAGGGCTGTAGCCTCCCCAGAGCAGAGATTGAATGTTTCCCCAAGGGGCTGTGTCTCGGCAAGCAATCGGTAGGCCCGTGCTACATCTCGCACATCAGAAAAGTCCCGCGCAACATCCGTATTGCCTAGCTCAATGTATGGCGCTCGCGCTTTAAAGTGACTTACGATTTTGGGAACCAGATACCTGGGTTCTTGGCCCACCCCCGTATAGTTAAAAGGCCGCGTCATCACAATGCCAAGCTGTGTCGTATAGGTCTTGGCGAGATACTCCATTGCCAATTTGCTTACGGCATAGTCATTAGCAGGGTGCGTTGGTGAGGTTTCGTCCAGCACCTCGAGGATAGAGTTGCCATAAACGTTGGCGGAGCTTGCCAGAATCGTACAGAGCGGCGGGGGAGTCGCTGCGCTCAACGCCTCTAGCAGGTGCCGCGTACCCATCAGATTCACGTTGTAAAACTCGGTCGGGTCAGCCTCTGCCACAAAGGCACTGGCTGCGAGGTGAACCACGACATGAGGTTTGACGCGTTCGCTAATCAGCCCAAGCGTTTCAGGTTGCAGCAGGTTGATATTCAGATATCGCGGGTTGTCGGGCTTGGGTTGCACCCCAGCACCCCACACTTCCCAGCCGGCGTCCGCAAATTCGTCGCAGACATAGCGCCCTGTAAAACCCTCGCTTCCTGTTACCAAGACGCGCTGTGTCATCGCGAGCTGGGGCCTAGCTGCCCTGTCTCCGTAGGTCGGCTTCCAACATTATGCTGCACAGTGCCTCCAGGCTCGTATTAGCTTGCCAGTCGAGCACCTGTGCGGCTTTGCTCGCATCGCCCACCAACAGGTCGACCTCAGCCGGTCGGTAAAATGCTGGGCTCACGCGAATGATTGGCTTACCGGTTGCAACATCAATGCCGACCTCCGACTCGCCAGTGCCCCCAAATGCCACGTCGATATCGGCCGCTTGACACGCAAGACGTAAAAAATCGCGAACGGTCACCGTGACACCCGTTGCCAGCACGAACGTGTCGGGTTCGTCTACCTGGAGCATGCGCCACATACCTTCCACATACTCAGCGGCGCAGCCCCAATCGCGTTTGGCATCGAGGTTGCCCAATTCCAGCGCATCCTGTCTGCCTAGTTTTATGCGTGCGATGGCATCGGTGATTTTCCGCGTCACGAATTCTTTCCCTCTCAGGGGTGATTCGTGATTGAACAAAATGCCAGACGCGCCAAAGATGCCGTAAGACTCTCGATAGTTGATCGTCGACCAGTGTGCAAATAATTTGGCGACCCCATAGGGGCTACGAGGGTAAAAAGGCGTTAACTCTGACTGTGGCACGGCCTGCGCTTTACCGAACATTTCTGATGTGGATGCTTGGTAAAATCGGATTGCGGGATCGACTGTGCGGATAGCCTCTAGCAGATTCAGCGCGCCCACTCCGGTGATCTCGGCAGTGGTGATAGGCTGTTCGAATGAGACCCCCACAAAGCTTTGCGCTGCGAGATTATAAACCTCCTGAGCCCCTGCCTTCTCTAGCAAGCGGATGGTGGATGACAGATCTGTCAGATCATATTCGACCAGTTTGAGGTTAGAGTGGTTAGTGATGCCCAGTTCGTCGAGACGCCAGAAATTGACCGAGCTGGTTCTACGATAGGTGCCGAACACGGTATAGCCTTTCTCAAGAAGAAGTTGAGAGAGGTAGGCACCGTCTTGCCCGGTGATGCCCGTTACGACTGCACGATTTCTGTTGTCTGACACGGTGGCGTTTCCTTCATCAGAATTCATTAAAAAGGG
>Ga0163111_10001828_pt1 | contig 13325 bp, 4 predicted proteins | sample CRUFie1St18metaG_FD_109645 | JGI IMG/M metagenome (GOLD analysis project Ga0163111, IMG submission 109645) | Marine microbial communities from the Costa Rica Dome - CRUD Field 142mm St18 metaG | ecosystem: Environmental > Aquatic > Marine > Oceanic > Photic zone | place: Costa Rica: the Eastern...
CATCAGAGGAGTGACGCAGCGAGCGCCGGGGGGGGAGGACGCGCTGCTGGACGACATAGAACGGCTGGGGTTGGAAAATGTGTGCGCGGCGACGCAGTTGGTGACGCTGTGTGAGGTGTGTGGACGACCGAGCACGCGCGAGTGCTTCGTGTGCACGGCGCTGTTTTGCGACTTTTGCGAACGAAAGATGCACTGGAAGGGCGCGGTGGGATTGCATTGGCCCGTGCAGCGCGTGGATGGAAAGATGGCGAAAGAACTCGGAGAGAAGGAACTTGAAAAGAAACGAATCGACGATGCCGAACGAGCGATGCGCGAAGATCCCAATTATAGGACGGATCACGAATTGCAAGCGACGCGCACGTTCAAGGAAGTCGCGGCAGAGTTGTATCACCCAGATGGACGTCACAAGAAAAAGTACGACATTCGTCTGGCGCAGCATTACATGTGGGCACAAACGATGCGTTCTGTGTACGTGGCGGTGAACATACCCACAGGTTACGCCGATAAAGAATTACACTTCGAATTCAATGCGGGCTCGATTTTGATTCAACCCGAGGATTCGCTCGCCGTCGTCGACAGAGTTTTGGCCAATCCCGTGGATACGAGGTACCCGATCGAGGTCATGCAAACGGAAGACAAACGATTCGTCATGTTTGAAATACGCAAGGCAAAGATTGGTGAAGAGTGGAAAAAAGTCTTCGAGGGTGACCCTGATTATGCGCGTTGTTTGACGCAGGCGTATGAAATAAAGGAATCAAACGACGAAGTCACCATAGAATTCGAGTTACCTTTCTGGATTGAATCGGATGACATTGGGGTAAACATCACCTCCAAAGGTATTCAAGTCAAGGTCGCCGGGGAATTCGATATCGCTCGCGAGTTTTGGCGAAAGCGGCCAAAGAGCGAGGGCGACGAGCCGTGGCAGGCAATCGACATCTCAGAGAGCACTTGGAGTCTCGATGACGCAACCGAGCGCGAGAGTGGTGATCCATGCAAGGCACTTATGATCGTTCTAGCCAAGCCGAAGCCCGATGAGCAAGAGATGCAGTACAAACGCGGAGTGCGTACAGACAATCGAAATGTGCACAGCGACGACGAGCGCCAGGGCGTTCGATTCTTCGTCGACGACAACGACACATATGCATTGGAGCCGATGCTGGAAGCATGTCTTTTCATCGACACTGGGTCGACTTGGTACCAACCAACGCCTCGTGAAGCGTACAGACATCCTCACATGACAGCGAAAAACATCAAAGTGTTCAATGACCTTCCGAAATCTGTGAAAGACATGGTCGGTTTGGTGCTCAAGTACAGACAACCGACGAGCGAAGAAGGATTTGACAATGACGATCTCGTCGACGCCCACGATTTGGTGGACTATTACTAGACTAAAAGTGAGTAATAACAGGTTTCTAATGCTAAGCCGCTTCGCGTTCACGTTAGTAGCGTGTTTTCACCTTCACCTAGCCAGAAAGGCTCAGTCGAGTCAGGGGGCAAAGCCCAAAATGTATCGTCGTCTTCAGCAAATTCATCGCTCGAATCTTCATCAACCATCGTGTTTGAGTCAATCTTGACTTCTTGATCAAGTCCGATGTATGAGTCAGACATCAAAAACACCACCAAATCGGGGCGTGCGCGTGAAGACGAGCCGGATGGACATTTCAGCTTGACGTTAGCAGCATCACCAAACGATATTCGTCTCAGCGCCAACAGTTCATCATTCGCGGTGTCTCCAACGACTATCCACCAACCTTCTTCTTTTATTTTCGGAAAGCGCGGTGTATACGACGTCGGTGCCTTCGAACCGCATTTCTTGCCGATACGTCGAAGCTTTACGTGTACCGTCTTCTCACCATTGATGCCTTTGGTCGTCTCCGTCGTCGCCTTGGCGTCAATCACCGGAAGTCTCAGACATAAATCGACGACTTGATCAATTTTACGACCGTTGATACCACATTCTGAGAGAACTCGACGCGCCTGTTGCTTGTTGGAAGAGCATAGATCCATCAACTGAGGTAAAATAGACAAGCCGTGTTTCTCAAGGTTTCTCAAGTGTCTGCGTTCGATGTGCGGAAGCGTCAACAACGAAGAATCGGTAATCATTCTGCCCTGCATAATCATCTGCATCAAATTCATCGTGCTCAGTGCGGTGTGTAGCCAACCAGCATCGGAAGTGACGTCAATCATCGCTTGTAAAATACGAATCGCCTGATCGAGGACGCTCTTTGTGTCCGTGTAATAATCACTCAGAGGTAGCGGTAGCCGCAAGAAGTGGCATTGGAAAAGCAAAGATGTCTTCACGTGCGGGTCCTCAGCCAGACGAATGTCGACTTGGAAACCACCGGCATCAGCCACAACTTCTGCCAACTCCGTGTTGAGCTTGTCTTCGTTGTGACGAACGGGTAGTTCATCGTATTCTGCCACGCCGCACAACGTTTCCAGCAATGATTCAAGTGAACTATTCGCCTTGATATTCGACGCGAAAAGTGCGACGGACGGGTACTGTAGGTAGTAATACGATGCGACACGTCCTAACATCAAAGGCTCCAACCCATCGTCTTCGTCATCGATTGCAATGCAACGAGCGTCCTCCAATAACTCCAAAGCGTTCTCGACCAAATCGCTGAGGTATTCATTCAAGTTATCTGTTTGAATGGTATCCAAGTTGTAGTAAGTGGGATTTTTGAGCAAGCGACGAAAAAAGTAAGTCCACGTCAAGTAATCGACTGCGTCCTGCTTAGTCTTTATTGTGCCACTCACGATTTCGGCGTTGAAATGGTCGCATAAGTTTTCTGCCAAGCTCGATTCAACTGGAAAAGGCTCGTAGAGAAATTTCTTGTAAAACGTCTTTTTAGGCTCGTGTACTAGAATGACGCAGCACCCAGACTTGTCGAACTGCGGTCGCCCCGCTCGACCCATCATTTGAAGAACATCTGTAATGGGAAAGTCTTGGTAACGCTTCGTTTTGCCGTCAAAATATTCAGTGCCCTTGATTACGACCAAGTGCGCAGGCAAGTTGACGCCCCACGCGAGCGTTGACGTCGTCACCAACACTTGTATCTTGCATTGTGCGAAAAGCTCTTCGCACAACTCTCGATCTTCTGGCGTTAAACCGGCGTGGTGTAGACCAATGCCAAATTGTAAGGTGTGCTTCAACGCTGGATCTTTGACTTTACTCAAGTGCATCGTTAACTCGTCGTCGCTCATGTGCACGAAGCCATCCGGGCGCTCGTCCGCGGCAGCGTACGCGATCAAATCCAACGCTGTCAGGCGCGTTTGTCGTCGACTCGACACGAAAACAAGCGTCGGCTTTTCAGGACTATGCGTGCGAATAGCCGCGTACGTTGGCTTATTCATCGTCATCATGCGCGGGCAGTAAAATTTACCCGGAAAGCCTTGAATATGACATTCGAGCGGTACCGGGCGCACCGACGGTCGAAAGTTGAACAAACCTTCCTTGTCAATGCCGAGCCAATCTCCGAGATCACGCGCGTTCGCCAACGCTGTTGACAAACCAACGATACGAACATTTGAACCCGTTCGCGCAGAGATGTATCGCATACGAGACACGATGACTTCCAAAATAGGACCTCTGTCGCTCGCCAACAAGTGAATCTCATCAATAACGACGAGCGCAACCTTGGTGACGTACGCGCGACTTTGCCAGTTACGACTGATGCCATCCCACTTTTCCGGAGTACTAACGATGATATCGGCCTGAAGAAGCGCTCGAAGATCTGGCGTGTAATCACCTGTGAGCTCGACCATGCGCAAGCCGAGCGTCGGGCACAAATTCTTTCTCCAGTCCTTGATGCGTTCTCGAACCAAAGCCTTGAGCGGTGCAATGTAGACGACTTTTGAACCAGGAGAATCACGGAAAACTTTCATCATCGATAGCTCGGCCGAAATCGTCTTACCGGAGCCTGTCGGCGCACCAAGGAGAACGTTCGTATCGGTATGATAGAGCGTGTGAAACGCTTGCGTTTGAATGGCATTGAAGTGCGTAAACTTCCCCTCGTACATCGACTCATACACTGGATTGTTCAAAGCTGATCGCGGGAGAGGATCAAGATCGAGTAATTCTGTGTGCGGTGGATGTTCTTCAGGTAAGATGAGGTGCTGGAAGTTTAGTTCGACGAAAGATTCACATCCGAGCCAGGTTTCCGACATGGCACGCAAGAAATATTGCGGCGGCACTGGCTCAAAAATGGGAATGGTGAATGCCAAGTATTGCGCCCCGTCGCGGCTTTGTTTTTTACTCAAGTTGAAAGTTTCCGAGTGATATATGTGCTCGTTTACCGGATCTTCGACCCAGATCAGCCATCGTTGAAGAGCACCATGCACTGCATCTCTCCATTCGAATTCAGGAGTAAGTGTCACAGAGACTCGTAACACGGAGCGCGTGATGGGCTGCACGACAGCCGTCATGTTCAAATGCGGCATCGCGCGCATGCACGACTTGACTTGTCCACCAATTTGAGTGTTCAGTCGCAACATACTGCCAATCTCACTCGCACTCATATCCCATAAACGATCCAAAGTGGCTTTCTTCTCTTCGAGCTTAAACAAAACTTCGGGCTTGAGCGACTTTTCAAATTGTCGAAGCTCGTGTTGATGCGGCCATATTCTCAAATCACACGATTTACTCACCGTGAGCAATTGTTCCGCGAGCGACGGCCAGCCACGTCGTAAGCATAACTCAAACAGTGCGCGACAAATTCTGCTCGCATTCTGCGAAATGTACATGCTATCGGCAATAAGAGAAAAAGATTGCATGCTCGCACGAGAGATGTAGACTTGCAAGAGTAAATTGACTTTGCCTACTTTGTCTGTGAGCGAGGCTTTGATGTCAATCGGCACCACGCGGCGGTTGCGTCGCAATGTCTCCAACTCAGGAATTTCATCTTCTCTGGGAACTATGTTTTCGAACTCGCTCGAATGGGAAATCATGTGAAAGATGTCCGGCAGCGTCATGTGTCTGTGCATCAAACCATCGAAAACTTCCATAGAATTGACTCGTATGTAAAAGTGACTCGCCGTACGGCCAGCTTCGGTTTGATAAAGCTGTCCACTCCGCTCGTCGAATCGAATCATTTTCGCACGATCTAAAACCCTTGCAGCTTCTTTGATGAGTTTTCTGCGGTGGTCTAGTAAGCCTGGATCAAGACGAATGTCGTCCCACGTCAGACCATAGGCGAGTGGGTTCTTCTCCATACGCGTGTGTAGGTAAGAGTATCCCAACCACTGCGCGCCTTCGCGCACGTTCGTAACTGTACCGAGAGTCACTTCGGCGTTCAAATTATCAGCCAAGTTGCTCACAAATTGTGATTCAATCGGTGTCGAATGCGTGAGCATGGACACGTAATGCGCCAAATTTTTGTGCTCGGTGACGATGACACCCTCGCCCGAAGTGTCAAAACCTGGTCGCCCTGCACGACCGAAAATTTGTTGCACATCTAAAACACCGAGATTCCTGAAGCCACCGCGTTGAGGGTCGTAAAGCTGCGTGCCTTTGATGACGACCATGTGCGCGGGCAAGTTCACACCCCACGCCAATGTTGCCGTACACACTAGAACTTTAATGAGTCCGGCGGCGAAAAGTTTTTCCGTCAATGAACGGTCCGCTCTAAGCATACCTGCGTTGTGACAGCCGAGTCCTTTGAGAAACAGATCTTTCAACTCGTTATTCCGACTTCGTGACACTTGTTGCGCGAACTCAGCCTTGCGCTCGTGTTGGTCGTTGGAGAAGAGTTCCATACCATCCTGCGCAGCGGCAAACTCAGCGAGTTGCTTCGCCGTCTTGACTGTATCCTTCCGGCTATGTACAAAGACCATGGCTTGTTTGCCATTTCTCAACGCTTCACACGCTTTGTTGTACGCAATCTGCGCCATGAGTGTTTGCCGTTTCATCGAGTTTTTCTCTGTGACCCCGATAAACTTTTGCGTCAATGGGATCGGCCGGTACGACTGATCAAAAACGAACAAACCGGCGTCATTGTTGACGCCTAAGAATCGAGCCACATCTACGGGATTCGGCAGCGTCGCAGAAAGACCGACAATCCGTATCATACTCTGAGTTTGTTCGACTTGACGAAGAGTACGGGCGACGAGCGTTTCAATCACCGGCCCCCGCTCGTCATTCAACAAGTGCACCTCATCAATGATGAGTAAACGTAAAGTACTCGCCACAGAAACTTCTCCGCCTTTTCGTGTGATGACATCCCATTTCTCGGGTGTCGTCACGATCATTTGTGTCTCCTCGAGCTCGCGTTTACTCATTTGCGTATCGCCCGTGAGCTCGGCAACGACTATGTCAAGAGGTGCAAGTCTTCTGCTAAATGCATCCGTAACTTCAGCCGCGAGCGCTTTCATGGGTGCCACGTAGACAATCTTGAAATCCTCTGGAAGGTAGTCGCCGTTCTCATCTATGTGAAGACCGATTTCGTGTAAGACGGTTAGCATGGCGATGTTCGTCTTCCCGGCTCCCGTCGGCGCGCACACGAGTAAGTTTTCGTTGGTGTGGTACGCCTGCGGGAAAATCTTGCTTTGGATCCTATTGAGCATTCTGATGCCTTGAAACGCGGGCTGCGCCCACTCATCGAGCTCTTCAATCGCTACAGAACGCTCACCAGCGGCCACGGGATCTGGCTCTCGCGCCGGTACAGAGATCTCTTCGTACCCTTCTGGATGAACGATGCGCGTGGTCCCTGGCGGCAACGCTTTGCGCCCACCATCCATACCTCGTCCAAGACCTCGCAAACCGGCAAGAATATCGTCTGGATTACTTGATGACGAAGGTGCTTGCTGGTTTTCCCAATCACCTTCACATAAAGCGTCGAAACCTACACCCACGGCTTGAAGCCATTCCATAATGCTGGCGCCCGATCCAGAGGCAAGCTTGCGATTAGCTTTGCGTTCTTCTTTTCTCCGAGCCTTTTCAAGTTGTTTATCCAAGGTGCTCGTAATCGTAACAACACGAGTGATAGATGGTCCAGCTCTATCGGCGCCACTTTGAGCGTTTAGCGCATCTCGAAGTAACTGCGCCCGGTTTTTGATGGCGCTCGTGAGCACCGTGCGGCGTTCAACCACTCCCGCGATGAGCTCGAACCCGTAGTCACCCAGATATTCGTAAAGTTCAGCGGCGCACTCGTCATCCGAGCTCGACGCATTCATAATTGCCCGCCCCACCGTACCCGCGACGGCTTCCCACGTCTGATCGAGCGCGTGCGCGCTGTTTGCAACAAAACCTTCGCACTGTCTCTTCAACCACGTGAGCTGGGTCGTCGCATCGCTCTCTACGTGCTCTGGCTCACCGAACCCACTCATACGCTCGTCGGGGTGCGCCATTCTCTCCGATTCGATTCGCAGGCGCTCCGCTTCGCTCGCCTCGCTCAAATTCGTTTTCATCGCGCGTTTCAAATCTCGAATTCGATCGCTCGGTTGCGCGTCTCCGGCGCGCTTGAATTTAATGTTATGTCCAAAGATCCTCCCAGACGTTGTCGGCTCTGCATCGAGCGTACTTTTCAACGTGTGAAACTCATCGAATTCGCCCCGCATGCGCAAAAGATCCTCGACGAGACTCTCGAATTCGCGAACCGTAGGCGCGTTTGCTTCCACCGGCCCGAGCGCGCCTCGCAGCGCCTCCATCATGTCCTTCCGCACCTCCCGCTCGCGCACTTCAAAAAGCTTTCTCGCGGTCTCGTGATCCGCGACGTACCCTCGCTCGGATTCCACAGCCCGTCGTTCGTTCGCGATGACTTCCACGAATCCGCTCGCCGCGTCCCACGCGCTCGCCGCCGCGTCCCCCGACTCCGTCTCCGTCATCGTGTCGCTCCCGAGCATGCGCACGACCACGCTCACGAACGCTCGACACGTCTTGACGACATCCTTCGCCTCGCGACCGTCCTCGCATCGCAGCACGCGTCGCGCCAGCCGCACGCTCGGCGTGTCGTCCGTCGTCGCGTCGCGCCTCGTCGTTGTACGCAGCGTTTCGTTCCGTCTCGCGCGCTCGGCGTCGACATCCACGACGTCGTCCAACCCGCGCGCGGCGCGCAGGAACGTCGTTAATCGAGGCGCGACCGCGTGAGTCGTCGCCATCGCCGCGTCGCCGTTTAACGCGCCGTTCGATAATCACCGCGCTAAAGCGCGCGCGCCGACGTCCGTCGTTACAACTAATTCTAATCCCTACGCCTCTGGATCGTAAGGCGTCAACGCCTCGACGTCCACGAACCCAGCCTCAATCAACTTTTGCCTCACCCTATTCACGATCGCTCTCGTTTCCATCGCGATCGCGACGATCCTCTTCGTCAGCGCCGCCGCCTCGAGCGCGTCTCGCCGCTCCTCCGCGCCTTCGCTCGACTCTTCATCATCGCGCGCGTTCGTCAAGAACGCCCGCATGGCGTCCACGGCGAGCGTGATATCGACGCACGCGCGCTCTTGCGCTCGTATCGTCGCGTCGATGTTGCGTCGGCGCGGTTCGAGCGCTTTCAGGCTCGTCTCGAAATCATCGGAATCCAAGCACCCGTCCACCACCGCGCGCGCTCTCGGCGACGTCTCGCTCTCGCTCTCGCTCTCGCTCGACGTCGACGCGTTCGCGCGTCTTCCCGCGCGCGCGTCGTCGTCCGAGACGCTTGCGGACGCTTCCCGCGCCATCATCGCGTCCGCCAATGACGAGCACCGCCGCACATCGCCGCGCCGCGCACGTCGCGATGGCCGTCTCCGACGTCGTCGATTTCATCAAGCGCGAGCTCAACGCGACCAACCCCGCGGTTCGCGAGGCTAACGCCATCTTGCTCCGCTCCGCCGCGATGTTCGTCGCGAGCGTCGTCTTCATGCGAAACTTTGGCGAACTTCTCGCGGTGTGAGCGTCGACGCGCGCGACTTAGACGGTTGTAACGACGCCACGCGCGTGGGATTAAACGCACTGAATCGCGCGCGCGCCCCTCGCGCGCGCGACGCGCGACGCGCGACGCGCGAGGAGTCGAGAACGCGATCGTTTCTCTCGCGCGCAAAAAAAAGAAAACCTCGACGCGGCACACGCGAACGCGCGCGCGACGACGCGCGATGTTGGACGTCAACATGCTCAGGCCGGACAAGGGCGGCGACCCGGTGCGCGCGATGCGCGCGTCGCGCGCGCGCGTCGCGGAGGACGCCGGAGGACGTCGACGATGACGCGATCGAGCGATGGGTGACGGCGCGCGCGCAAAGTTGGACGCGAAGCGCGCGCGCGGTGGCGCGGATGGGCGATGACGCGCGCGCGCGAACGGTGACTGACGACGACGCGCGCGACGCGCGACGATGACGCAGGAGGCGGTGCGAGAGAGCGAACGGCGGAGGTTCGGACGCGTGGAGGACGTGGACGACGTCTTGGCGCTCGATCTCGCGTGGCGCGAGGCGAGACACGCGCTGGATGAAGTCGGAGGGGAATTTAATAAGGCGAATAAGGAAGTGGCGATGTTGATGAAGGCTGGGAAGAAGGATGAGGCGGCGCCGTTGATGGCCAAGGTGAAGGAGATTGACGAGAGGAAAAAGGCGGCGGCGGAGAAGGAAAAGGAACTGGAGGAGAAGACGACGACGGCGTTGTTGAAGATTGGGAACATCGTGCACGACAGCGTGCCGGTATCGAACGATGAAGAAAATAACGTCATCGTGCGCACGTGGGGGGAGAAACGCATGGAAGAAAAGCTTCCGAATCACGTGGATTTGATTTCTATGTTGGATATTGCCGACGTAGAGCAAGGGACCGAAGTCGCGGGCGGGCGAGGGTACTATCTCAAGGGCGCAGGGGCGCTCTTGAATCAGGCTATGATCAACTATGCGCTCGCATTCTTGGCGAGCAGAGGGCACACGCCGCTGGCGACGCCATTCTTCATGCGAAAGGACCGTATGGCGGAGTGCGCGCAACTCGCAGATTTTGATGAGCAACTCTACAAAGTGACGGGTGAGGGCGACGACAAGTACCTGATCGCCACGAGCGAGCAAACGTGCTGTTCGTACTTGCGTAAGCGTTGGTTGAATACGAACCAATTACCGATTCGGTTCGCCGGATACTCGACGTGCTTCCGTAAGGAGGTTGGTTCTCACGGTCGCGACACACTCGGTATTTTCCGCGTTCATCAATTCGAAAAGGTTGAGCAGTTCGTCGCCGTCTCGGGCGAAGGCAACGCGAGTTGGGACGAAATGGAACGTCTCATAGGAAACTCGGAGGCGTTCTACCAGTCGTTGAACATTCCGTACCAAGTCGTGAACATTGTGAGCGGGGAGTTGAACGACGCCGCGGCGAAAAAGTATGATCTCGAAGCGTGGTTTCCGTCGTCTCGCACCTTCCGCGAGTTGGTTTCGTGCTCAAACTGCACCGATTACCAATCTCGGCGACTGGAAATACGCGAAGGCGCACCAAAGAAGGGTCCGGAGAACAAGAAGGCGTACGTGCACTTGCTCAACTCGACGCTCACCGCGACTGAGCGCACTTTGTGCTGCTTGATTGAAAACTGGCAAACCCCCGAAGGTCTCGTCGTGCCGCCGGCGTTGCGACCGTGGATGAACGGCATCGAGTTCATCCCGTTCGTTCGCACGCTCGACAAGAAGGGTCGTCTCGTGGATGTCTCTCCGCCGCCGGCGGACTTGTTTGCGTCCAACGATGCCGCCACCGCGGCTGGCGTCGAAGCGACGGCATACGTCAACGCCGGTCCGTGCGCGGCTTCGAAGGCTATTCAACAAATCTTGAAGCGATGTGGTGCCGTGGTGAAGGTTGAATCTGCCGCGATGTGTCCGGAGGAAATCAAGACGGAGACTGACAACGCCACGCCGGTGTTCGTCCAAGGCAACCTCGTGTTGGCGTCGCCTATTTCCATCATTCGTCACCTCGTCAAGACCAACCGCGTCGGTGCGGGTTTGTATCCGGCTGGCGTCGCGGAACAAGCGCGCGTCGAAGCGTTGCTTGAATCAACTAGCGCGGGTGCAGAAGCCGCAGCCGCTAAGGTGGAAAAGGCTCTCGTGGCGTCGACTTCTGGCTACCTCGTCGGTAGGACCGCATCGGTGGCTGATATTTATTTGGCTGCTGTGTGCGAAGCCGTCACATCGGGTTCCGACGCCTTCAACGCCTGGCGCGCAAAGGCCGCGGCGCTCTAGTCGACGGCAATGTTTCCTCTGGTAAACGCGACATCTATTCTTCGAAACGATGATCTATGATTCTAATGCGATGGTATTATCATTCTAAGTAATAATCTATCACTTCCCCGCGTTGGTCGTCGCTTTTGCAGGTCCACGCACGTCTTGGTGCTCCAACAACTCGTTTGCAAACTCCTGAAACTCGTTTGCGTTCTTCACCATGCACGCGTGTAGCGACACAAACTCCTCCACGCACTTCTTCCCCTTCTCCTCGTCTTTCGCCAGCATAAAGCACGTCAACGCCTCATCAAAACTCGTTCCACACGAAGATTGACGGAGATCAGCGACGCACGGGCACGCGAGTGCGGCTTTAACTTTTGCCATGGGATCCTTCGGACCGTCACCATCGCCGCTCGACGACGCCGCTTCGGCCTCAGAGTTCGCGCGCGAGAGGGCGTCGGCGAGCGAGAAGCTTTGTTCGTCTTCGATGGAAGCGCCCGCGTCGTCGTCCTCGACTTTGACGCTCGGGGAGGACATGGCGCGACGAGCCACGCTATGAAGACGAGACGGCGGCGAGCTCTCGGGTGGAGTCGCTGAGCGTAACAGCTATCGCTATAGTGTACTAATAACCTAATGGCTATCGATAATCTAAGTTTTGTACAACACCTGGTTCCTGCCTTTGAACGGTAGGAACGTCGAACGGATGGATGGATGTTTGCCGCGCAGGTATTCGATGAAGTCGGCGTAAGACGCCACCGGACCACCCAGCGCGGTGCGTCGGTGAGGAAACAGCTCCGGAAACGTGCAACATGGTACGACAGCGAATGGGACATCGAGCTCGAGCGCGGCGTCGATGATTGCTTCCGTGGCCTGGTCAGAGTGCATGCCGACGAGGAGCGAAGGACGCATCTCGCGCAAGCGCGCTCCAACAGAAGAATCTGTCGTCCAAAACTCCGAGCGTATGTGCGTGAAAGGCGCAATTTCAGCTCCAAAAGGTGACTTTACGACCGTGCGGGGAAGTTCTGTGGGGAACTCGTCGAATGGTGCCTCGTGCAAAGTTACGACGTCGGTCGGGGGAGCGCTAGCGCTCACATTAATGTCTTTGCTGCTCGCAATTTCCGTGTACGCCACAAGTCGCTGCACGTGTTCATGCATCCGCTTCTCGTTTTGCTCATCTGCGCATTTGACCCAGATTTCTGATCGAAGCCACGCATCTGCGACGTCTGGATTGGCGTCATTTCGCGCTCCGCGTCGACGCAAATTCTTCGCCGTAGCGCGTTGCCGAGGTGTCAAAGCGACACATCGCGGCTCTATGAGCACGACCCCTACGCCGTGGTTCACATGGAATTCGAACGATAACGCCCCTGCACCACCTGCAATATCAGCGACGACCACTTCCCGTCGTTCCTTCAGCTTGAACGTCTCGACGCACCATTCGGCGAATAACCGATCGCTGACGCACTTTGCCTCCTTATTCGCATCTCCGTGCGGGTCATTATCCGATCTTTCTCGCTCGATCGCCATCTTAGATCGCTCTCGCGCTCTTTTCCGACTTTCTCGCGCCTGGCTCAACTCTTCTTCGTTCACGTCATGCCGTTTATCGCAGTTTGGATCTGAACAGACGTCGCCGCCGAGAAGCACCTTGCAAATCCCAAATCCTTTACTCCTTCGCGCCGTCGTATCGATCAACCCTACTCCCGCAAACTTCTCCAACATTTCACTCGTCGCATTCGCCACGCTCGTCACCGGCGCGAGCTCCACCACGCGCATTTCTGTCGTCGACACGTACGCGCCGCTCCGCGTCCCGCTCTTCGCCCGTCGCGTCTCCCACTCGTATTCAAACTCCACCACCGCGCCCGGTCGGATCACCGGCGGCACCTGCGCCGCGCACTTGACGAACACCGTCGACGTCTCCTCGCCGTCTCGCGTGCGCAGCTGTTCGCGCGCGCGCACGTCCACGAACGTCAAGCGTTTCCCCATGCGCGCCACGCGCGTGACGACGCCCTCGACGATGCTCGTCGACGCCGCGCCCGCGCTCGCCCGCGCCCGCGCTCGACGCACCGCTCCAGGTCCGCGCCGCCCGCACCGCGCCGGCGCGCGCGCGCGCGCGGCTGCCGCGTGCGGCATCGTGTGCGGCCGCGCGTCGCCATTCCTGAGCGCGTGCATGGTGCGTGACGCTCGCCTCGTTCTCGCGCTCGATCGCGCCGCCGCGAACG
>Ga0163111_10001829_pt1 | contig 13321 bp, 11 predicted proteins | sample CRUFie1St18metaG_FD_109645 | JGI IMG/M metagenome (GOLD analysis project Ga0163111, IMG submission 109645) | Marine microbial communities from the Costa Rica Dome - CRUD Field 142mm St18 metaG | ecosystem: Environmental > Aquatic > Marine > Oceanic > Photic zone | place: Costa Rica: the Eastern...
GACAAATCGTATAAGTGTTCTTGAAAATAAATTAAAATAAATTAAAATAAATTAAAATAAATTGATATAAATTAAAATTAAATAAATAATTATTTATAATTATAAATAATTATATATGAGAAGAATTAAATCCGCACCAGCTAATTTAGCAAGTATGACAAATAGACAAAAAACAAATATTATTCAATATACAAAACCTATACAATTATTTTCAATATTTTCTACAAATAAAAATATACAAGATAATAATAACAATAATAACAATAACAATAACAATAATAATAACAATAATAATAAAATTCTATCTATTTTTAATAATAATAACTATATTAATCTGCAAAAATATAAAGAATATAAATTTAATTGTAATGAAAATAAAAATGAAAATAAAAATGAAAATAAAAATGAAAATAAAAATGAAAATAAAAATGAAAATTGTTATAACGATAATAACAATATAAATTTACAAAAATATAAAGATTATAAATTTAATAAATTAGTATCAAGGACGTTATCTAATTATATAGATGATGTTTTTAATAGTAATACAGATAATTTATCTCTCGAAGAAAATATTATTATTGTAGGAATAATAAATTATATCATAGATAATATTATGAAAAAAGATAAATATAAAGAATTATTATATTACGTTTTAATTTATTTTGTAAAATATATATTAAATTTAGCAGTCAATTATAACTATATAAACATAAATATAAATCATGATTTATTATCAAATGTAGATATATTTATTAATATGATAAATTAATATGATAAATAAATTTTTATATAAAATTGATTTTTTTATATTTTAATTAATTATAATTAATATTAATTAATAATATTTAATATTAATTATAATGAAAATCACTAGTTATAACGTAGCAGGATTGCGTGCCATGTTGAAAAAATCAACATTTGAAAGTTTTATAAAAGATAATGATTTTGATATAATATGTTTACAAGAAACAAAAGCAGAAGAAACACAAGTAGAATTACCAGAATATATAACATCTAAGTATAATTATAGGTTTTGGAACTCAACAAAGGGAACTACTCAACGTAAAGGATTAAGTGGAACTACTATATGGTGTAAAATGAAACCAGAAAAAGTATTAGGTTCTCCAATATTTGATGAGGAAGGTAGAATAATTAGTATAGAATTGGAAAGATTTATATTAATAAATATTTATGTTCCAAATTCGCAAAAATTAGATAGTGATCGATATAATTTCAGGGATAATTGGAATAAATTATTTATACAATATGTTAGAAATCTAAAATCCATTAAACCAGTTATAATTTGTGGCGATTTAAATGTAGCACACAATGATATAGATATATGTAATCCAAAATTAAAAACAAATAAGGTTCCAGGTTTCTTTAATAATGAGAGAGAAGATTTCTCTAAATTATTAGATGAGAATTTATTGGTAGATATATATCGTTGTAAAAATTTAAATTTACAAAAATCAACATATTGGTCTAATTTTTTGAAACAACCGAGAAGTGATTTAAATGGATGGAGAATAGATTATTTCTTAACATGTTCGGATTTTTATAATAACATCAAAGATATACAAATATTGGATTATATAATTGGTTCAGATCATTGTCCATTACTTCTAGAAATAGATAATGTTTAATTTACAAATATTTAATATTTTTGGGGTCATCTATAAATATGTTACTATTACCTTGTATATACTTGTTTATTTTATTTTTCTTTATTTCATATATTGAAGGAGGTTGTAATTCGTTCCACCTAATTAAAGTATCTATATCAATTATATCATTAAGATTTAATTGTGGATAAGAATTAATCATATATGCTATAGATCTGGCTATAGCACCTCTATTTTTATAGGGGGGTATAAATATTTTATAGTTATTATTTTTATAATTATTGTACTTATTATAGATAATATTATTAATATTTATATTTTCATTTAAATTGTTATCTAAATAAATTAAACTATCTAATTTGTACTTGTTTATTTGATTTTCATCAATAAATTTATAGTTACTACGATAAGAATTATAATATTGAGAAGTTAAATATATATTGTGGATATCATATATAGATTTTTTTATATGTTTTAAATAAGATTGTGGATATATATGTTCAGCTGATAATTTTTTTATAGTAAGTTTTAAAGATTTTTTATATAACTTAGTACAAAATTTATTATATTCATCTTGATTATTTTCTTTTTTTTTATTTTTCTTTAAAAAATTTTGATAAATTTCACTATCTGTATTATAATTACTTTTATATAATAATAAATTATTTTGTAAATGTGATATATCTAAATGACTATCGTCATATATATCATAATACAAATTATTTTCTGCCAAAATCATTTTGTATTTTTTGTTTGAAATATAATTAATAGTTTTTTGTGTTTTAACAGTAAACTTATAATTATTTGTTGTTATTGATTTTTCTTTATTAAAATTTTTTAAGATATTATTAGTATAAATACATTGGATTAATGTAATAATATCTCTATATAATTTCATATATATTATTATCTTTAATAATATATAATAATATATATTATATGTATAATATATGTCAAAACAAAATGTAGTTATTGTTTCTCCTGATGGTGATATGCAATATTGTACTAAAATAGAAAATAATAATCCATATTGTAAAAACAATGAAAAAATGGTACAAACTACTGAAAAAATAGATGAAGAGAATGAAGGAAGATATAGAGAATTAATTCAACAGTACGATAATTTAATATTATTAACAAATATAGAAATAATTAATGCTAGAAAATTGGAAAAATATAATTTTACTGTTAGATTTATTTGTATATTAGATATATTTACAAATATAATATATTTATTTGATATAGAAATATTTGCAAATATTATATTTTTTATAATATCATGTTTTGGATATGTATCCACGTATAATTATAACAGAAAAGGATTTAGATTATATTTAATCTATAAGTATATAATATCTATATATAGTATATCAATTATTACATGTTATAATATTAAATTATTTAATACTGATTTAAATATCAAAATGTTATCTAATAGTACATTGAGTAACTATAACTATAACTATAACTATAACTATATTTATACTATATATTTAAATGATATGTTTTATATATCAGTTTGTATATTCCAAATGTTTATATGTTTTTTTTTACAATATTATTATAATTTATTTCCAAAATATATAATGATTAATAATATTTAAAGATTTTTACGCAATAAAATATTATAAGTCAATATGAAAAATAATGAAAATAATGAAAATAATGAAAATAATGTGTTATTAATAAAAACTATACAAATTGCACCATTTAGAATTTTAATGACTGCATTAAAAGATATATTATTAGATACAAATATTACATTTACAAAAGAAGGTATGAAAATAATTAATATGGATAAATCACATACAATTTTAGTATATTTATTTTTAAAGGCTGAAAATTTTGAAGAATATCAATGTAGTGAAGATAAAATAGTAATTGGTGTTAATATGTTACATTTATTTAAACTAATTTCCAGTGTAGATAATGATGATACATTAACTATTTTTATAGAAAAAGATGATTATAATGAAGGTATAATAACAAATCTAGGTTTAAAATTTGAAAATGGAGATATTAAACAATGTAAAATACAAAAATTAAGACTTATTGAACCAGATACAGAAGAATTGGAATTACCCGAAGTTAATTTTACATCTATATTAAATATGCCATCTAGCGATTTTCAAAAAATTATAAGAGATTTGGCTAATATTTCTGAAAAATTAGAAATTAAATCAGTAGGTGATGAATTAATATTTTTATGTACTGGACAATTCGCTAAAGCAGAAATAAGAAGATCAGAAATGAATGGTAGTATGCAATTTATTCAAAAACAAGATTCATCAAAAATAATTCAAGGCGAATTTTCATTAAAAAATTTAGTTTATTTTATTAAATGTACTAACTTATGTAATCATATTGAATTATATTTAGAAAATGATTTACCATTGATTGTAAAATATAATGTTGCATCCCTTGGTGAAATTAAATTATGTTTAGCACCCTTGCCAAAAAATTAATAACTTGTATTGTGTTTTCTAAAAATACAATTATGTTGTTCTATATTACAAATTTTATCTATATTAAATGGGTCTTCTATTGTATTATTATTCACAGTTTCTTGATTATTAAACTTATTTATAAAGCTTTTTATATAAGTATCATCTTTTATATTATTAATGTCGTTTAACCATAATTTAATTATACAAAAATTTTTTTTTGGACTAATAGATATACCATTTATATTATTTAATATATTTTCATCATTTATTAAAGTATTACCTATTAAACTATAACACAATACCTTCCATATATTATATACACATGTATTATTTATTTTATACGAAAAACAACCACCATTTTTATTTTCTGGATCTTCCCATAACGGTTTTATATTATTTTTCATAATAAACACCATAGATTTGATTATAATATCATTGTTTATATATTCTATTACCGAAATTGCTTTCTCCAAATTATTAAATGTGGCTATTATTTTATAACTATTTACATCCCAATTTGTATCATTAGATAAATGAATATAAAGACACCATGTATCATTTAATTTATACATATTATATTAAATATATACTATAATTTTTAATATAATTTATTATATATTTAGTTAAATTAATTATCTACATATACCATTTTCATTAATTTTACCTGGTGGACAAACATCATAACAATCTAAACTAGTTTTTAATTTCCAACTATCAACTGTTTCATTTATAGGACAAGGTTCTTTATTATTATATTTTCTAGTCAAAGAAATATCTGTTCCCTTTAATAGATCTGTATTTCTCGAATTCTTACTACTATAAAATTTATTAGGATCATAATTTAAACTATTAGTTTCCTCATCTAAATTATCACCATATAAATTATCCAATCTTTCTCCTTGTGAATTTGTATCTCGTATATTATCTTCTCTACTTATATTTTGATTTCTCGTTTTTATCATAAAAGTTGGCATTAAATTATGGTAATTGTTTAACCATCCATTCATAAATGTATTATGTTCAAATTGATATTTTGTCACAAATTTATTATTTATATAATGATTTTTCATATTCCAGTCTAATAATTTGTTATTTGATATATCATTATATGATAAATCATAATAATTGTAAATATCATCATATAATTCTTCTCTTATATCATCTCTATCTAATCTATCCGGTGTATCTATTATATTATATGTAGTTTGTTCACTTATATCTATAGGTTCACGAAATAAATGTCTAATTAATTTAAATTGAAAAAAATCATATCTCAAATATAGTGTGTATATAATTACAATTGCTAATATCAATGATATAATTGTTAAACCTATATTACATAAAAAATATAACAATATATTCACTATAATAATAATTAAAAATTTAGTAAAAGCATCATATATATTTAAAAAATATATATCTTCTATAAATAAAAATGCTATAAAAAATGTAAATATAATTTGTGGAATACATATATTATCACTTATTGATAACATTAATAATATATAATAGTTTTATATTATATTATTATAAATATTTATAGCACTATTAATAATTTTATTAATAATTTTATTAATAATTTTATTTAAAAATTTACTTAAAAATAATTTTATTTTTATATTTATAACATGGCCTATCAAAGTTCCTTAATCATCGACTCTGTAAAATTTAATCAAACTATTCAAAAACTCAGACAATTTTTTGTATCAAAAAATTTTATAGAAGTTCATACACAAAATAGATTAAGTATTTTAGCTGCATGTGAAGATCCTTTCAATGTTGCTAAATTTAATTACGCCGGACAAGATTGGCCATTACCACAGACAGGCCAAATGTGGTTAGAATATGAATTATTATCAAAACCAGATGTAGCTGGATATTTCTGTTTAACAACAAGTTATCGTATTGAACCTAATCCAGTTGAAGGACGACATGATATTATTTTTCCTCTATTTGAATTTGAAATGAAAGGTAACTTAGATGATTTAATTGGTCTTCAACGTGAACTTTTAACACATTTAGGTTATGATTTAAATAAAATTGATACAGCAACATACCAAGAACTATGTGAAAAATATGGTTTAAAATATCATGATAAAGAAGAATTAGAACATGAACATGAAGAAAAAATGTGTGAAGGACGTCAAGGAGTTTTTATTAAAGAATTTCCTGAATATACTTTCCCGTTTTGGAATATGCGCCGCAAAGAAGATAATAAGTCATACAAGGTAGATGTGATTTTAGGAGGAATGGAGACTTTTGGAAGCGCCGAACGCGAATGTGATAAAGATGTTATGAGAACAGCATTCAATACTATTATGGATGGAGCATATAAAGCTAAACTTTTTGAGCTATTTGGAGAAGAACGTACTATGGCAGAATTAGAAGAATATCTAAAATTAACATTTATTCCACGTGTTGGTTGTGGTATTGGAGTTACACGTTTAATTAAGTCTCTAGTTAAAGAAGGTTTACTATAAAATGTTTTTAATTTATACTAATTATTATGTTTAAATAAAATAATAATTATTATTTTATTATTTTATTATTTTATTATTTTTATTGCTTAAATGATTTAACTATATTTGACATTTGTGCAATAAATTCTTTATTATTACTATTTTCTTTTTGTAATTTTTTTATAAATTTGTCTTTTTCTATATTCTCTTTTGATAATTTATGTAAATTATCTTGTTGTTTTTTAATTATATTTAAAATTTCTTCATTATTATTATCTTTTAAATTATCATTATCATTATCTTTTAAATTATCATTATAATTATCTTTTAAATTATCATTATCATTATCTTTTAAATTATCATTATCATTATCTTTTAAATTATCATTATCTTTTAAATTATGTAATTTTTCTATAATTTTATCTTTTTCTGTGTTCTCTTGTGTTAATTTTTCTATAATTTTATCTTTTTTTATATGTCCTTCTGATAATTTATGCAAATGTTCTTGTTGTTGTTGTATTAACTTAACTATTTGTTCATTATTTAATGGTATTTGTTTACCATCTTGGCTTAATATTATTTGTCCCCCATTATTTTTACTCATTTGTTTTCTTTCTTCTTCTATTTCTTTAATTTGTTTTAAAACATCTGGTTTATTAGATGGATCACCTGGTTTATAATCTTTTAATAGATCATCTATATTATTCATATAAAATTCAAATAATTCTGGTTCTTTTATAAATTCTTCCACCGTTTTATTAGATGGTTTTTGAACCTCATTATCACCATTTTCCAGTAATTTTTTCTTATCAAATGTATTTTGATTGTGGGAAAAAACCAAAATAGTTTTTTTAGGCTCTAATTGGACAAAAGGAACAGTATAATTTTTTAAAAATGCCTTTTCTTCTGCCAAAGCTGCATTATCATTATATTTATGATCTTTTAATAATTCTCTCTTAAAAGCAAATGTTCCAGCAGTTGCATGATTCTTATTATATGGACCAAATTGATACATTGTTTTTATATGTTTGAACCATATGTATATTTCACTTGCACCAGCACATAAAGCGTTTGGATGTGTCATTAACATATTTACAGAATGTGATACACGTTGTGGTGGATAATAATCATCATCATCCATATAAACAATAATATCTCCTGTTGATTTTTCATGCATTATATTTCTTTTTTTACCCAATGACATTTTTTTATCATATTTAAAATATTTTACCTCAGGTATATCTTTAACAAGATCTTCTATTAAATCTGTTCCATCATCTATTATAATCCATTCTAATTTATCCTTGGGATAATCTTGGTGATTGAAACATTTTATAGTATATGGTATAAATGGACGTCTATTAAAAGTAGGTGTACATATACTAACAAATGGCAACTCTTGTTTTTCTCGAGTTTTAGATTTTTTTCCCATATTTATAAATTAGATAAATTAATATATTTATATCAATTTATTTAATCTATTTATTTAATCTATTTATTTTATCTATTCTTTATTTGATTTATATATGTTATATAAAACTAGTATAGCAAAAACTGCTGCCATTATACCAACTATGTTTTCCGTTTGTGAAGCAAATACATGAGATTTTTGTATAGATGTAATAACTAATACACAGAAAAATAATGTCAAAAATACACCTTTTTTCTTTAATAATTCAAAAAATAATCTGGGTGAACTAATTATCGGTGTTATAAAATAATTAAATAATAAGTTAAATATTATATATATATAAGATATTCCAAAAATTGGATTTATAAAAAATAATGTTATAAATAATATTAATAAATGAACCATCATATATAAAATCTTCATGAATACAAAAACACTATAACCTATATCTAACTGGGGTTTTAAATATAACATATTTGCAACCCCCCAAAATTCATTTAATTTTGGTAACCTCCGATCAGCATTAACTTGTTCATTATCACTATATCCTGGATATGACCTAGTAAAAAATGAAATATTATCTGGATTCCAGGCTTTTAAAAGACGTAAAACTATATAAAGTACAATTATAGAAAACCATGTCCATCCAATCCCTTCAGTTGCAAGCTTATAATCAGAATCATTAGATGATGAATATAGTAAATAAATTAGTGATATTATAACAAATATAATATTTAAAATTGTAAAACCACTAATTTTATATGAATTTGTCGAAAAATTTAGTTTTTCAGGTCTATAATTATAATATTGTTCTTTTTGTTTATCTGTTAATTTATCAAATTCAAAAATAATTAATAATAATCCAAATGCTTTTCTAAAGTTGTCTACTATTTTCTGATCTTGATTTACTTTTTCACTTGCATCTGAATCTACACCTGATTGTTGATCATCATTACCACCAGTTTGGTTTTTTAATTTATTTCCTGATTTTCCAGTTAATTCTTTAAATAAACCTTGATGAACGAATCCTCCCATTAATATAGCTGAAATACCTGCTATTATAAACCACGTGTAATATACCTTAGTACAATTAAGATTAAATATATAACATCCAATTGGCATATATACTGATAAAATTAATCCAGCCATTATAAAAAATCCACCAATTGTACTAAGAATGCGATTTTCATTATAAAAGAAACTTGAATGTAAACATAATATCTCAATAACAGATATTATTAAATATAAAATAAATACAATAACACCAATAAAAGGAATAAGTGTCGTAAATCCAGATACAAAAATAAATATCACTGGTATAAATATAAATAATAATAATTCCATATATTTATTTTTACTAACTTTATCATACATATCACATCCTTTTTTAGTCACTTTATTTATTACATATCTAAATGACATGATAAAACAAGTTATTGCAAATGTAATAATTCTAGGTAAAAGTCTAATTAATTCTCCATCAAAATTATTTTCAGCATATTCTCCTATATTATATGGAAAAGGTTTTTCATCTATATTATCTACATCTTGTTTTTGATATATACAATTTTCGCCTTCTATTTCATCATGATCTATTTCGACCTTTGCATTATTTTGTTTTTCACCACCTTCTATATTTGTACTTGCCCTATTGCATTTTTGATATGGATAATTTGATATTCTAAATCTGAAATGTTGTTCTATTAAACTAACTTTATTATTTACACTATCTTTACCAATATTTAAACATGTATTAACTACTTTTATACAATTTATACCATCTCCAAATTTAAGCCAAAATTCTCCACAACAAGCAATTATAGAAAATAATATAACAAAAACTAAAGATATAATTAAGTACATTATAAATTTTTCAACAGGTGATTTTTGCAAACTAGATATATTTTCCATATGACATATACCAGACAGATTATTATCGTTAGGATCACGATAATATATACCAGTTCTATTTTTTTTTGGACAATTTTTTTCATAAATATTTTTAGCATTATCTTTCTGTGCGGACCCATAATCGATTATATAACAACCTTCGGGTTGTTGTTCATTTCTCTTTGTTAATTTATCATCATCATTATTAGGTTTATCATATACAGGTATTCCATTAACATATTCAACATCACTACTTTTTGGACATTTATCCGATTTTATATTGGAATTTTCAAGTTCAGTTTTAAAAATAGGAAGAGACATATATTAATATATGTATTTATAATAAAATAATTTAATTCTGCATAAATATTATTTATGATTTAGTACAAAATATATTATAATAACTTTAAAAAATATTATAATATAATTATATTCTATATAGTTATTGTAGTTAAATATGAAGAATAATCTTAAATTATCAAATTATATTACTAAATTATTTTTTGTTGTAATTATTATCATTATTACAATGACCAGTATATATTTAAGTACAAATAATATATTTGAAGGAAACGAAAATATTAACAAAACATACGATTGTTCTAAATGTGAATTAAAGCCAAGTTCATCTAATTGTTATTACATAAAACAATTTGATATATCAAATGATAAATTAATAATTAGTAATGATGATATTTTATTTTGTCCATGGAAACCCAATGCAATTGATTGTTATGATGGTTCATATAGTGATGTACGTAATATTAATAACAAAAATACAATATGTTGCTCTGGTTCAGATTTTTATGATAATAATACATATTTATTACAAGAAGTAAAAACAATCAAAGATAATAGTAACATCTGTAGTAAAGATAAATTTAAAAATCATCAATATTGTATAAACTTAAATAATGAACTAAATAATTTTGATAATATAAAAGGCTCATTATTTATGATTGATAATACAGATACTTACTCTACAATAAATGAAATGGGACAAACAGTTTCTGGAGAAAATACTATATATAAATTACTAGATAATATTGAAGATCCTATTTCTGATGATTATATACTAAATGATTATCAATTCTTTAATTGTTTTGGAGAAATCAAAGGAAAATCTATAAATGATATGAGTTTTTCTGAACAACAATTGTTAGATTTTTCAAATAATGATTATTTTAAGGTTGCAGAAGATGCAACATATACAACAATTAATGACACTAGTTTAAGAGAATATCCTAATAATCAAGATATAGAAATGGAGATAAAAAGATTAGAAACCATACCCAATAATCACTCTGTTGCACCAGTAAATGTTATAAAAACTTATTTAGATAGTATAAATAGTTTTTACAAAGATCAACTTTCTAGATTAGATAATACTGCTACAAATAATAATTTAAATAAAGAATTAATATTTGAAAATAATGATTTAAGTATTAAAGAGTCTACTTTTTTTACATTTGATAATCAATCAAACGAACAATATAATTGTACTAATAATTCAATAACAGGTGATCAAAGTTTTAATTATTGTGGACCAGAACCATATTATGATAAAGATAGAATAATATGGTAAATATTTTATATTTATTATTAATTCTAAATAAATATAAAATTAAATTAAATTTTGTACTCTTTCTATAATTTCTTAATAATATTACATCTTAATAATATTATATCTCATTATTATTTATATCTTTCGATATAATATTTTTCTCTACGATTTTGTAATATTTTTTTAAAACCTTTACTAAATTCTATTGGTATTTTATTTGATATTTCTTTATCTTTATCTAATACATTATTATATTTAAAAAATACCGATATTATTTCTGCTTCCATATCACTGTTTGATATAATTTTTCTTTTCTTAATTTCGATTACTCTAATTGGTCTTTTACTTCTTAATTTTGATCTAGAACCACCTTCTAAATATTCACCTATTTCTTCAGGTGTTAAACTGTCTGTCTCTGGATTTTTTGAAGCATTACAAAACATTGCTTCCATTAAGAATTTAACCTCTTTATTTATAGCTTCATCTATTGTTTTAATAAATTTATCACATTTATCTCTTACAAATTTAGTTTTATATCTTGTTTCTATTATCGTTAATTCATCAACCACTGAGGTTATTTTATCTTGGGAATCTATATAACCTTTATAGTTGATTAATAATTTGTTAATATCAATAAATATACCAGAGTCAGTTAAAGTTTTTACAACTGGTTTATCTTTACCTATATCTTCTCCATTCTTGTGTTTTATATATAAATTATAATATTTATTCATGTTAGAATACCAATTATCTCTTAATTTTGTAAACTCTAAGTCTAATACTATATTTGAAAATATATTTTCTTCTTCTATTGATTCACTTAAAAAAGCAACTGGTATCATTAGATTTAATATTTTATTAAATACATATATAGTTTTTTCAATATAAATATTATACAGTTCATCTGGTATATCATTAAACAATTTATATAATTCATTATTAGCTTTAAGTTGTTGTATAGTTTTATATGGTTCTAATGTTGCTTTCACAGTTTCTATAACTTGAGTATGAATACTTACTAATCTTTCAATCATACCCAATAAACAACTAGTACCACCTTTGTTATGTGCATTAAATATATCATCAATATATAAATCTATAAAATTTTTCTTATAAAAACTACATTGATGTGTTAAAAACCATATAGAATGCATAACTAGATTACACATATCACTACTTGAATTAATTTTTTCCATAAACTCTATATTAATACATTTTGTGAGATTTTTACTTAATTTATCCAAGTCTTCTTTATTTAATACATCTGTGTATAATGTCATAAATACATTTATTAATTGTGATGGCTGTTCACTTATTTTATAAAATGTTTTATAGTTTTTACCAACTTCTTCATTGGGTGTTTTTAACTTTAATAATTCTACTCTCACATTTTCTAATTTAGAATATTGTGATTCATCTATCATTAATAATTTTGAATCTTTTTCGTAATAACTACTAAAAATAGTTATTATTTCATGTGCATTTTTTTTTATATGACTAAATCTATTATGAGTTTCATTTGCTGCCTGAATAGTTCCATCTATATTTAATTCTTCTGGAATATTATCTGGAAGACCTACAATATTTGTAAAATCAGCATTTTGGAAACTATGAACATTTCTAAAATTACATTCAGTTAAAGTAGCTAACTGGAATATTGTTCCAGTTAATTTACATCCATCAAAATCACTACCTTCTAATTCAACTGCTGTAAAATTTACACTTGTTAAATCACGATTATAAACTTTTGTAAAATCAAATTTTGTTAAACCTTCTACTTGTTGAAAATTACATGTTTTTATTATAGAATCTTCAAATTTTACAGTATCAAACATAGTATTACGCGTGATTCCATCCTGAAATATCCTTGGTGAAAAATCACACCCTTGCATATTGCATTGTTTAAAATTTACTGACATTAA
>Ga0163111_10001830_pt1 | contig 13321 bp, 14 predicted proteins | sample CRUFie1St18metaG_FD_109645 | JGI IMG/M metagenome (GOLD analysis project Ga0163111, IMG submission 109645) | Marine microbial communities from the Costa Rica Dome - CRUD Field 142mm St18 metaG | ecosystem: Environmental > Aquatic > Marine > Oceanic > Photic zone | place: Costa Rica: the Eastern...
CAGCGAAACCCATCAACAACTACCCATAAGCCATCCACAGCTACCCTCAACCCATAAATTGTACGAGATATCGAATCAATCGCCAGCGAAACCCATCAACAACTACCCATAAGCCATCCACAAATGGTTTTTGGGCATTCACAAATGCAAAATTCGGATCAATAATAAGAAAGTTAGCAATCAAAGCACCTAAATTCTCATTCACAGCTATAGATTTCCCATTCACACATAGCAAATAGACAATCACAGCTCCAATCTAGACATTCATACATCCAAAGTGAGCATTCACAAATGAAAAGTAGACATTCACATCTCAGCAGTGGGCATTCAAAGGCATACCTCATGCATAAATACTACGATAAATTGAATCATAAATACTTTCCAGCCATCCACAGGTATAGACAACTCACAAACACTACGACAAATCGAAGGATACTTCATTCGACTCCCATACATTTAGCAAAACATAGCTCTCACAACCCTAAAAATCGCCATTCAGCCTGTTTCATTGCCCAAAAATCTCAGCAACGATGCCTACCACTTCTGAACGGGCTTCCAGATCTTCTTATCTTCTATATCCTCGCCCATCATCTTCAGCACAAATAAGATAAAATTGGTAGGGGTAGCCCCCATTTCTTCGGCCTGACGTGCAAATTCCACATCCATCATCTCTAAAAGGGAAACAAAATTAAGCTTCCAATCCTCTCCTTCCTTCGTAAACACCATCTTCGTATCAGATACTTCCCCATTCTCCTCAAACATCTCCACCATCGCACGCTTACCGCTCGAATCAATCTTGATCTTTCCCAATTTAGGCTCCGTCAGATTATTCCCTAACCACCCTTCATTAATCCCAAAAACGAACAATGACTTCCCATTCATCCGCATAATTTGCCCCTTATTCAAACGCATCCGCACCAAAAACATCACCAGCTGCTGAGAGATAGGTAATGCCTTTACTTCTTTCTTCTTTGCGGTTCGAGCCAAACCCACAATATCGTCATACCACGCAATCGTCTCTGCATCCACAAATTTAGACGCCTCTGCTCCCCCCCGAGCCTTCGCATACTTCAAATATCCTTTCAAAGTGGTCTTAATTCCCTCCTCATCTGTCCACTGCCCTAATACCATCAAAGGAACAAACACAAAACAGAACACAAGGGTAATAACTCGATTATAATTCGACATGGATTGTATTTTAGCGAAAAATACGAAAAAGATTTTCAGATCGCATCAAACCAAAAACAAATTCGGCAGACACCGCCTGCCGAATTTGCTAAAAAACTGTTACCCAATTAATTCCCGAACGGTCTCATCAATATCTCCCTTTATCCATTCCTTTATTTCCTCCTCCAAAACCCCAAATTCTTCCCGCAAATACGTCCGTACAATCTTCCCCCCATTCAGAAAACTAATTCGGTCACAAATACTCGTAAGGGAATGAATAATATGCGAGGACAAAATCAAGGTTCGATCCCTCTCCTTCAATTGCGTCAATATCTGACAAATCTTCTCATTGCTCTCTACATCAACTCCATTAAAGGGCTCATCCAATATCATAACGGATCGATTTTGCGCCATCATCCCCAGAAACGCCAACTTCTTCCGCATACCTGTCGAGTAGCCATCTACATATTGATCCAAAGGCAATTCAAATATCTCATTCCAACGATCAATCTGAAACTTCTCATTCCGTATCGTGAATAAACGTAAATACTCTCGCCCTGTCACAAACGACAAAAAGGTATTGTCTGTCTCCAAAAACGCGATATCATCCCGAACCAATGTTTTTCCTCCAAAATCAATCCCCCCACGATTCGCTTTAACCCAACCGTAAAGCGTACGAAACAAAGTTGTCTTCCCTGCCCCATTCATCCCCAAAATTCCATGAATCTCTCTCGGGTGCAAGTCCAAAGACAATCCGTCCAACACAACTTTGGCTCCATAAGCCACCTGTAAATCATGAATACGCAACATATGTAGAAATATTAGAAGAGGCTTTCCGCCAATAAATGAACAAAATAATAAAAGCAGCTAGACAAAAAGGAGGGAATAAGGCGCATCCAGCAAACAACCCCATAGGCAAGGAGGCATTCATCCGCTTCCGACCAGGATACCAATTCGCATACTTGTACCCCACCGCAAACAACACAATCGTCCCTCCCATCACCCAAGCATACAACCACACAAACCAATAAGCCGTATGCAACCATAAAAACAACACACTATGAGGCAAAAACGCTAAGTAAATATACCCCAAAGACCATAAGGCTTTATAGCGCAGCAATCCATGTCGCAATTCTACCTCTTCCATCATCTCCTTAGGCTCCATCACATCAAAAAAGGCAGGCAAAAGCAGCATGCAGATAAGAAAACAAATAGGGGCAATAGGCATAAACATTCCCCCTCCTAGTCCCGCCAACCAAAATAGCCCTAAAAGAAGGCCATACCGACGTAAACCATACCGCCACTCATACATCCCATCGGCCAACCAGCCTAAGCGTATCCAAGGACTATTCCGCTTCAACCGCAAACGCCCCGTCTCCACCAACCCAATCGGAATAATCCCTACATACAACCCAACCACAGCCTCCCACTTCCCCAACCATACCAACAACAAACCAATAGGAATGAGCAGCACTGCATATTCAACCCAAAACAGCTGATAAAGAGGCACATTGAGCAATGCAAATACCTTCGCATCTTTCCGACTCAGATGTATATACAAAAGGCCTCCTACCAATAATCCCCCCAATACATAAGGTTTCGTCGACATCAAGAATTCCCCTACTCCAACCACCAATACCAAAGTAAAAGGAATGACCAATAGGATCCGTAGAAAGCCCACATCCTCAAGAATCCGCCAAAATTGCTTCAATCGTATCCCTAAAAGCACCTGTATCAACTGCATAAATCTATAAGGTTATCCATCAGACAATTCAACAACAAAAGTAATACTTTATTTAACAGACGTAACCCTCATGCATTTGATTAGCCCAAACGCAAAACGTAGCTTTGTTCGCAAGAACTACACATAAATCATCGCAACAGCCGCCATAAATCCCGAAACTTAACCAACATTTATTCAAACCCACTCTACAAACACAAACATCAGGCTTTCGTCAATTCACATGAGAACCAAAACCCTCACATTCATCCTCATCCAACTCATTCTGATCATCCTTGGCCTCGAACTGTCCCTCCGATGGCTAGGACATCATCCCTATCGTACCACTCCCTTCACCATCGAATCCCAACCTCAATTCTGCCTCCTCCCAGATTCCCTCTATGGCATCCGACTAAACCCTGGCCAGTTCAATGTCTCCATAAACGGACTCCAGTTTCATACAACTCACCTCCCAAACGGCCAACGAATTACGCCTCCTCCCCCTGATACAATCCCCCAAAAGCAAGTTCACCTATATGGCTGCTCCTTCCCATACGGATTTGGCCTAGACGATAGCCTATCCTACCCATACCGCCTCCAACAAGCACGACCAAACCTCCAAATACACAATAAAGCGGTACCAGGCTACGGAACCATCCAAGCATTCCACCAGCTCCAACATAGCCTTGCCCAAAAAGATACCCCAGATATCGCCATCATCCACTATGCTTCCTTCCACGATGAGCGCAATGCCCTTTCTCCCCAATACCGTAAGGCCCTACACATCAGCTTCCAGCAGGCCAATCCCATCATCAAAACCCTTTTCACCCAAAGTCGCTTCCCTTACCTAACGCCTTCCCACACCTACAGCCATAGCACATGGTCACAGCTCTACCAGCACTGGCCCCTACGCGAACAATCCTCCATCATACACTACCTACAAAACATCGTTGATGCCCAAAAACTCTCCCCCCACGAAACAACCAGCATCACCCAAAAGATCTTCCGAGACCTACATACCCTCTGTCAAGCAGCAGGTATCCAACTCATCATTGCAGGCATCACCCAAGATACACATACCCAACAAATGTTGTTATATTGCGACAGCCTAAACATCCCTACATGGAACCTCATGATCGATATGACCAACCCCCAAAACACCAACGCCCCCCATGACGACCACCCAAACGCCAATTCCCACGCCCACTACACCCAATCAGCCCTAAAACACCTCCCACAACTCCCATAAACCTGTATACAGCACACAAAAACATGACAAAGCGACAAGAGAAAAGAAAAATGGCATAATAAGTTGCCAATATGGCAAATCCGATCTAAGAACAAAAAACTAATAACATACGGAATCTATTTTGTATAGGTCAAGATGAATGTTAATCCAAAAACACCATGCTGATGAAATCAGGTTTACAAAAGAAATTCGGAATATTTCACGAAAACATTAAGCTCAATGAATTAAGACATAACAAAGTTCTCAGAGAGAAACGCGATATGCTTTTAAAGGAGTTGAGACAATGGCTAAAAAAGAACGGGAAACCTACATTCGATATTTTTAACCAAGGAAGCTATGCGATGGGAACAGGTATCGAGTCTATAAAAAAGAGAGACTATGACATTGATGTTGGCCTAATATTTAATATCAAAACTCATAACTATCCAGACCCTACAGTAGTAAAAGCATGGGTTGAAGAAGCCTTAAGCCAACAGTCCAACAGGTCTGTCGAGATGAAAACCTCTTGTGTACGTGTACAATATCACAGAAATGAGCGTGAACTCTATCATATTGACCTCGCTATCTATGGGCGCAGGCTTTGGGGAGGATTAGAACTTGCCAAGGGTAAGAAAGGATCTCAATCTAAGAAATGGGAGCGCTCAGAACCTAAAAAACTAAAACAGTTATTAGATGAAAAATTCCGTGACCAAGATGAGCGAGAACAATTCAAACGAGTAATCCGATACCTAAAACGATGGAAAGACCATAACTTCAGTGCAAAAGGCAATGCAACCCCTCCAGGAATTGCATTCACAACAATGGCTTATCATTGGTTTCGGCCTAGTGTATCTAAATACGGAACTAAAGAGGAAAATGATTTCGAAGCCCTAAAAAACCTAGTCAACTCCATAGTCTCGAATAGCTATGGTTTGGGGATAACCCTACCTGTTCAGCCATACAATAGTCTATTAGAAAAAATGAGTAATAGTTATAATCATGTAACCAAATACAAAGGCAAACTCAAAAAACTTCAACAAGCACTAAATGAAGTAGCTAGAGAATCTGAGCTAACAAAAGCTATCGAAATTTTAAGGAAACAGTTTGGAGACGATTTTCCTAAATAATACCAAGCACAAATACCATGAAAGAACTAGGCTTTATAGTAATTAGGCATCCTATTCTAATGGCCATAACAGAAAGACGGGTCGAAGAAGCACTCTATAAAGACTTTGGGAAGAACCAAACACTTCGTTTCAAACATGTTGAAGTTCCATTAGAAGGGGGAAAAATTATTGAGCATACCCAAATAATGACTATTCCTTGGAAAAGGCAAGCTATATATCAAGAACAGGTATACCAAAAAACTATCAGCCCCCTCTTAGAAGAATATCCCGACTATACCGTGGTATACTTTGGCACCGCTCCTGTCTCACTAGCAATGCATTTAGGATCAAAAATAGGAACATGGCGACCTGCGATAGTTTATCTAAAAAATCATGTTGGACAAAAAGAATGGTATATAAAGAATCCATCAGGCTCCTCAACTAGCATACCAAAAATCAAGGCAGTAGGAATCCCCCAAGAAGAATACGCTATATCGGGAGATGTATTGGTCAAAATTTCGACTTCCTATAAGATAAACAGAAAAGAGCTAGAAGTTTCTCTTCCCTCTTCCCTTATAAAATCCGTCGATATTTCTTTGGAAAAACTATATCTAGACCTCCCTTCAATTAAATATGTAGAAAAAGTAGCAGATCATTTTAGAGAAGCACTCAATAGAATCACAAATAACCTTAAACAGATCGATAAACTACATATTATCGCAACGGTTCCTGTAGGCTTAGCATTTCTCATCGGAACACATATAAGTGCCAATGTCCATGTAGATATTCAAACATATCAATACAATAAGCACAAGAATCCCCCCTACCAGCCTACTATCACTCTAGGATCTAATCAAGATATAGAGTATCTACTAGCCGATGATGATCATCAAAAAATTAAGGCTCTCAAGCAGCACTTTAAAACTAAATGGCCTACCTTTCAAGCATTCATTAACCAGCAGAAACGTCTAATTAATACCCAGCACAACTGGGTCAACGGAGTTATCGAGGAAAGCCAAGGCAAACATAGCTTTCAATCTTCTTTCTGGAAAGAGTTACCCTGCATATTTGAAACCCCTTTACAGGAGAGTACATTCGCAACTACTCAAGACGTAGAAGGGGGTTTTCGTTTCACAGATGATGAGGCATGGGAAATAGACAATCAATTAATCTATTATATCAATAGGAAGCTAAATCAAGACTCACAGAAGACACACAGAGCCTTACGAATGTTATTATTTCATGAAGGAATGCACTATTGGTGTCATGATTTATCTGGAATAACAGCCCCTGATATAGGAAGATTTCCCAAAGTGTTAGAAGCAGCCGATTACCAAGCAGATGTCTGGGCGATACTCCATGAGTATGCTTATACACAAATGTATCACCCAGAAGAGATAACCGATAATCCAAGTAAGTTCTTCGTAAAACTCATAAGAATAGCACTTGCCACAATGTGGGCTTTTGATGATAAAGGCACACTACTCAAACAAATCCAAATACGAAGAATGAATAGATACCTCATTTGGTATTGGCAGTTAATAAGATTGCAAGACAAGCGCTGTGATTCAATGGGGAAAGCCCTAAGTATATTAAGCGAAATACCAATTCTTGAAATCAAAGGATTGCGACCAAGAACAGAAGGATATAGAATCTTCTACAACTTAGAGAAATTCGAAACAGCAAACCTAGAGTTAGGTGTTCTATGGAGAAATAAGATATATAGAATAGGAAATACCTCTGCTTTCAAAATACCAAACTTAATCGAGGGCTTCAACTCAAGAAATGGGGAGAAGATTCTCAGGGTATTAAAGGTCGCTTACTCCCAATGTGCTAACCGATAGTTGTAATAACCTCGTTTATACTAAAGCGGTAATTCTACTGATAGGATTACCGCTTTAGTATAAATGGATAATAATATGTATTATATGCTGGTTTAAAGAGCATATCACTTGCCCAATATTCCTATGCTATACAAATACCTCAAAAAAACACCTCTATTGTCTTCCCTATACAGAAGTACAATCGAGCCACGCGCCCAAATCAAAATAGATCGAATTTTACCTTTGCTCAAAGATGACCATAAAATCCTAGATATAGGTTCGGGGAATTGTGGGGTGGCACACCTCCTCCAACAGCAAGGAAAGGACATCACTTGCCTCGATATACGCGACCTCAGTTTCTATCCACACATCCAACCTGTCGTATACGATGGGCAAACCTTTCCTTTTCCAGACCAAAGCTTCGATACGGCCATGCTCTTAACCGTCCTCCATCATACTACAGATCATGAAACCCTTGTACAAGAGGCTCTTAGGGTTGCAAAGAAGCTCATCATTATAGAGGATGTATATTTCAATGAGGTCATGAGATACACAACCTATGCAATGGATAGCCTCGTAAACCTAGAGTTCTTCGGACACCCGCACTCCAACCGAGCATACCAAGAATGGAAGGATTGGCTAGCCGTCCGCAACATAGCTATAGAATATGAAGAAATGCATTCGGTACTCAAGATCTTCAAACAGGTAACCTTCGTTTGTAAACGAAAGCCTTAATCGAATGTAACTTCCATATCAGCAGGATCTGCCTTCAACACAAACCAATCATCCACCATCTCCAACTCTCCTTCAACTGTCAATGGCAAAGCAACCAAATCCAAGATCTCTTTGTTAATCGCTTCTCCATCTTTTCCCACTAACAGGAAGTAATTCGCGTCTCCCTCCTTATTACGCATCACAAACACAGGTGGTATCCCTCCATCAATACACCGAATGGCACAAGCCCTATGCACTTGTCGCTCAGCAGGTTTCATCACCCCAAAGAAGCATTTCGAATCCACAATCTCCCCTTTCACTGTCACCTTACCCAATTGGTTAATCTCCCGCTTTGGATACCACTTTGAACGTTTGTGATACCCCAAAACGGAGTTTTTATTGTTCGATAGTTCCAACAATGCCTTCCCGTCGTGATAGATAAGTGTCCCTTCCACTGTCACTTCATAGTCTTCAAGCGTCTTTGGACCTTTGCTCTTGATTTGCCGCATCACTTCGTCTACCAATCGATCGCTTCCCATTTTTCCGTACCCAACTAAGGGCAAGGTCTGATAGGGATGGGGCTCTCCAACCCCTGTTTGATCCAAAATCTTCAACATGGGCACAGGATAAGCATACAATACCCCTGTCATCTGCGACAAATTCCCAAACTCAAACGACGAATTCGGAAAACGCTGTTGGCTAAACACAACGATACCCGCAAAACCGACAATCGCAATTGCCAATACGGTTATTACCTTCCGCATAAATAAGGAAGTCTTTTCGGGGGCCTTATCCGAATAGCCTACATAAAATTCATCCTTCATAGTTGTGCTTTTATGCGTCTGTATTGTCTGTCTTTGGAGGTTGTTCAAATACAATCGGTTCCTTATGTGTACCAGGAGGCGATGGATGAGGGTTCACCCAAATCGTCGTCCCAACCAATTTCAAATCATAGGTCGCCAACTTCTCCTTAAAAGGCGCAGGAGATTGGCCATTATGCGGATAATACTGGTAGCCATGCCAAGGGCAAGTCACACAACCATCAATAACACGCCCTTCGCCTAAAGGTCCATTCTGATGACAGCACACATCCGATATAGCCGAAAGCTTTCCATCATACTTGAACACGGCTATTCGTTCCCCATCCACAGAAACGGTCTTCGCACAATTATTCGCAATCTCCGAAACCTCTCCTACTTTCACATAGCCGACCGTATCAGCCTCTCCTCGCTTTCTATCCACAATTCGGCTCTTATAACCCGCAATCAAATGTAGCAGAATCAACGACAACATCCCCGTTCCAAGGGCAATCACGAGTATAGGCGAATGGTCGAATTGAACCGTTCCTAGCATCACATGCATAATCACCAAGGTATATGCGATATACACCAACATATGCAAGGATTTCCAGAACCTAGGCCCCAAATTATTCAACCAAAAGTCATGACTTGTAGCAGCCATCAAGAACAGTATCATCAACGCGAAAAAGCCCAAGGTCTGGAAAGGAAAATGTACCAAAGAATTGTAGCGCAAATTGGAGGTAAACAAGGAAAGTAAGGCATTCGTATTCCCCAAAGCATGAAATTGGATGATGCTAAACGTGCCGTGTGTAAAGGCTACGAGAAACATCGTTACCCCCAAATGCCGCCTATTATACAACAATGGCAAAAAGCGTTTGTCTAAACGTGCCAAAGGCCCAATCCCCAAAATTACATGTAACATCAGAATGCTCAAAGAACCCGTTGCTCGAATGATCAGGGTTTCCACTGTCATTTCAGGATAGAAGCTTGTACTCAACACCGTGAATACAAACAAATACAGCCCCATCAATACCCCCATTATGAGCACATAAAGCCGCTTTTGTCGATTCCATTGAACTGTAGTATACGTAACACCCATAATACAATGACCTAGGTCAATAAAATAAAGTGATTTATTTCGTTTTATTTGGAACTTCCTGTTTCAAGGCGTCAAAGTCAATCTGCGCTAGCACTTCCTGCTTAATTGCATCGTATAAAATAGCCCCTTTCGGTGGCAAAAAGCCTGGAATCAAATAACGGTATACGCCTTTTGTTCCGACATTGCCCACCCAAGCATGATCGTTCACATCAGTTGATGCTTTACGCATCACATAAAGCATGGTTGAAGGCGATTCAAAAGGCTCTAGCACAATGAACTCTAATTGAAACAACCTTTTCTGTTCGCCTACCCTCAAATTCACCTTATATTTTGGATCATGAATTTGCTTAATAATCTTAGGCAAGGGTTCATCGATTTGGCGATCAGAAACAAGCGTATCATGCGGAAATACAGGGGTACTTATATATGCCCATACAAATAAGGCAGGCAGGATCAATCCTATCCCCAACCAAATATGCCGATGTCGTCTACGTAATGATTTTATCATACAAACTGTCTTAACTCATATGTAACCACTTATAGAGCAATATGGGCCAAAGTGCAATCACTCCAGGCAAAATCAAGGCCTTAAACGAAGTAGGGGTATTACGTGCGGCCTCGTCTATGCTTTCGACTCCCTTGTATAGGAAGATCAACCCAAACACCAACCCAACAAAAGCATATACCCCCAACCCAATCAAAAAGAATTTTGCAAGTGTAACGGTCATACAATATTCAGTTTTTGAACAAATGCCTGCATAAAAGTAGGGATTTTTCTATTGCTTTCCACAGATCACCTTCAATCTTCCTGCTTGCAATTGAATCTCAACAGGGGTATGCCCCAAGCCTTCTCCATCTACCTGTAGAAAGGCAAGTTGTTCTTTTGGGGCTTGAATGGTGATAGCGGATTGTTGTTCGGCACTTACTAAAGGATGTTTCAAGATTGTGCCATTATACAATCGATATAAGTCCTTGATAATCGTCCACTTACCTGCTCCTCTCACTGAAATCAGGTCGAACTGCCCATCATCCAATACGGCATTGGGCGCAATCTGCATCCCATTCCCAAAGTATTTCCCCAAACATACCGCAATCAGAAAAGTATCTTGTGTATAGCTCCTATCAGGTACCTCAAAGCGCATCGGCACACTCTCATAGCTCCACAATCCCCGCAATGTATACAGGATATAGGAAAGACCTCCTGCTACTTTACCCCCCTTAAGATATGTATTAGCGATGAAGGCATCATAGCCCAAGCCTGCAATATTCACAAAGTATCGTTCTTTCTTGATCATCCCCTCATGATACCAAATCTTTCCAACATCTTGCATCACGGTATCTCCTTCTAACAAAAGTCGGACTGCCTTCTTAATATCTTTCGGCACTCCTAACGACCGCACCCAATCATTGCCTGTACCCGCAGGAATGATTCCGAGCGTGATTTCCTTACTATCCACAATGGTTTGGGAAAGGATTCCATTTGCCACCTCATTCAAGGTTCCATCTCCTCCTATGGCCAATATCTTCCGATATCCTGTCCGAATCGCATCTATAGCAAGCTCAATCGCGTGCCCATGTCGTTCCGTTTCTACATATTCATGTTCAATCGAATGTTGTTTCAAGAGTGCATGAATCCCATTCCAAAGTTTCCCAAACTTATTCCTCCCTGATACAGGGTTGAAAATCACGAACCACTTATTTTCTGCCATAGGTTTAATGATTAAGGGGTGTCAGCCAGAACAATATTAGGGTGTTCTCACAACCCTAAACCCAAAATAAGAGAATTTTGCGTTAGGATGAAAAAAATATCGATTGGTATGTCTTAAACTATTACGGCTGCTATTCCAGCCACCTCCTCTTAGGATTCGGTAGCTTCCTTGGAGTTTGCCTTGGGGGTTTACTAAAGGAGCCTGCGTATACAATCCATACCAATCTTGACACCATTCCCATACATTCCCGTATACATCATATATCCCCCAAGCCCCTGATTGCAAACCAACAGGTTTTGCGCTCTTTGCATTATCACGACACCACCCTTTCGCTCCTCGTCTATAATTATTGCCTCCTTGTCCTCGCGCCACATACTCCCATTCAGCCTCAGTAGGGAGCCGATAGTTCTTGCCCGTCTTTGAGGACAACCACTTACAATAGGCATCTGCATCATACCAACTCACAAACACCATCGGGAAGGCATCTTGCCAGCCCCAGGAAGGCGGCCCAGGCATTTGTCTTCCTGTTGATTGGCAATATGTACGGTATTCTGCCACCGTTACTTCATACTTACCCATGTAAAAATCCGACAATGTGACCGTATGGGGAGGGTTCTCGTCTTCCTCTCCCCTACTGCTTCCCATTGTGAAAACCCCGCCTTTAACGAACGCCATTTCGGGTTCGATTACTCCATTACGTTGTACACGCAATTTTACAGGGGATTTCTCTACTACAACTTCCTTATTATCCGTCGTTTTTTCCTTCTTTGGATTATAAATATTGAGTCGTTTTTCAATGTATTCAATACGGTTTGCAATGACAGACGATTTTCTAATTTTCTGCAATTTCTTGTACTCACGCAAGGCACGCTTATCATCTCCCTTCACATATGCCCGTTCGGCTATCTCCAATTGCTTTACATACTTCACCGAATCATTCTTCGATCGGCTGATTCGCACCTTATCATCCCCCTCTTCCCCCTGATTCTCTTCCTCCTTTTCATCATTCCAAGTAGGCTCTTCCCCAACGGCCGCTATTTCTCCTCCCCAAAGTTGTTCTGCTGAGTCTTGGAGAATCATAATCTCTTTACGTTCTGCCCAGTTTGAAGCAGGAATTTGCTCTAGCACATCTTGAAACGCATAAAATGCCTCCTCGAACCTTCCTTCTTTGTAGGCCTGTTGTCCTTTCAACAAAGTGTTTTCATATGGAAGCGGTTCTTTTTTTTGTTCGGTTCTTTTCACCCATAGTATCCCTAGAACCGTTATTACAAGTAATACCCCTCCCAATATCCAAGCTCCTAGCGGGAGTTTTTTTCTATTGGTCTGTGCTCTCATAAGTTCATTTTCCGTCATTTCGAGCTTTAGTGCAACAGCATTTCGAAATGATGAAATCACATCTGAGGATTGCTTTCCAAAGATTTGTAGGAGAAGGGCATACATCTCCTTTGCTTGAGGATAGGCTTTGTTATAGAAATATTGGTCGGCTATTCGTTTGAAATACTTCACTCTTTGATCAAGCTCAGGGATTTGTGAGCCTTGCAATAGGTATTGCATGAATTCCTTTTCCTCTTCCGAAGAAGCCGCTTGGTAACCATCCAGATATGCGTCACGAGCTTCAAAAATCTCATTTCTGCTCAATAAATCATTACCATGCGAGATATAGCTCCATATTTCCTTCTTGCCATCACTCATAAGAGGCTACTATAATTAGGGGATGTGTACTACAAAAATATGTATTTATCCTCAAATATAGGGGGGAATTTGCAGAAGAATTGACAAAAACGTCTTTTATGTTTGGATGCGAATATATACTAAATAAAAAGAGCCGATCAATTGATCGGCTCTTAAATAAGGCGGTTACCTGCTCTCCCACGTATTACCGCAGTACCATCGGCGTGGTAGGGCTTAACTTCTCTGTTCGGAAAGGGAAGAGGTGCACCCCTACGCTATCACCA
>Ga0163111_10001831_pt1 | contig 13320 bp, 25 predicted proteins | sample CRUFie1St18metaG_FD_109645 | JGI IMG/M metagenome (GOLD analysis project Ga0163111, IMG submission 109645) | Marine microbial communities from the Costa Rica Dome - CRUD Field 142mm St18 metaG | ecosystem: Environmental > Aquatic > Marine > Oceanic > Photic zone | place: Costa Rica: the Eastern...
GAGAATCTAGAATGCAAAATATCTGATATCGATAGTCAGACATCTAATTTAGAAAGTCAACTAAATTCTGTAGAGAGTCAAATATCGACCATCGACAGTACGGTGGACTCTATTCAAAGTACAGTAGATTGTTTAGAAAGTTGATGCAAGACTTTATAGTTTATAGTGATACCAATCCTCATCCTAAGTGGGAGAAGGGTTGGTATTCAAAAGCAAGAAAGTATCCTCCAATAACAGACTTCGATGGATTCGAATGTATTGAAGAAATAACAGTATGGGACAAAGTAGAATTTACTGTACCTTCTCATACTTATGTTCTCAATGGTGGTGGTCACTTATGTGGTTACTTCATTCGTAATAACATTGATAGAGATCATTGGGTTGAGTTTGGTAGACCCGGATCCTTCAGTAAGACAAGAAGAAAGTTCAAGAAAGTGAAGATCGGATATCTTCCAATGAGTTTATGACATTATACAAATTTACAGGTAAGATAAATCACTATGATATAGTTGATCGTAATACTGGTGAAATTGTACCGATGTCTACAAGTGATATGATCACTTATGAAAATCCAAATAGACCTTTCGTGTATATTTGGTATCATGGTATTGAGAAGAAGTATTACATTGGTTGTCATAATGGTAAACAAGCTTCTTATACTCATTCATCATCAAAACTAGAACGGGTGGATCCTTTGAATGTACCACCTTATATGAGTAGACGAATTATAAAAGAATTTGATAATGATTCAGATGCCAAAGCTTTTGAACGAATACTTATAGAAAAAGCTTTGAGAAAGAATCCAAACAAGTACTATAACAAATGTCCGAAAAGACTACAGACTTGAAACCGCTGGTACCCTTTTGTTATACTATGTACATAATAAAGAAATAGAGGTTTTATGAAGAATTCAATATTATTTAAACCCTGCATCGAAGGTTCTACGGCACCTGCAGGTTCTTCTCTCAAAGGGAAGATTCAAGCTTCCGTAGCTGATCTAAAAACAATGTTTGGTGAACCAGCATTCGAAGGTTACGGAGATTTTGTAACAACAGAATTTGTGATAGATTATGAATACTATAATGAAGATTTGGAAGAAACAGAATACGGAACATTCTGTTTATATGATTGGGGTTACGCTCGTGACTTCAAAAACGATTATGAAACTATCAACTGGAATGTTGGTGGAAAGCAATTACTTGATAGCATCGCAGCTGATCATGCAATTAGAATTTTTAACACTACTGATATTCGCTATGGTGAAGATAAATCAGTTTTGTGTCATGCACATTGGCATGAAGTTTAGAGAGAGGGATTCCCGAGTGGGATTTCGTAAATTGGGTTTCGTTATGATATATACTGTAGCAAGTGAAATTTCCCTAAGTGTCCTGACTCCCTCTCTCACCCTTTTAATTATATAGTCAAATAAAATATGGAAGATTTAAATTACAGTCTTATAATATTTGGAGGTGTTGTCTGGACAGCACTAGTATGTTGGGTAGTTTGGTATATATCGAACTTTCCAGAACCACCAAAAGATAAATAAAAATTATGAAAAGATATCAAGCAATATTCATAGGTGTTGTGTTAGCAACAGTTGTCTACTACGAACATTCATTCCACACGACAGTAGACGAGATTCAAGAAACAGTGGAAGAAACAAATACAATCGTTAAACAAATAAGAGTGACATTAGATAATACACCTTACACTTTAACGAATGATTATCATTGTTTAGCATCAAACATATATTGGGAGTCACGCAATCAATCACTAAGTGGTAAGTTAGCTGTAGGACAAGTTGTTCTTAACAGAGTTGACAGCGACAGATTTCCTGATACAATATGTAATGTGGTTAAACAAGCAAAATATTATCCGAGTGGTAATATAGATTTACACGATTGTCAATTTAGTTGGTATTGTGATGGTAAGTCAGATATCCCTTTAGAGAACGAAATAAGGGTTTATGAACAATCATTCGAACTAGCTGTAAAACTCGTGGAGAATCGACCTGTGGACTTTACAGAGGGTGCTACACATTATCATAGTACTAAAGTGAATCCATACTGGTCAAAGTCTCTCACTAGAGTTACTAGGATTGATGATCATATTTTTTATAGGAGATAGAATGGCATATATGAATTTGGGTTCGTCAATGAGATACGGACCAAGTGGTAAAAAAAGAAAGACAACAGCGTGGACTACAAAAAAGAAAACTCCACCAGTAAGAACAACATTGAAACCTGATCAAAGAACACTTGATAGAATTAAAGAAGCACAAGAGTTTAGAGAGAAGTATCCTTCAATGATTACAACAGGATATTCACCTACTAAATATGATGATTCATACAAAAAAGAAGTATCGAAAAACTATACAGTAGCAATAGGATATAACAAAGGTTCTTATCAAGTGATACCAAATGATGAAATAAAGTGCATCGGAAAATAAAAAAAGTTATATATAATTAAATGGCAGTTAAAAAGGCGACAAAAAAGAAATCAGTTCGAAAGACTAGAGCTCAAGTTAAAACACTTGATGAACAATACATAGGTACTGAACCTGGTGTAGACTTCTTCGAGGATGGTGGTAACTTGTCAGCTTATTTCAACTGGTATAATTATATGTACGATAGAAAGAAGGCTAACCAAGTCATAATATCTTACGCCAAGAAATTTGGTTATAAGAATGCACCTAAGTTTTCAAGAATGTTTCTACCTTCTACTTTAGCTGCCATTATCACAGGACTAGAAAACGGTGTTAAGTTTCCAGAACATAGAGATTACCCAGGTGAAGAAGGGTCTTCTGGTTATCAGAAATACATACATCAAGAATTAAGAAGTTGGAATAAATCAGCTCAACAACTCAAACAAGAACATTTAAATACTGATATGGTAGTCAAAAAGAAAAGACTATCTGTACAAGAGAATATTAATAACAAAGGTCAAACACTATTAGGTGAAGTAGACTATGCTATTGATACTTGGGATGTTCAATCATTCGATATGTACAAATATCTAACAGAACAAAAAGCATCATCAGCAGTAGCTAGTTCAATAGTCAATGAGTGGGATCCCATGATTGATGAATTGAAAGAAGCTAAGACAGGTGAATGTAAACAACTTAAAGAAGGTTATAGTCATTTAACAAAAGGTGAACTAGACAACTTCTATAACTTTGTACTTAAACTTAAATCTGATACAGAACGATATGTGGAGAACAACAAACCTGTGAGAAAACCTAGAAAAGCAAAAGCAATCAACGCTACAAGAGCAGTGTCTAAGTTAAACTTCTTAGATCATGATCCTGAGAATAGAGTTAAATCAATCGACCCTAGTAAAATCATAGGTTGTAAACAGTTATGGGTATTCAACAGCAAGACTAATGAAATGGTACAGTATTGTGAATTAGATCGAGCTGGTCTATCAGTTAAAGGTACAACCATACAGAATTTCGATACCAAAACATCAATGAGTAAAAAACTTGGTGTGAAAACAGATCATTTTATAGATCGTGTTTTAATGGGTGGTCCAATCGTACTAAATAAGATTATGAGCGAAATAAGTTCAAAGTCTAGTAAGGTTACAGGACGAATAAATAATAATATGATATTACTAAAGGTGGATTAAATTATGGCTATAGATTATAGTAGATTACCAAGTGATGCATCACCAGTTGAAATCTTGACTGCAGCATCTAAACTTAAAACAAAAAAAGAGAAGATTGATCTTTTAAGACAGTACGAAAATCATCCAGGGTTCTTACATATCCTCAGAGGAGCATATGCAGATAACATAGAATGGTTAGTACCTGACGGACCAATGCCAGAAGGTGTTGTTCCTAGTGCAGCTGTATCAATAGACACAGCAGAAGATAGATTGATCAGAGCATTCAGACAGTTTCAATATCTAGTCAAAGGTGGACCAGATGTTAAACAAGCTAAGAGAGAAGAAATATACTTGAACATATACAGGTCACTTCATAACTCAGAAGCTGAACTTTTACATTCAATCGTAAATAAAAAATTACCATACAAAGGGATAACTAAAAAATTAGTTGCAGAAGCTTTTCCTAAAGTATGGACCGAATCATCATAAATAATAATATGAGTAATAAATTAGGATTAACATTAGAAGAACGAACTGTTTTCTACAACACACCTGATGGAAAGAAGGTTGGAGAGTTAAGACAGTTTGACCCTATCTCGGGACTACTATCATTACACGATCCTATGAAGAATACTCAGATAGAATTTTTATGGGACTCAAATACTAGTACATGGAAAGGTATTGGAGTTCAATCTGGTTACACAGCAGAAGTAACAATAGAGACACCTATCACTAAAAAAGTAGATAGTAATGTCCCTGCTAAAGCAACCAGCGTGTCACGATTTCCAAGTTAGATCATGAATGTGGGTGAGAATTTACCCGACAAGGTTTACATTATGAGAAATCAATAACTTCAAATAAGGAGGTGATCATTACTGTTATTATGAAAGTAACGAAAACATTAATCACTTATAGGAGGACACGAAAAACAGAGCTTGACAGAAATCAAGTTCGATAGTAAAATGAATATATGAATCGGAATTGTGAATTCGATTCCGATTCATTTTTTAACCAACCATTTATTATGACAGGAGAAAAAAATGGAAACTAAAGTAGTAACAGTTCAAGACCTAGCAGGTGTTGTTTCAATCATTGATGTATGCTCAGCTCGAGGTGCATTCAAAGGTGAAGAACTAGCTGGCGTCGGAAGACTTAGAGAAACTTTTCTTGCTGAGGTGAAGGAACAACAAGGTGACGCACCTGCTCCAGAAGGAGTTGATGCACCCGTAGTTGAAGAAGCTGCAGAAGAAGAATCCTCTAGCTAATATCGATATAAGTGAGAGGGATTCATATCCCTCTTTCTTTTAATTAACAGACACGAATATGCCAACAAAACTAAAACCATCAGCAGAAGTAAGAGACAGACAAACTGGTAAAGTAAAGACTGAACATTACTATATCAAAAACATTTCAAAACAAGAACTGTTTGACGAATTGAACAAAGACAATACTAAACCTAAAGTCAAACAAAAAATTAGAAACGAATTAAATAGGAGAGGTATCAAAATCATAATGGTACCAAAAGAAGTCTAATGGTTTGGGTTCCTCTCAAAAACGGTTCAGGACAAGTAGTCAAAGACATAAAACTTAAAAGTCCTGATAACAAAACTTATACTGTAGTTAGTAACAGTAGAAAAGGTATCAATAGATATGAGATTACTTTGAGAGCTAGTGATGGTTCTACTAAGAAAGTAATGAATCATGATATCATGAAAAAGAAATCTGATCCTAAACATGAACCATGGGAAGTGGTAGGTGGATTTCATAGTCCGGCAAAACTAGCAAAGATACAAGGTTCAGATAAAGTGGATCCGGATGCAAATAAAGAAAGATCAAAAAGAAAATCTTTTTGGAAACAGGATAATAAACCTGGGACACATAGTCATAGTCAAAAACAAAGACTAGCAAAGAAAGAAGAATTCAAACAATTTAGAGAGTACTTAGAAGATGAGTGAGATTAACGATTTTGGATTTACCGCTGTAGATCAAGACGAACTAAAAACCAAGACAGGTGAAGATGCTGGTATTGGTGAAGAGGTTGCAGAACAACTCAAAGCCGTAGCTAAGTCTTCTGCAGGACAAGCTAACTCAGCACAGATAGAAGAACTAGATTCTAAAGTTGACTTACTATCTAAACTTGTCTCTAAAACATTATCTGAATTAGATGATCATAAAGATAACTTATCATCTATTGACGATAAAAAAACATTAGACTTTAAAGACAGATTACTTGAATGTGAAAAACTCATTCTACCATTATTACAAAACTTAATGAAGAATGAAGATAAAGAATACATCTATTGGCCAAACAGAAAGGCTATCATACAACAACAGATTGACAGATTACAAAAAATCACTAGATAGTACTTGTAACCACTGGTACACTTTTGATACAATAATTATATTATGACATCATACATAGCTATACAAATGATTTCTTACTTAGCACTAATAGCAGTTGCTGTTTACTTCTCGTTTAGAAGTGGTGAGAAATCTGGTTCTATGTATATGTTAGAATATTTAAGAACGAATCATTATAAAGATTCATTAGGTAATAAAGTACCGTTCTTAAATGATACAGGTTTCAATAGTTTCATGACTCACATGAGACAGGAGAAAAAAAAGAAAGATGAGTAAGTTTGAGATTAAAGGTGATGTTGGTGATGTGTTCATTAGAATCACAAAAGATCGAGAAGTACAACTTATCTTTGGTGAAGATGAAGATTCAATATATCGTGAAGTTGATTGGGAAGGACATGAAGTCTACAAAGCCGCTACTAACTTCGCTTTGATGTTAGATTCATATTTGAGAAATTCAAAAGCATTAGATGATTTAATTACAACTTCTGCTACAGGTAGTATACCTGCTGAACTTATTGGTAGAGATTTATTACCTATCATGTTAGCTGGAGCTGGACTTGAAGAATTTCAACAAGAAGAAGAAAAAGATGTTGAACAAATGATTGAAGACTTAACAGACAAACCTAAATATACAGATAATGTTATTCAATTTAAAAATAAGGAAAAAGATAATGAAGACAAGTGAAGTCTATACAGACAAGTTACATAGAGGTAAACCAAGAGGATACTATGATCCGTCACCAATGGAAATGTTCTTTACAAAAGTAGGACAAGAAATATTTAAGTTTACAGATGATAATCAACATAAAACTATGATGTCAGATGAAGACTGGATTACTCATTGTGATGCTGCTAACAAGTGTGTTAGGTTTGGTACATTGTATGGACCGAAAAGTGTTAATGATTTTAAACCAGAAGAACTAGAGATAGTCAAAAAATTTGTAGGAATGAAAAAGAAATGGATCTGAAAACAGAGATAGATATACTTAAAGATAACATTCGAGAAATGCAACGACAACTTAGTAATGCTCATCAAAGAATAAATGAACTCACAAAAGAGAAAGGTAATACTCAGGAAGAACTTCAAAAAGAAAGACAGTTTATTCAAGAGATCAGTGGTGAGATTAAATCAGTCAATGGTAAACTTGAAACAAAGATGAGTGAGTATATGAATAATATACCTGATGTTGTAGATTCAAAAACATTTTTAAAGGAATAGTATGCCAACTTATGATTTCTTAAATACAGAAACGAATGAAGTAGAAGAACACTTCATGACTATCTCTGCTAAAGAAAAATTTCTAGAAGATAATCCTCACATGAAACAACACTACACTAAAGTCCCTGGTATAGTTTCAGGAACAATATCAGCAGGTAATGTTGATAATCATGGATTCAAAGAAGTACTACAGAAGGTTGGTGAAGGTCACCCAGGTAGTGCTGTTGCTAGTGAACATACTAGACGATCAGCAAAAGATATTAAGACACGACAAGTTGTTGAGAAACACGCAAAGATTCAATCAAGGAAAAAGAAGTAATTATGTTTAATCATTTAAAAGGTTATGAGTCCGTACAATTACCTACAGAAAATATAGACGGAAAAAGATATTATGTCACACCACATGGTAATAAGTATCCTTCAGTTACAAGTGTAACGGGTATGTTAAATGCTAAGTGGATCAAGCAGTGGAGAAAGAATGTTGGTGAAGAAAAAGCTAATAAGATTTCTAGACAAGCTGCAGGTCGTGGTTCAAGATATCATTATCTTCAAGAAGATTTTCTGAACAACAAAGATATCTCAGAACAGTTATCTAAAGCAACACCATTAGATTTAATGATGTTCAATCAAACTAAATCACTAACAGAACAGATAGGTGATATCTATATGTTAGAAGGTGCTTTGTATAGTGACGATCTTTGTATGGCGGGTAGAGTAGACTGTATTGCTGAATGGGGTGGTAAAGTATCTGTTATAGATTTTAAAACATCAACTAAAGCAAAGTCTCCAAGTAAGATTAAGAATTACTTCATGCAAGAAACAGCGTATGCTAAGATGTTTGAAGAAAGGTATCAAGTACCTGTTGAAAGAATAGTAACGATAGTGTCAGTAGAAGAAACTGGACAAGCTCAGTTGTTTGTTGAAAATCCCGACAGCTGGGTTGACCAGCTGTTAGGACTTCGTTCTCAGTACAAGACTGAATATGGTTTATAGTAGGAGTAGTGCCTAAGCTATATTACACTTCAATTTACATAGTAAACATTATGATCAGAACAGGAGAAAATACTCCAAATGTTACAAAGACCAATTCGATTACGCCGGTGGTTGCAGCTTTTACTTCTTCGCCGTGTCTACTCCATGATTGTTTAATATTCATTGGAGTATCCTTTATAAATAGTTATGTAAAATCATCATTAACTTTACGGTAAATATTTATAACATTTATAACCTTACATTCAGGACAATGATGATTAAAATTAAAAAATTCACAAAAAAGTAACAATGGCATATAGTAAAGAAGTAGTAGAAAGATTTGAATCAGTACTCAAAAATCCAGAACAACATTCAGTCGGAAGATTTGACCCTTCTGATCCTACTGTTATATCCGGTATGGTAGGAGCTCCGGCTTGTGGTGATGTTATGAAGTTAGATTTAAAAATGAAAGGTGATGTTATTGAAGATGTAAAGTTTAAAACATATGGTTGTGGTTCAGCAATTGCCTCAAGCACTATGTTTGTAGAAATGTTAAAAGGTAAAACAATAGAAGAAGCAAAAGCAATCAAAGATAAAGACATAGCTGACGCTCTTCAATTACCTCCCATAAAACTACATTGTTCAGTCTTAGCAGAAGAAGCTATACACAAAGCAATACAAAATTGGAAACCTATGATTGGTCACAACAGAGGACCGAATGACTAGAGCATTAGTATTATATTGTTTGTTTTTTATATCTCACAATAACTATGGTATTGACGAAAGACAATACGGGATATTAAGAGCATTGAAACAAACAGAAGAATCAATGACACCAAAAACTTGACCTCACAGGATTCGGTAGTATAATAGATATATGATCTTAACTAAAAAGAAGTTTACAACTGCTGTAGAACAATTAGTAATAGATAAACATCTTACATACATAGATGCTATTATTCACTTCTGTCAACAGAATCATTTAGAACCTGACTCAGTAAAGGGACTAATAACACCTCCGTTGAAAGAGAAAATCAAAGCAGAAGCTGTAGGACTTAGATTTTTAAAAGAAGAATCAAACGCAAAATTACCAATATAATAATATACAATAAAATACAATAAAATAATATGAGACCACAAAGACAAAAATCTTATCATCAAAGAAAACATTTCAAGAAAAAGAGAAAACACGAAGGACCTATTCCTTTTGATGTCATGCTTAGACAGTTCAAGAAGAAGTGTGAAAGAGCTGGTATTGTAGCAGAAGTTCGTAAGAGAGAATATTACGAAAAGCCTGCTCAGAAAAGACAGAGAAAAAAGAAAGAAGCTATTCGTAGAGAACAACTCAATCAATTAAACAATAACACATTAGCCAGACCTAGATTATATTAATGACAAGTCGTGAAGGATTTGATGCTTACTGTTTGTACTTAGCTATCAATAATCATTTTCATACAGATTCGTATGATTTTTTTAAGTACAATGGTAAAGTACCTGTAAAGTTACCTGCATTTCTAAAAAGAAATGATAAGTATCACTTTGCTAAATTAGTTAGAGAACATGGTGATGAACTTAGAGATTTTCTAGTTGCTAATCTTTCACAACAAAAATACTATGTAAAAAATTTACTAGATCAAGAATGTGTTGATAACTACAAAGAGTTTAAAAAGAAGAAACAGAAATTGTCATATTGTGTCATACAAGACATGAGATATCTTAAAGAATCGTATGACGATATAGATGTAGTTTTAGAATGTGTAAAAGGACAACACCCACCTCTACTAAAAGAATATCTAGGTAAAAAGATAATTGCTGAAACAGTTATCTATTTTGATTTTATGTTTGGTGTGTTTGGTGATTATGATGAACTAATACAAGAAACATTTATATGGCCGAAAGAAAGAGATAAGTTAGTTAAGTTAAAACCATTTGTAGAATTAGATAAATTAAAATTAAGAAAACAAGTTAGAGAAGTATGGATATAGCTTATATAATTGGTAATGGTCCTTCTAGAAAAGGATTAGACTTAGATACACTTGATGGAACTATATTTGGCTGTAACGGTTTCTATAGAGATTTTACTCCTGATTATTTGGTGTCAGGTGATTCAAGAATTATAAAAGAGATATGTAAGTCAGAATATCCTAAACACAATAAATGTATATTTCCTGACTTTGATCCTATACCTAAAGATATGAAAGATGTTATACTAACATCTTTCGATCCTTCATTTGCTGTCAAAGAATCTGATTTAGATAGATGGCCTGAATGTTGGATCTTTGGACTTCAAGATGATATATCAGATATCATGGAAGTTCATGTTGTGGGTGTTGACTCACAATGGAAAATACAGAACATGAGAGGTACAGAAGAAGACCCTAGATTTAGTGTCAACTTCTTTGCTGGAAGTCAAGCTATGGCTCAGGCTTCAATAATGGGTTTTGATGAAGTGTGTCTTATCGGTTTCGATTCAATATGGAACTTTAAAGAAGACACTTATCAAAACATCTATGCTGGTACTAATGCCTATGAAAGAGAGAAAGAAACTTCTCGCTTGAGGGTTGGTACTGATGATCCTAACTCACTATTAGGAACTCAAGAAGCACAGATAAAGAAAGTGATTGACAGATTTCAAAATGTCAATTATACTATATATAAAGATGGAATTAAAAATCCATTAACATACGATAGTTTTATATAATGAATGAAGTGGATAATATAATAATACAATTAAATACAAGGAGAATAAAATGTCATTTAATGAATTAAAACGCAGTCGAGGCGGATTCGACAAACTTCAAACTGCTCTGGAATCAGAGACCTCAGAAAAGAAATCCTATGGTGACGATAGGTATTGGAAACCTGAACTAGATAAATCTGGTAATGGTTATGCAGTCCTTCGTTTCTTACCAGCAGCTAATGGTGAAGAACTACCATGGATCCAATATTGGGATCATGGTTTTCAAGGACCAGGTGGTTGGTTAATAGAGAAATCTTTAACAACTCTTAATCAAAACTGTCCGATAAGTGAGTACAATACTCAACTATGGAACAGTGGTGATGAAGCTCAAAAGGATCAAGCAAGAAAACAAAAAAGAAGATTACATTATGTAAGTAATGTTCTTGTTGTTTCTGATCCAACTCATCCTGAGAACGAAGGTAAAGTAATGCTTTATCGTTTCGGTAAAAAAATCTTTGAGAAAGTCAAAGATGTAATGCAACCTCAGTTCGAGGACGAGAAACCTATCAATCCATTTGATATGTGGGAAGGTGCTGACTTTAAACTTAAAGTTAGAAAAGTAGATGGATATTGGAACTATGATAAGTCAGAGTTCTCAGCTCCAGCTCCTATCTCAGAAGATGATTCTGTTTTAGAAGGTATCTACAACAAGCAACATTCTCTAGCAGAGATTATTGCTCCTGATCAATTTAAATCTTATGATGAACTTAAAACTCAGTTAGATAGAGCTTTAGGATTGGCAGGTACAGAAGTATCAACAGCGACAGCTGAATCAATTGCAGATGATAACTCAGTTGGTCAAACAGCAACAGCTGAGGATACACCATGGGCTGATACACCGGCACCAGCAAGTAATTCTACAGACTCAGGTGATTCTACTATGAGTTATTTTGAAAAACTTGCAAATGATCAGTAATAAGGTTATAAATACTATAACCTAATTCAGGAATATGGGAATGACCTTCGTGTCAGGTCATGGGTCTTCGAATGAATCTAAAGAAGACGGGACGGTTAAGATTGGGGAATCTTGACATTCAATGAGGAAAGATATCTGTAGCGGCAGGAGATATCGGAATTAACAGCGGGAAGCGGGGCTAGTTTTTTCACCTATTGAGCAATTGCTAATCTATGACTGAAATCGTCTGAAGGTATTTGTCTCGATGGTACAGATTTTTTAACAGTAGAATTAGATTGACTGTTATTAATCTGTACATTATTTTTAACAGCGTCTCTCTCCTCTGATCTAGACTTATACTCAACATCTCTAAAAGCTTCTGTAGTAGCATCTGATTGTGCTTGAAGTTCTTCACCTCTTAATTGTTCAGCTTCGATTCTAGCTACAGAACCTTGCATCGATTCATTGAAAGCTCTATTAAATGCTTCTGCTGGTGATTCACCACCAGGTAAGAAAGCACCAACAGCTGCTGCTGATCCTGATGCTACAGCTTTAGGAAACGCTGTAATTTTCATGAAGATTGTTTTTATTTTATTCAACGCTCTAGATACTAGACCACTAAAGTATTCGCTCAAGTCTATTGAGTTCCATAGGTCTTTGATATATTGAATAGAATCAAGAACACCATCACCAATATTTTTATATAAGTTTTTAAACATATCTTGGAAAGAGAATTCTTCTAAAGCTGTCATGTCGAATCCCAGCTTATCACCAATCCATGTTACTGCTGATTTGAGTAAGTCTAATGGCCAACCAATTAAATATGAAGTAACACCACCTAAGAATCCTAGTATACCACCAAAGATTTGTGACACTATACCTTCACTTGAATATCTTTCATATTGTGACATTGAATTTTTAAGACCTTCATACAATGTAAACAATACAGTTATTGGGAAGAATATCTTACCTAGAAGTTTACCAAATTGACCAACTTTAGATAATAGACCTGTTATAGTTTTTACTACTGGTTGAATTGCTTTACCTACTTTACCAAGTGGTTTAAAAAAACTTTTTATTCTATTACCAAAGGCAGTAATCTTACCACCCATTGCTTGGAAGTTTTTTAAAGCTTTTGTATTTAAAGATTTTGATAGATTTTTTAGTCTAAAGAAAGCTGCTGTTTTAGCAAGTGCTTGTTGAAAACCACCAATGAAACCTTTTACGAAAACACCAAGAGCTGTAGTTAAACCAATAAATAATGTTTTACTAAATCCTTTCGGATCTTTTCCCATAATCTCAGCTGCTTTACCACCTTTATCTTTAACATTACCTAGTAATTCTTTTCCTCTACTCTTAGCACTTGCTATCTTATCTCTTGCTTTTTCATAAGCAAACTTTACTTTTTCAAAACTAAAAGCTTGAATAGTTTTTAATAGTAATTTAGATGCAACTGATTTAAGAAATGTAAGAGCTGTTTCAACACCAGGTATAGCTGTTAAAGGTGCAAAGGCAACACCCAACTTA
>Ga0163111_10001832_pt1 | contig 13320 bp, 18 predicted proteins | sample CRUFie1St18metaG_FD_109645 | JGI IMG/M metagenome (GOLD analysis project Ga0163111, IMG submission 109645) | Marine microbial communities from the Costa Rica Dome - CRUD Field 142mm St18 metaG | ecosystem: Environmental > Aquatic > Marine > Oceanic > Photic zone | place: Costa Rica: the Eastern...
CTAAACTTCTTCTGTTTATTGTCGAATGTTCAGCTGCTAGTACAGGATATTTCTGATAATCAATTACTTCATCTAGAGCTCTGACAGCTAGTTCACATAACTCAGGTATTTCTTTGAAATCACTTGTTAACTGACCAACATTGATAGCAGATAGAATACACAATGCTATCTCACCATTAGAATCATTAGGACTCTGTAGTGGTTCTGTCGGTAGTGTAATCTCTTGACATAAATTTGACATATTGATCTTACCACAATCTTCATTCACATCAAAAGATGAATGACTATTACAATGATCTATGTTCATGATGTATATTCGACCTGTTTCAGCTCTCTCTTTGAGTAACTCCATGAACAATGTCTGAGCGTTTATCTTAGTTTTGGGTACTGAATACGCTCTTTCGTATTGTTCATAGAGTTCGTCAAACTTATCTGTACCGAATGCATCATACAAACCTGGTACTTCATGAGGACTGAATAAAGATATGTCTTCGTTCTTTAAGAATCTTTCATAGAATAGTTTCGATATCTGTATCGAGTAGTCTAGTTTTCTGACTCTGTTGTCTTCTGTACCTTTATTGTTTTTGAGTACAATAATGTCTTCAATCTCTTGATGCCATATCGGGAAATGAACCGTCGCTGACCCTCCACGAACGCCGTTTTGAGTACAACAACGAACTGTCGATTCAAACTTTTTAAGAAATGGAATGACTCCTGTATGTTGGACCTCACCACCTCGAATCTTAGAACCCAATCCTCGAATTCTACCAGCATTAATACCAATTCCCGCACGCTGAGCAACATAACGACCAATAGCCATATCAGAACTAAAAATACTGTCCAGAGTATCATCAGAATCAACCAATACACAACTAGCAAACTGTCGTAAAGGAGTCCTAATACCAGCCATAATAGGTGTAGGAATATTGATTTTGAATGTTGATATGGCGTCGTAATATCTTTTGACATACGATAACCTCTTCTCCATCGGATAATTCTTGAATAAGACAGCAGCTATCAACATATACATATATTGTGGTGACTCAAATAACTGTCCAGAACTTCTATCTTGAACTAGATATTTGTCAACTATCTGTCTTAGACCAGCATATGTAAACAATAAGTCTCTATCGTGTTTCATATAACTGTCTAACTTATCCCACTCCTCGTCACTATAGTATGTGACAAGTTTCTCGTCATACACATTGTAATTGATGTTTCTTGTAACGATATCTTTCAATGGTGGATAAATCTTAGAATCTTTCCATTTAGTGTTAAACACACTTTTTCTTACTTGGAACAACAACAGTCTCGCAGCCACATATTGATAGTTTGGACTATCTAATGATATAAGATCAGCAGCACTCTTAATCAGAATACTCTGTATCTCTGTTGATGTTATACCATCATAAAACTGTAAACCTGAGTTCATTTCTACAGCAGACTCTGACACACCTGCTACATCTTTACAGGCTGCTTCTACCATTCTATGAACTTTTTGTAAATCTATTGGTTCTAACTCACCATTTCTCTTAACTATTTTAGTCTCATTCTCACCCACTAACTTTACTCCAGTCACTCAAGGCCATCTTTGCTGATAGACCCGAAAATTTATTTTCATTTATTGTCTGTTCGACAACTCTCGCTGATAGACCATTTAGAATCATATCATTGATGTCTTTCTGTAATATGGATCTCGGCCATAAACAGATTGTAAAACCATCGTCAATGATTTGATCCATTTTCTTAACTAGTTCACTATTTCTCGGCTCATTGTCAAAGACTACCACAGCTTGTTCTGTAGGTACTATTGATTTTAGTTTCGAGAAATCACTACCGCCAACTGCGATAGCATTTGGTAGAAACAGACTGTCAATGGGTCCTTCTGTAACATAGACTCTTTTATTATAATCGACTGTTCGTAAGCCGTAGATGAGAGATTCTTGATCATCAAATTTTAGTGTTAGATACCTGAGTTTGTTACTGTTAAGAGCCCTGCCTGAAACACCAACAAGTTTTCCTTGTCTTGAATAGAAAGGTAAAACTAGTCTTGGATCATTTCCAAACACTCTATCTTTATACTTATAATCCAAAGAACTTAGAGATTGGCTATTTTCGATATAGTACAATTCGTCCCATTTGTCCTTTGGAATATGTCTATGATTGAGATAATCAACTGCTTGTTGTGCATCTACTGCTGGTACACAACCCACTTTTTTAAGAGGATCATCTTTAAAAACTTTTGTTGATTTCGGTACTTTGACTTCTACGAATGTAGGGTCTTTCTTGTAGAACTTTTCTACTGCATACTGTTTCCAGAGAGAGTTGTCTTGTTCTTTGAGAAACTTACCGAATGATTTAGACTCACCACAATTATGACACTTATAGACGAAAGTTTCTTTCATCTTAAAATGATATCCTCGTGCTTTATGAGGATTCTTTTCAGAATCACCACAATACGGACACGAATGATTCAATAGTTCTTCATTCTTCCACTTACTGTTGCGAAAGCGAGAACTAACTAATCGTAAATATTTCTTATCAACCCAAAACATAATGTATACTACTATTATACTAGCATACTCTGTTTTGTCAAGCTACTATTTTTTGATTACTTGTGCACCGACAGCTTCTTTATCGTTAATTGTAACATTACGATAATAGACTACTACTTCTTGTACTTCTCTGATATATCTTCTGAGTTCTTGCATGTTGTAAGACATTAACTCATAATCTTCTGTAGTGATAGCAAAGAACACTACATCACCATTGTTCTTTTTCTTCACTTCATCTAAGAATTTATCTAGATATGTATAATCCTCTGGCCAATCTGGATTTTCTTTACCGAGTTTACACACTCTAATAACTTTACCTTTCTCATTCAGTAAACCATCAGGATGATCCATCTTAGGTCTTTTAAACTTCTCATTACCTTCTTTATCGAACTGTTTAGGTTCATAAGACTCTTTGACACACGGATTTACTATTTTAGCTGATGATACGACATGCCATACTGGTTCTTTGAGATCAATATTTCTAGGCATTGATGGTTGAATGATATCAATCTGTATTGGTGCTGAACTAACCGTTATAGGTTTAGTCCCAAAAGTAGAACAACCACTAATTATTAGGGTTAATATCGGTGCTAGGATCGTCCAGCGAATCGAGTTCTTTACTGTCATTTTCTATACTCTCAAATACGGCCTTTGTTTGATCATTGGCCCTTGTTTCAATCATACCTGGTTTAGCTATTGCTAACTTATTCAAATTATGTCTTCTGAATATGTCCAAGTAACCGTTCATCTCAGCTTCAATCTGAGCATTCTTAGAAGCTAGTTGATTCAAGGCTGCACCTTGTTTCTCATAACTCTCTTTAATAGCAGCTATAGCTTCTTCTTGTTGTTGGATTGCTACTTCTAGTTGCATGTTATTCATTGTCAATGTCTGATTCTCTGAATATAACCACCAACAAGCTATCCCCAGGATTGCTATTATTGCTATAAAAAACTGTTGCATTATGAATTGTCCTCAATATACTGTTTTAATTGTCCTACAGTATGAAGTGTCTCAGCATCATCATCTGGTATTTCGATATCAAATTCTTCTTCGATACCCATAATTACTTCTACTATATTTAGTGAGTCAGCACCCAAGTCATTTACAAAGTTTGATTCATCTTTGATCATTCCTTGATCTAACCCTAAAGTCTCCGCTATAATTTTTTCTATCATGAAAATTTCCTCTGTATATATTTAAATATGGCGTAGATTGATAAACCATAAAAAGCTAAAACACCCATAGGAATAGAGATATACGCTAACTCCCACGGAGATAAAAATAATATTTCCCATGCAAAGTTAGTTGCTGCTTCTACATCACCTAATTCAGATGGTACTTCAATATTATTTTCATTAAATAAATCTACAATATCGTCCCATTCTTCTTCGGTGAGACACTCGTAATATTCTTCTGGACACTCAGCCATTAGTCAAAATACTTTACTTCACCAACTATTGTCTCTGTCATGTAGTCCATTGGTGTTGCTGTTTTTAACTCTACTAGTGTACCATCATAAGTCTTAAATTTTATATGTTTTGGTGTACACTTATAGAACTTTCTTACTGTAAAACTCTTTACTAGAGTATCGACTACTTTACCTTCTACATCATACTTAGTATGTGTTACATGAAGATATTTATGATCTTCAAATACTCTCATAAATCTGAGATATAACCACACAAAGAAGTTTTTAATTCTGACTCCTAGTTTCTTAAATAAGTCTAAAAACTTAGACATTATGACCACCTTTTCTATTGTAATCAATCGTGTCTTTTATTCTTTTCAAAACTTTTTTTCTTTTCTTTACTACTACAGTAGACGAATCGTCACCTGTACCTGCTATGTGAGCACCTGTTGTAGTACCCATATCTTCTTCTACTGTCTTCATGAAATCTTGTACTTCACTCATAACAAGTGTAGATAACTGATTAATCATAGATGTTAAGACAGGTGATGGTAATGTCAATAACATTTGAATTTGTTTCTTAGTCAATCCTTTAACTTTGGAAAGTGCTTTTTTGATATCTTTATCTTCTCTCAATCTGGGTTCCTTTCTATTGTAGTTTTGTGATACGACTGATAGATTCTTTTTGTCATTGTTCATCGGATTGTTATCTTTGTGATGTACATCTTTACCTTTCGGTGCATTGACTGATCTTCTAGCTGCATTTCTGGCAGCTCTTCTTAACTTTTGTTCTGGTTTAGAATGGTAATTATCGTATTCTTTCTTATAATTTCTCATAGACATTTTCGGGTGATGATACATCATAAGGATCTTCTGTATGATTATCACACTTACCTTCTTCGGCAAACATTTGTTCTACTACACCATTATTTATAACAGCGGCGTATCTCCAGCTTCTTACTCCGAACCCTAAATTGTCTTTTTTACATAACATACCAAGTGCATCAGCTAAAAGTCCTGAACCATCAGCGACCCAAGTAACTTTCTTGATATCTTGATCTTTAAACCAATTACTCATAACAAAAGCATCATTTACAGAAGTACAGATTATTTCATCAATACCTTTTGCTTGAAACATATCAAACATAGCTTCATATCCTGGTAATTGTTTTGTTGAACAAGTTGGTGTGTATGCACCGGGTAATCCGAATAGAATTACTCTTTTGCCATCAAAAAGATCGCGTGTAGTTACATCTTGTCTTGGTGCTTGTGGTAATGTTATATTTTTGATATCCATAATATACTCCTTTTTTTATCTCAAATCATGACCTGAACAGATCATCATCTTATTTTTATCAATGTTGTACATGCGAAAGAGTTTAACTCCATACACTTTACCGACAGGTTTTGCACCTGAGTTGATTAGTGTATCACCTCTTTCTGCATCGAGTTGTTCATCTATGATCATGTTTCGTCTTAGATGAAATGTTTTTTCAGCTTCTAATTTGTCTATTGGTAAAAATTCTTCTAATAGATCATCTGGTAAGTAATCACCTTCTTTTAGATACTTGAAAATTTCTTTGTCTAGTTGATTGCCTTTTAGATCACAATGTTCTTTAATTAGAAATAAGGCTGCAGCGTATGATGCTAATCTATTCTTACCTAATGGTAACATTTCGATTAGTCTTTTTAGATTGAATACTAGTCTATGTAGATAAGTGTATGATTCTTTCTTTTCTTTTGTATCTACTTTGACTGACTTGTTTCTTTTACCTTTATCATCAATGATACCGGTCTTGAAAGCTTCATGATCTTCCCATTTAGTAGTTAAGAGTTTCAATACTCTGAATGTTATTACCGTGTCTAAAGCTCTGCTTGCCATTTATAATTCTCTCATTCGTTTTGTTACTTCTTCGTCTAATGGAATTTCTTGTTTCCATTTCTCATCAATATATCCTAAGTACAAAAGACAAGTCTTTAATATCGGCCAGAATTCTTCTTCTAGTTTGAATTCTAACATTCTTATAGTGTTATCTACACCAAACAGATTACTCAATACAATAAGATGATTAAGAATTAATCTTTCTCTCAACTCACCTGACTTTTGATATCTTTTTAAAAGTCTTTTTAGATATCTGAATCGTCTAATGTCTTCATAGAATTCTTCTGTAGAAGTACATTGTGGATTGTTGTAGTGTCTTATCGCGAAAAGAGTAAAATTCTCCTCGTTGAGTTCTTCAAATATATTCATCATGTAAGTATATAGTACTTACAAAAACTAGTTCAATTTAGCGTTGATCTTAAAACTACCTTGTCCACTTGTCATATAGTCAACACTCATTGACAAGTCTTCTGGTATAGTTGGGACTAAAACATGAGTTTCAGCCGGATCAAGTTTCTCTCCAAATTGTGAAACAGGTAGTGTAAGTGAACCTTCACTGCCTGAGATTTCAGGTTTAGTTTCAAAAGTAAGTCCTAATTGTTGTACCTTTCCTGCTAACTGAGTTAAAGCTGCTTCAACACTCATAAATTCTTGATTAGAACATCCTTCTAACCATGCATTCACTCTTGTCTTTACATCTTCTTGATCGAGTCTATGAAAATCGGGTGGGACATCACTTGTTATCCCACCTGAATGATGACTCTCTTTTACAAATGTTCTAAAAGATTTCATTATATTATCCTAATTAAGCTGTGACTGTTAATGAACCAGCTGCTGTTCCAATAGCTGAACTATTAGTAATAGTAGCATTTGTTGAAGTTCCAGCATCTTTAATAGTACCAGAGTTCAAGTTCATAGCATTAGCACCGATTGTTAATACATCATCAGCATTTGTAGCTGCATTAGCTGCTGCTATCGCTAGTGAGAATACAAGTTCATTAGTACCTGTACCTGAAGCGTATGCTAAGTTGTGTGGTCCACGACCTGTACCAGAACCTTCGTTTCCGTTAGTTACTGCTAAGTATGGTGTTCCACTTCCTGTATCAACATCAACTGCTTCGTTAAATCTAGCTCTTACTGATAAAGTAAATCCATCAGATTTATCTGCTGTTGTTGTGATCCATTCTATTTCTGTTATGTCTGCTGAACCGATAGATGTTGTCAATGAACCAATGGCCACTAAAACTTCTGGTGTGGCACTTGTATTTCCATTACCAGACATTGTAGAACCTGCTTCAACTGTCCAACCTTTATCTGTAGCGTAGACTTCTTTCTTTTGTGCAGTAGTCAAATGTTTAGGTTTTGACTCATCTGCGTCTGTTGCTCCCCATAGTGGCATTGTATTTTCCTCGTTAAAAAATAATTTTAATTCTATATGTATTTATACATTTAGAATCTTTACATACTTATTAAAAGTCTTTTTATCCTTCTGCATAGCCTTTTGTACTTGTCCACGCTGAGCTGGTTTGACTCTTTCTAAGTTCTTGAGTATTCGTTCAGCATCTTTTTTAGATAACTTCACTTTACTCTTATCATCTAGTTTAATTTCACTGCCACCTCTTAGGTCAGCAGCACCTTTTATTTGAACAAAAACATTTCGATCAGCTGTACCTTGTTCACCTTTGTTACCTCGGTTATTAAAAGCATCTACAGCTGCTCTAGTGATAAGTTCATCTTTAGCATCTTTGTATTTACCACCCAATTTGAGTGCTAACTTATCAATCATGCTAAGTAATTCTTTCTCGGTCTTAGCTTGTCTAGTTAATTTGTATAGAAGATTATTACCTGCTTGTGTAGGCATTCCCAAATCTGGTGCTCTCCTACCTTCATCAATCATTACTTCGCCTTGATGTAACCTAACTTTCTCATTTTCTCACGAAAGTTAGTTCTTCTACCATCTATTTTTGATTTAGAAGGATTGATGTCTTCGTTTTTTCTCTTATCACCTTCTTTAACTCGTCTTCGAGAACCATCATTAGAAATCCATTCGTCTGTTTCTGTCTTACCAGACCAATTCTTATCTATATAATTGTAAAATTCTTTCTCTTTATCACCTGATAACTCAGCTGGTGATTTTACACCAAATCTTTTGAGTACTGATTGAAAGAATTTTTGATATTCTGTTTTTTCTTTTTCTGATAAAGCATTATAGAATTCATTATTGAATGACTCATTTGCTAGTCTTAACATTCTTGCTACTTCTGGATCATCTGATAATCCTTTTTTGATTTTCTCGATAGCTTTCACAGCACCGGTCATGTTACCACCAACATATCTCTTATCGAACGCTATACCACCAGCCATTCTAACTAATTTTTTTGGAAATTTTGCTTCTGCTATAACTTGATTAAATGTTTTCATATCACCCTCATCTTCGTATCTGAATGTGTATGACTTACCTGTATGTTTATCTTTTACATTGTAAGTATTTTCACACATTTTTAGAATAGGACCAGCTGCTTTCATACCATCTGGTTTTACAAATTCTATTTCTAGTTCTGATTCTAACGCTTCATCTATTGTTGATCTTGAATATACAATAGGTTCTAACGGTTCATCAGTAGTAACTGACTCTAGAGCAAGAATAATTCTTTGTGTTTCTCTATCGTCAAATACATCATTTAATTCTGATATATTATAAGTTAAGAAACCTGATTTGCCTAGAGTTTTTTCTAATTGTTCTATCTGTAATTCTTGTTCTGTAATCATACCGAATGAATCACATGCTTCAACTATATCGTCTTTTGTCGCATGTCTTGTACCAAATCCTTCTGTCTCAATACCTAATGCTTTTGGATATGCTTGTGATTTTAGTTTGAAAGGTGATCTTTGTGCTGATTCTTTAGCTGCTTGTAATTGTTCTGTCTGAGACTGACCCAATCTTTTTTGTCTGTCTCTGAATGTTTCACCACTTTTACCAATAGATAAGTTTCTTTCTCGTTCTTTCTTTCTTCTTTCTTGTTCTTTATCTGATTGTGCTTTTTTCTTAGCAGCATCCATAGCAGCTACATTTCTAGCTCTTTCAGCATCTCTCATTTTCTTTCTTCTGAGTTCGTCTTTTTCTCTCGGTGTTAGTTCTGAAGCTGGTTTTTTCTCTAACTCTGAATCTTCTTTCATAGCTTTAGAGATAGCTGCTCGTCTTTTCTTGAGATACTTATCAGAAGAATCTACATCACCGTCATTGTCGATATCAGCATCAGCTTTACCGACCGGATCTAATTTGTCAGCCATTAAGTTTACTTTCATTGACTTACCAAGTCCTGTTGGTCTAAGATTACCTGATTTTCTTTTCTTAGCAGACTCTGCTGGATTAGCTGTCATGTTGTCTAACCACTTCTGTGGTGCATGTGTAATTTGATATTTAGAACCTTTCTTAAATTTAAGACCCCAAGGTTCTAAATGTTTGACTATTAGATTTCTTAAATCGTCTGTTTCAGCTCCTTCTTTACCTAACTCTACTCTTAGTAAGTCATCAAAGAAATCATCATCACCAAATATATCATATATATTTTTAGCCATTCTCTTGGCATTATTTTTAGTTGGTTTTGATGGCATCTGTAAGAAACCTACTTGTAAATTGTATAGTTTCTTATATGAGTCTGGAATAGCCCATGTACCTTCTTGTAGATTTTCTACTTCTTCATTAAGGTTATGATCAGTTTCTTCTTTCATACCCATGACTCTCTGTGCTAATTTAACTAATGTCTGTACATTAGCTTTTTCCATTTTCTTCTTATTAGCATCGTTTACTTTATCATAAGCTTGTTTTATGACACTAGCAGTAAACATATCAATCATTACACCATTGACTTTCTTAGCACCTTTAGTTTTAACAATATCCATCATACCATCTAAAGCAGAAGCTTCAGATATTGTTTGTTCTGATACAACAGCTTTGTCTTTTGTGTATCCCATTTTCTCAGCTTGTTGTTTATATCTAGACTTAGCTGGTGATTTTTTTGTTACTTCTTCGATTGCCTTTCTAAGGTCTTTGAAGTCCGTGACTACTGTTGTATGTTTCATAGTATTTTAGTTGGAGTTGATTGCTATGCCCACAGCCATAACAGCAGCATTGGCTGCAAATAATTGATCTGAGGGGTCTTTTTGTATGATCGCTTCTTGTTGTCCATCTAATGTAAATGTACCGATATCAGTACCACCAGAAGTTTCAAGTGTAACTAAATGTTCTGTACCTACAGCTGCTGTATTAAACAGTCTTACATATCTACTTTTTCCAACATTAGACGCTGCTCCTGTATTTGTACCTAAAGCTGCTTCAGTTGTAATTGGTTTCCAAGGTGACATTTTTATTTTTCTCCGTTAATGTAATGTATTTATATATTTATGGTTTTATAAACTATGTTGTAAACTCGTTATCAGTATGTCTATCCCATAAAGTGTTATATGTGTTAGTATATTCTGTATCATCAGATAATAACATTTTAATTTCGTTTAATTTATGATCAAAATCTGTAAATTTTTCTGGTGTTGAACCTGATCTATCAGCTGGTTGAGCTGATGTTTGTAATTCTTCTGGTATACTCCAACTAAATTCTATTTCATCTATTGGTTTTATAGAACTATAATCAGGTACCTCAGCTGTCTCAAAAGTTTCTTCCCCAGGAGGATCTCTGTAATATATAGTCTTGTTTGAAGGTGTTTTATCGTACAATGAAATTGTACAAATAAGAGAAACAGTTTCACCATTACTCTTTCTTTGAAATTCGTATGTATCGTTTGTACTTAACATTGATCAAATCCTGTACCGTGAGTAACAGACCCTCCAACCTCACAAGTTAAACCATGAAAAGTATTATTGTAAGTTGTACCACTAGGGCCGCTTGGAAATGTCCAATTAAATCGAACTTCTATCCTGAAAGTAACACTACCACTATTATTATTAGCACCTTCAGCCTGAGTATTCACTCCGAACTTATAACCAACTTTAGTAGAACCTAAGTTAGTTGTAGAATTAGTACCACCAGAAATAGTTTGAACATAAGCACCAGAACCAAATACTGTACCAGTAGCTGAATTAGTTACTGTTGAATAACTCATAGTACAACCTGTTGGTAACATACCTGATGTACTCTCTGTAATTGTAGCTAATGCTTGAGTAGCACCAGTAGCTGTAATACTACCGTTATTATTAAATGAAGGTGAAATACCAAAACCTGACTGACCTTTACCATAAATGTAAATATTACTACCAGATTTTTGACAATAAATTTCTAAACCAGTAAAGATAGGTACAATACAAGAACTAACTGTTCCTAAATCCCTTCTATGTTCAACTACAGGACTAGCTGAACTACCCCAAGTGGCATTCGCTACAGGATCATAACCTACCCACTCACTCATTGAATATGGTGTTGTGTTTAACCCAGCTGAACCTGTACCTTGAGCTGATGTTACAGTCCCAGCTGATCTTGTAGCATTTGTACTACCATAATGTAGTGTGGTTCTTACTAATCCAAATGATGAACTTTGACTCGTACCATTAGCTAAGTTTGTTTTTACTTCTTTATCAGATAAATCTTTAAGACTCATATTAGAAGTAGCTATACTTTTTTCAGAAGCTATTGTACCGAATGATACATTACTTGATCCTATTGTCATTACTTACCTCTAATTTTTCCTATTCTATCTCTCTCTGCTTTCTTTGCAGATGGTAATAATTTTTTAGTTAATTTAGCTATTGCTGCTTTCTTTTTATCTAATTTTTTACCAAGTTGAACTTTTTGTGATATTGTTAATTGACTTAGTGGGATCCCACCAGATAGTTTCATAGCTACTTTATTTCTAGCTAACATACCTGCTTTCTTTAACATATCATCAGGTCCTTTCATTCTCATAGCTTTTTTCTTTGCTGCTCTTGCTCTTTTCTTGGCTGTTCTTTTAGCAACACGACCTCTTGCAAGTCTTTGTTGCATTGTTAAAGCTTCTTGCATTTCAATGTATTCTTTAAATTTTTCCATTGTACTATTATTTATGTCTTCGTTTACACTCGAATCCATACCTCTCTTTATAGATTCAATCCATTCTAAAGCTGTCGAATTTAATTTTCTTGACCATACTGTTAATTTACCTGCCACAGAAATATCTATATTACCACCATTATTTTCTATCTCATGATAATCTCTATTGCCTACTAATTTTCTGAGAGTTGATTTAACTTTCTGAGCTGCTTTCCAAGAGACTTCTACTATTCTTGGTGGTATCGTTCTAGCTCTTTCATTATTTCTCATGAGAGCTACTTCTAAATTTGTTTCTATGAATATTACTTTAACATCATATCCTACTGATTGTAATCTTTTTATAATTTTAGCGGTCTTAGCTTGATCACCAGATGTTGAATCAATAATAATACCCATTCTACCATCAATTAATGTACTTAATCTTCTACTAGTCAAAGCCTTAGCTGCCATTCTAGCTGCTTCTCTTTCTTCTGTTTCATTAGAAGGCATCTTTAATGAAAGACCTTTCTTTTTCATTAACAGTTCAAAGAAACTATCTGAGTTTACTACTAGTAATCCTAATGTTTTTAGACCTAGTTTTTTAGCAACATAAGATTTACCACTACCCGGACCACCAGCTAATACAACTGCTTTGAAGATACCAGGATCATTGATACCCTCATCTAAATCTAATACTAAGTCTTCTTCTTTATAATTAAGAATCGATTCCATATTTCTTTTTAGCCATATTCATAGCTACTCCATGCATGATTTCATCTGCTTTGTTACCATATCGTTTAACAAAATCATCTCTTTCTTTTTTTAATTCTTTGTACATTTTTTCTTTGTATAATAAAACTTCTTTTGGTAAATCTTCTGCTTCTTTTATTTTTCTTACATAGTCAACTACATTCTGTCCTGGTGTAAATTTCTGTGCATGAGCTCTACCTTTATCTGTACCCCACTCATAATATTCATTTTTTTGTTTTGTAATCTCTTTCATCTTATTGATGTATTTTCGATATACAGCTGCTGCTGAGGTTTTACCCATTACTCTTGCTCTCTGTTCCATTGCAATAGCTGCTTGTATTTTGTGTGCATGTGTTTTACCAGAACTTTCTATTTTCTTTACACTCTTTTCAGCATCTTCTACAGTAGCAAACTTCAAACCTTTTATTGTACCCTTAGGATTTTCGTCTGTATATAGATCAGAATGTTTATCACTACCTGCTGGTTGACCTTTCTTTCTAGGTATTCTAGGATTATCTTCTAGTATTTCATACATGAAGTCTTCAAATTCTTCTCTTATACCCATACCTTTTTGTACAGCTTTATATAATTGTTTACCAAGTCTATAACCTTTCGGTAAAGCATCAAGAAATTCTTTTTCTTGACCTAACGAAACAAACTGTCTCATTTTAGATGCTGACATACCAACATCACCAGCTGCATCAGGA
>Ga0163111_10001833_pt1 | contig 13314 bp, 13 predicted proteins | sample CRUFie1St18metaG_FD_109645 | JGI IMG/M metagenome (GOLD analysis project Ga0163111, IMG submission 109645) | Marine microbial communities from the Costa Rica Dome - CRUD Field 142mm St18 metaG | ecosystem: Environmental > Aquatic > Marine > Oceanic > Photic zone | place: Costa Rica: the Eastern...
AGTTTATTATTAAAATGCCTATATATTATTTTCATGAAAGAGCTTGGTACAAATCAAATTTTGGATTAAATGCAAGAAAAAGAAAATAAATGGCTCTCAATAGCGAAAAAAGCAGCTTTTGAAGCAGGATTAGAAATTTTAAAAGTTTATGAAAAAGACTTTAAGGTCACCTATAAAAAAGATGATTCACCTTTAACTATTGCTGATCAAAGAGCCAATGATATTATAGAAAAACTTCTCTCTGAAACCAATATCCCAATATTAAGTGAGGAGGGAAAACAGATTGATTTTAAAGAAAGAAAAAATTGGAATTTATTGTGGATTGTTGATCCGCTTGACGGAACCAAAGAGTTTGTAAAAAAAAATGGTGAATTCACTGTTAATATTGCATTAATTAAAGATGGGTCGCCTATCATAGGAGTAATTTATGTTCCTGTTTCAGGATGTATATATTATGCATCTTCTTCTGGAACATTTAAAGAACATAATGGAGCAAAAAAACAACTTCCTATGATTAAAAAAGAAAGAAACTTCAGAGTTGTAGGAAGTAGATCCCATTTAAGTTTAGAAACAGAAAACTATATTGATAAATTGAGAAAAGAAAAAGGAGAAATTGAGATTGTCTCTATGGGTAGCTCTCTTAAAATATGTTTAGTTGCTGAGGGATTTGCAGATGTTTATCCTAGATTTGCACCAACTATGGAATGGGACACTGCTGCGGGACACGCTATAGCAAAATATGCAGGAAAAAATTTAATAGATTTAGAAACAAATTGTGAGATGATTTATAATCGTCCAAGATTAAAAAATAATTGGTTTATAGTGAGATGAAAAGAAAAGTAGCATTAATAACAGGTGTCACAGGGCAAGATGGTGCTTATTTATCAGAGTTATTATTAGAAAAAAATTATGAAGTACATGGTATTAAACGTAGAGCTTCCTCATTTAATACTTCAAGAATTGATCATTTATACCAAGACAAGCATAAAGAAAATGTTAATTTTTTTCTGCACTATGGAGACTTAACAGATTCTACAAATTTGATAAGAATTATTCAAGAAGTTCAACCAGATGAAATTTATAATTTAGGAGCTCAATCACATGTTAAAGTATCTTTTGAAATTCCAGAGTATACAGCTAATTCTGATGCTTTGGGAACTCTAAGAATTCTGGAAGCCATCAGAATTTTAAAGCTAGAAAAAAAAATAAAATTTTATCAAGCTTCAACTTCCGAACTTTACGGAAAATCCCAAGAAGTTCCACAAAATGAAAAAACTCCATTTTATCCTAGAAGCCCCTATGGAGTAGCGAAACTTTATGCTTTCTGGATTGTTAAAAATTATCGCGAAGCTTATGGAATATTTGCATGTAACGGAATTTTATTTAACCATGAAAGCCCAATTAGAGGTGAAACTTTTGTTACAAGAAAAATTACAAGAGCAGCAGTGAAAATAAAATTAGGTGTCCAAGAAAAACTGTATTTAGGAAATCTTGATGCCAAAAGAGACTGGGGTCATGCTAAAGACTATGTTGACGGAATGTGGAGAATGTTACAGTATGAAAAGGCTGAAGATTTTGTTCTAGCCACTGGGAAAACAAATACTATTAGAGAATTTTGTGACCTTTCTTTTCAAGAGTTAGGAATCAAAATAAATTGGAAAGGAAAAGGAGAAAATGAAGTTGGATTAGATGCTTCAACTGGAAAAGAAATTATTTTAATTGATTCAAATTATTATCGACCTACTGAAGTAGACCTCTTGGTAGGAGATGCAAATAAAGCCAAAAAGCTATTAAACTGGGAGCCAAAATACAATTTAAATTCTCTTGTTAAAGAAATGATAAACTCTGATTTTAAAGTTTTAAAAAATCAATATTTAACATCATGAGCTTTTCCCAGAATTCAAAAATTTACATTGCTGGGCATAATGGCATGGTGGGTTCTGCTATTTGTAGAAAGCTTAATTCTTTAGGATATCATAACTTAATCTTAAAATCTTCTAAAGATTTAGATTTAAGAAATCAGAAACAAACTCAAGATTTTTTTAAAAAGGAGCAACCAGAATTTGTTTTTTTAGCTGCTGCCAAAGTCGGTGGAATTTTAGCTAATAGCACATTTAAAGCAGATTTTATATATGATAATTTGATGATTCAAAATAATGTGATAAAAAGCGCACATAATTATGGAGTGGAAAAGCTTTTATTTTTAGGTTCTTCATGCATCTATCCAAAAGATTCTTTACAACCTATTAAAGAACAATATTTATTATCTGGATATTTAGAAGCAACCAATGAGCCTTATGCAATTGCCAAAATAGCAGGATTAAAAATGTGCGAATATTTTAGAGAACAACATGGTTGTAATTTTATTTCAGCAATGCCTACCAATCTTTATGGCCCTAATGATAATTTTGATCCGAACACTTCTCATGTGTTTGCAGCTCTAATAAAGAAATTTCATGATGCAAAAATTAACAATCAACCTAAAGTAGAATTATGGGGGAGTGGCTCACCTAAAAGAGAGTTTCTTCATGTAGAGGATTTAGCAAATGCACTTATTTTTCTAATGAAAAATTACGATTCAAAAGAAACTATAAATGTCGGAACAGGGAAAGACATTTCAATAAAAGAACTATCTTATTCTATGCAAAATATAATTGGTTTTAATGGGGATATAGAATGGAATACTAGTATGCCTGATGGAACAGCTAGAAAATTATTAGATGTTAGTAAGATTAATAATTTAGGGTGGAAGGCTGATATTAAACTAAATACGGGGATAGCATTAACATATGATTGGTATACTGAAAATCTGAAATAATACTTTATGGTTAGAGGTTTTTTTATCATTGTAAATTTACTTTTTTGGAATGTCTTCTATGGTCAAATTAAGAATAGTAGTTTTTCAGCTTATTATTTTACCAATAGCAAACCCATCCATAGTTCTATTCAACCTTATCTAGAATCTCATCAAGTTTCATTAGACACAGCTACAATAAGTTATAAAAGTAAATGGGGGAAAAAACTATTTTCAGAAAGTTTACTTAATGTTATAGAAGGGGATATTCATATAACAGCTGACCCTCTTTTTAATTTTACAGTAAGTCATAGAAATGAAAATTTAGATTTTAGATATTACAGTAATGTAAGAGGATTTAGAATAACTGGAGATTTAGATAAAAACTTTTCTTTTGAAACACGATTCTATGAAAATCAATTTTATTATCCTGATTATTTAAAAGAAAAATCAGATCAGAGATCTGATCCCTCAATGGGTGTTGATGGAATTGCATTTGGTATAGGTAGAGCAAAAAATTTTAAAAATTATGGTTCTGATGCCAGCTTAGCAAATGGCTATTTAAGTTATTCTCCTAATAAGTATATTAACTTTCAAATTGGTCATGGCAGACATTTTTTTGGGGATGGTTACCGATCTCATTTAATTTCTGATTATGCTCCTGATTATCCTTATATAAGTGGTCAGTATTATTTATTTAAGGGCACATTATTATATAAGCATGTTACAGCTTGGATGAGAAATTTGACAAGAATTCCTGCCGCCTCTACACCTGAAGCTTTATTTATTCCAAAGGCAATGAGTTTTAATCTACTTTCTTTTAGTCCCAGCTCAAAGTTGTCAATTGCTTTTTTTGAGGGAGGGGTATATCAATCCTTTGATATGCAAAATGGAAATATTAATCCTGACCTAAGTTTCTATACTCCAATTATTGGTTCAAAATTGATGGATATTGACACTACAAATAATATTATTTATGGTTTAAACTGGTCGTTCAATATATTTAAAAACCTGAAAATTTATAATCAAATTGCAATTAAATCATTTAATGTTTCTAATGGCTTTCAGTTAGGTTTAAAGTGGTGTAATCCATTTAAACTAGACAATTCATTTTTAAATATTGAGTGGAATAACAGCCCTGCTAGTCTATATGCTATGAAAGAAGGCCAACAAAACCAAAGTTATTCTCATCTTGGCCACGAATTGGCACATCCTATGGGTTCAGGTTTTCAAGAATATTTAGTCAGAGGGCAGTTTTCTAAAGGCAAAGTTTTTTTAAGATTTAATTATAATTTATCAAATTTGAATGAAGACTACAGCGGAAATGAAGTTTTTGAACCTTTAGAAAATCTTCTTTTTGGAATTAAATCTGACAAATTCAGATTATTTTTAAATACCAATATTGGTCTAATGCTCAATAAAGCTTCTAAAATGGAAATCGCTATTGGTCATTCCATTAGAAGAACTAATAATAATCAAGAAAATTACCTATTTATGTCTTGGAGAACTTATTTGAAAAACGATTATTTTGACCAATAATAATAAAATATGAGTGGAATTTACATATTAATTTTTGGCTTTTTAACGGCTTTATTTGTAGTGTTATTTGCAATGCCATCTTTAATTAAAGTAGCTAAATTGAAAAACTTGGTTGATTCGCCAACGGAAGAAAGAAAAATGCACCGATGGAGTATACCTACACTTGGGGGTGTAGTAATATTTGGAGCAATTGTGTTTTCTTATACACTTTGGTTTCCTGTAGAGTACGATTTTATAGATGGAACGGTAGTTAATTTTAAATTTTTAATAGCTTCCTTAATATTATTATTTTTTGTAGGAGTTAAAGATGATGTAATTGGCACAGCCCCAATTAAAAAGTTAATTGCTCATATAATTGTGGCCTTCATTCTGGTTGTTATGGCTAACTTAAGAATTGAATCCATGCATGGTATTTTTGGAATTTATGATACTCTTTCACTTTGGCAAAGTTATTTATTAACCTTGTTTGTTTATTTAGTTATTATAAACGCAATTAATTTAATTGATGGCTTAGATGGACTAGCGGGGCTAATATCTCTAGCTTCTTCAATATTTTTTGGAGTTTTATTTTACTTTTCAGGAAATATCCCTTTAAGCTTACTTGCCTTTGTTCTATCAGGAACAATGATGGGATTTGTTTTTTTTAATTTCCATCCAGCAAGAGTGTTTATGGGAGATGCAGGATCTTTAGCAATTGGATCCATTTTCTGTGTATTGGCCATTAATGCAATTAATGAAAATTATTTTTTAGCACCATCATGGATTCAATATCTACATAAACCAGTTCTTATTATGAGCTTTTTAGCCTATCCTTTAATTGACACACTTCGTGTATTTATTCTAAGAATATTAAGAGGGAACTCTCCTTTTAAAGCTGATAAAAATCATATTCATCATCATTTTGAAAAGTTAGGAATTGGTCATGGTAAAACATCGCTAATTCTATTTTTTCATAGTATTATAGTAGTAGTCTTTGTAATTTTATTGCAACTGTATATAGGTATAAATAGTCCCACTTTAGTTTTTGGTATTCAAACTTTTTTTTCTTGTGTTTCTCTTTTATTGATATTCTACATTACTAAAAAACTTTTTTTTAAGGCGTGATTAAATTTTTAATCAAAATAGCTTTCATTTTTTTTATTTCAAATTTTTATTGTCAACAATATTTTTTTGGTGACAATCAATTAAGATATATTTTAGAAAAAAATATTTATTCAAATTCTAATACTCACCATACTATTTCTCAGCCATATTTAATTTCAAGTTTTAATAAGGATTTATTTCAGAAAGGAATTTGGGAATATGGGGCGATTAAAGACACTTCAAAATTTACCATTTTGCCTTTTTTATCTTTAAGCCAAGCTCCAATTTTATTGAGTTTAAAACTAAATTATGCAGCTGGAATGCAGTTCAATTTTAAAAGTTCTAAACTATCATCACAGTTAAGGCTGGGTTATCAAGCAGGTTTTGGAAATAATTTAAATCAAAATTATTCAAATGATATATTATTGATTCCATCTATAGGTTATGTGGATGACTCTTTAAAAATCTCATATAATAAACCTATTTTTCGAGGATTAATATCTTATAAAATTAATAAGTACATCGTGTTAAGTGGTGGATCAGAAAAAAATAAATTTGGAGATGGATATAGGTCTTTATGGCTCTCAGAGTTTGCTCCTATATATCCGTTTTTAAAGTTGGAATCTACTTTTTGGAAAGTAAAATATGTCAATCTATGGTCTTTGCATGATGATAGACATTCAACTGGTTTTTCCAACAAAAAGTGGGCATCTTCACACTTATTAAGTTACAATGTAAACAAATGGCTAAATTTAAGTTTGTTTGAATCTGTCGTTTGGCAAGATAAAGACACCTTGATAAATAGAGGACCAGATATTAATTATTTTAATCCATTTATTTTTTTTAGACCCGTAGAGTATGGAATAGGTTCTGCAGATAATTCGCTTATAGGAGCTGGTTTAAAATTAACGATTAATCAATATTTCATTACTTATTCTAATTTTATATTGGATGAATTTTTACTAAGTGGATTAAGAAATAGAACAGGATGGTGGGGTAACAAATATGGTCTTCAATTTGGCTTCAAGATGTTTGATATTCTAAATCAAGAAGGTTTATATTCAAATGTTGAGTATAATTCTGTAAGACCATATACCTATTCTCACATGAGCTCAAAACAAAATTACGGTCATAAAAATCATTCGTTAGCTCATCCTTTACAGTCCAATTTTAAAGAGTTTTTAATTGTTTTAGGGTATCAAAAAAATAATTTAGATTTTTCATTTCAGTACCATAATCAATTATTTGGAATTGATTCATCTGGAATTAACTTTGGTGGAAATATGTTTAATTCCTATGTTGATAGAAATGGTGATTCTGCACAATTTACTGGTCAAGGAAATCTAGTCCGTCAAAATATATTCATAGCTCAATTTTCTTACTTAATTGTTCCTTCAGCTAACACAAAACTTTACCTCCAACTTAATATAAGAAGATCTAAAGATATTAATGACTTTCCTATAGATTATAATATGGTAAATTTTGGTGTAAGTTCTAGATTATGGCAAAACCAAAAAGATTATTAATTGAATCGTTGAACATTTCTCAATTTAAAGAATAATTTGTACTAATTTCGGTAAAAAATAATATGTCATAATTGGAAACAGTATCAAAATTATCATTTCTGACTAAGATTAAAGGATATATTTCTCTTTTAAAACTAAGGCTTTCAAGCCTAGTTGTTATGAGTGCTTTTTTTGGGTATTTACTAGCCGGGGGTAATTTATCCTCGATAGTTTTCTTTGAATTAATTATAGGAGGAATATTAATTACTGGTTCTTCTAATGGTTTTAATCAGGTAATTGAATCTAAGACTGATGCACTTATGACGAGAACATCAACTAGACCACTACCATCAGGAATTCTAAATAATTTTGAAGCCATATTATTTTGCTCAATAATTGGCTTTTTAGGGCTTTATCTTTTATTAGAGATTAATTTTAGCTCTTTCATACTAGGTCTATTAGCAATGGTCTTATATACACTAATATATACTCCTCTAAAAAAAATTTCCCCCTTTGCAGTATTTATAGGGGCTATCCCGGGAAGTTTCCCTCCACTTTTAGGTTATGTTGCTGTTACCAATAGCTTTGGATTAGAACCAGGAATATTATTTATGGTTCAATTTTTTTGGCAATTCCCACACTTCTGGGCTTTAGCATGGAAGTTAGATACTGATTATAAAAAAGCTGGTTTTAGAATGCTCCCAACCGGTGAAAGGAATCAAAAAAGTGCTTTCCAAATCATGCTATATTCTGCTTTTTTAATTCCTGTTTCTATGCTTCCTTGGGCAGCAGAAATGACGGGCCACTGGTCTATGATAGTTGGTATATTTATTAGTTTAGTCATGTACTATCCTTCAATAAAATTATATTTTACTTTAGAAGATAAATATGCTACGCAGCTCATGTTTATGTCTTTTATTTATTTGCCAATATTATTTTCAATTTATTGTTTTAATCAGATTTAATCTATACTAAATGCAACAATTTAAATCCAATAAGCAAAAAGAAAAAGTTTACACAGCCTTAGTAGTTGTAGGCCTTATCGCAAGCGTAATGTTATTTGCCGGGCTTTCAAGTGCAGTTTTAGTTAGAAAAATGGATAAGTTTTGGGTAAATATTCATCTCCCCAATGACTTTAGAATAAGTACAATTTTAATTTTAATAAGTAGTGTTTTTATGGTTCTTGCTTTGAAAAAAGCTAAATTATCAGAAAGAAAGAAAACAGTTAATTACTTGATATTATCCTTAATTTTTTCTTTATTTTTTGTTTTTTTCCAATTTAGAGGCTGGAGTAAATATTATCAACAAGGAAATGCAGTAAAGTCATTTATAACTTTTGTTTATGGACAGTATGGTCAATCCTATTTAGTTTATGATAAAGGTATCCCTATAAAATACGATGGAGAAAACTATCTTAAAAACAATCAAATTCTTGATAATAAATCAATTGATAATTTAAAATCATTTCTAAGACAAATATGTGGTTATGGTACTAGTTTTGAAGGCTCAAATTTAAACTTAAATGACTATAATAATCCGTTTCAAATTTTCGATGTTAAGAATGAAGTAATGTTAGAAAATACTGATTCAGGGTTAAGTTTAAATGGTATAAATCTTTCTGAAGGCCAAAAAGACGAATTATTTAAATTTTCATTTGGTGTTTGTAATGATCAGCCATTTTTTATGCTTAAGGGAAAATATGGAGAAGATTTTTCGATTGCACTAAATGGAGAAGATCTAATTTATGAAAAGAAAAAATTGTTTTTCCCTGCTAAAGAATTAACTAAATCTGAAAAAAGCTCCATTAATCAAAAAGTTTTTCAAGGTGGAAAGGAGTATTCTATAAAAAATAGTAAAGTATATCTAAATAATGATGAAATAAGTGATTTTGATGGATACTTTCAATTAAGACAAGGTATAAATATTCGCATAAAAAATAGTTTTTGGGAAAGAACTAAAGAAGAATTAAATCCCAATCAATATGCTGAATTTTATCAAACTTCAAATGTTTCAAGCAGTTTTGTCTGGGTATTAACTATCATTCACTTTTTACACTTAATTTTCTCAATAACAGCAATTATTATTGTAAGTTTTAGGGCAAAAAGGGGTTATTATAGTTCCGAAAACACCGCTGGATTAAAAGCTGTTGGTGTTTTTTGGCATTTTGTTGGTCTTTTATGGCTTTACTTGTATGTATTTTTAGAATATATTAATTAAACTTGCATCTGAAATTTATATTTAATGGCTGGACACACAGAAAATATTAGTAGATCTGAACTTTGGGGAGGAGATGGTTCCCCTTTTAGAATTTCTTATGGTAAGCAATGGATGTGGATGTTCCTTGTTTCCGATGCTTTGACATTCGGAGGACTTTTAACTGCATATGGTTTTGCTAGACACTCAGCTCCCTCTTGGCCAATTGGTGAAGAAACTTTTAATGCAATGCCTTTTTTAGGGTCGGGATATCCTTTACTTTATGTTGCATTAATGACGTTTATTCTTATTGTAAGTTCAGTAACTATGGTGCTAGCAGTGGAAGCTGCTCATAGATTAGATAAAAAAGGAGTTATTAAGTGGCTTCTTTTAACTGTTGTTGGTGGGTTCTTTTTTGTAGGTTCTCAGGCATGGGAATGGTATCACTTTATTCATGGTTCACATTTTGGCTCTATTTTAACTTCTGAGGGATGGGCTGTTGTTGACTTTAATGAGGCAAATGAAATGATTTTAAGAATGGGAAGAGGACTGACCATTGTTGGAGCTGAAGCAGCCACACTTTACGATAACGCTACTGCATCTATGCAAGGGGCTAATTTAATTGAAAACGAATATGCACCCTTAGTACCACAATATGCCAATTTTTTCTTTTTCATAACAGGGTTTCATGGATTTCATGTATTTTCTGGAGTAGTTTTTAATTTAATTATTCTCATAAATGTAGTTAAAGGAGTTTATGATAAAAGAGGACATTATGAAATGGTTGAAAAAGTAGGCCTCTATTGGCATTTTGTAGACTTGGTATGGGTATTTGTTTTCACATTTTTCTACCTACTATAAATAAAATTAAATGGAAAGAGACGATTTAGTACAAGATCATAAGTATTCACTTTCAGCAAATCATGATGAAGCTCATGGTGTTGAAATAAGAAAAAAAATATGGAAAGTAACTGGAATACTAACTTTAATAACTGTAGTTGAGGTACTAATTGGTGCCTTTATAAAACAATATGATTCAACTGGAGGAGATAATACTTTATGGCCATATGTTAAAATTGGTTTTCTAGTTCTTACAATTGTTAAAGCAGCCTATATTGTTTTAGTATTCATGCATTTAGGTGATGAAAGAAAAAGTTTTAAGTGGGTGATATTAGCCCCTTATATACTTTTTATACTTTATTTAATATTTATTTGTCTTACAGAATCTACCTATTGGCATGAAGTTTTTCAAGGTGCCGATAGTATCAACCCCTAAAATAAGTGATTTCTAGAAGAAAGGGGTTTTTAATCTTAGGCTTAATTTTTGGTGGGTTTCTGGGATCATTAGCATTTCTATTGTCTGGTAATACAGAGTATAAAGTTCAACCTACATTTGCCGAAATTTATTCTCCTTTTACAATTATAGATTTTCAGGGCGATACCATTTCTTCTTGTGATTGGAATGATAAAATTGTTCTTTACAACTTTCTTTCCGTTAACTGTCCAACTGATTTTGAAGAGTGCCCCTTTAGACTGGAGTGGTTTAAAATAAAAATTTACAATGAATTAGTAGATAATGAAGGGTTTGAAGATGTAATCGTAGTTACGTCCTTTATTGATTCTTTAAATAATCTAAATGATAGGATTAATGAATTTAGAACTTATAATAATATAAATAGTGATAAATGGATTATGACTGGGACTAAATACATTCCTTATTTTGATAATAATTTTGCCAAAGGGAATCCTTGGGTTAATAAGGACACCCTATTTGGATTTAAAAAACAGGCCCATCTAATGACTTTGCTGGTTGATAAAAGTCAAAAAGTAAGAGGTAAATATTTCACTTATAACTTTGGCGAAATTAGAAGAATTACCAAGGAAATCAGTTTATTAATTAAGGAAGAAAAAGAAAAAACTAAATCGACTGATTTACCTATTTTTGGTAATAAGGATTATGATTCTAAAATTGATAAAGACACCGTATATCATCAAATTCCATACTGGAGTTTTTTAAATCAAACTGGAGTTGGTATAAGTTCTAAAGATTTAAATGGTAAAGTTCATCTTGTAGATTTCTTTTTCACCAACTGTCCCACCATTTGTCCTAAAATGACACTTAATATGAAAAAGATTCAAGATGCTTTAAAAATAGAATGTTTAAATAATGTGGAATTACTTTCCTTTACTGTAGATCCAAACAGAGATTCAATAGAACGTCTTAATGAATATGCAAATTCCTATAAGTTAGACTCTGTAAACTGGAGTTTATTAACTGGCGATCAAAACACCATATATGAATTAGGAGTAAATGGTTTTTTAGTCCCCAACCAAGAGGATGCCTTAGCACCAGGGGGATTTTTGCATTCTGAAAAATTAATTTTAATTGACAAAGAGCAAAGGATTAGAGGATATTATGATGGAACGGACTCAACTATTGTACCTATTGTTGTTGAGCATATTAAGACTCTTCTGTAACTTTCATATTCATTTTTTAATATTAGAAACTTTTTAATTTAATTTTATAAAAAATTATATATGGATTTTCCATCTGCATACCTTACTAAAAATGATAAAAGAGCTAATATCTTTATAATTTCAGTATCGTTAATTGTTTTCTTAGCTGTTATTATTTTACATGAGCTCAAATTAAAAATTGATGTCAATTTCGATCCTCATATTTTTGCAAAATTAAATGCATATATAAATGGAACAGTTTCAATCTTATTAGTATTAGGACTCTTTTTTGTGAAATCTAAAAAGTATTTTTTACACAAAAGAGTGATGAATCTATCTATAATATTATCAGTTTTATTTTTGCTGTCTTATATAGCTCATCATCTTCTTGCTGAAAGTACTGAGTTTGTAGGAGAAGGATTTATTAAAACAGTTTATTACTTTATATTAATAACTCATATTATTTTAGCTGGTCTGTCTCTTCCATTTATTTTATATACAGCTTACAGGGCTTCAATTGCCGAGTTTGGAAAACATAAAAAGTTAGCAAGATTTGTTTATCCAGTATGGTTATATGTTGCTATTACAGGAGTAGTTGTTTATGTTTTAATATCACCGTACTATAAATGAAAACATTAAATAAAATAGCCTTATTTACCCTTTGCTTTACATTTCATTTAAGCTCAATTGCACAAGGTTGCTCCACTTGTAGAGCTCAAATAATTAATAGTACTAATGATGACTTTACTGTAGGAAATGGTTTAAATATTGGAATACTTTTCTTAATGGTTATTCCTTATATTATTTTATTTTTTCTTTTCAGGAAAAAACTATTTAATATTTATAAATCTCTTAAAACAAATTCTTAAAAATTATAATTGCAAATATTACTGTTATATTTATATTTGTAAAAGTTCTTTAAAACTTATCAAGAAAGGTGGAGGGAAATGGCCCTTTGAAACCTTAGCAACCCCGATTATGGCAGGTGCTAAATCCAGATATTTTATATCAAGATAAGAGAAAAAGACATAAAAAACTTGATCTCTTTCATATGAAAGAGATTTTTTTTTGCAATAAAATGAAAGACATATTAAAAATAGCTAAGAGGAAAATTTTGATTTTGGATGGCGCCATGGGAACCATGATTCAACGCTATAAACTTACTGAAAATGATTTCAGAAAAGGTTGGTTTGAGAATCATCCTTCTTCTTTAAAAGGAAATAATGATTTGTTAAGCTTAACAAGGCCAGAAATAATCAAAGAAATTCACGTTTCCTTCTTTGAATCAGGAGCAGATATTGTTGAAACAAATACTTTTTCTGGGACAAGCATTGCCCAATTAGATTATGGATTAGAAAATTACGCTTATGACATTAATTTCCATGGAGCTAAAATTGCAAAAGAAGTTGCAACTGAATTTACACAAAAACAACCATCTAAACCAAGATTTGTAGCTGGTTCGATAGGACCTACTAATAGAACTGCATCAATTTCTCCTGATGTAAATAATCCAGGGTATAGAAATATTACTTTCCAACAATTAAACATTGCATTTCAAGAGCAGGCTAAAGGTTTGATTGAAGGGGGGGTAGATTTACTTTTCGTTGAAACTATTTTTGATACTTTAAATGCAAAGGCTGCCTTATACGCAATTAGTCAAGTTTTTAAAGAGCTAAAAAAGTCAGTCCCTGTAATGGTTTCTGGAACTATTACGGATGCAAGTGGAAGGACTTTAACAGGGCA
>Ga0163111_10001834_pt1 | contig 13312 bp, 16 predicted proteins | sample CRUFie1St18metaG_FD_109645 | JGI IMG/M metagenome (GOLD analysis project Ga0163111, IMG submission 109645) | Marine microbial communities from the Costa Rica Dome - CRUD Field 142mm St18 metaG | ecosystem: Environmental > Aquatic > Marine > Oceanic > Photic zone | place: Costa Rica: the Eastern...
AGACCGCCGATTGCTACCAGGAGTTCATCCCAATAACGTGCGGTATTCTTGTCACTACCTTTGTAGTGGCGAAGGACCCATCCTTGCTCGGTTGCAAAGCAATCTTCAGCAAGACCATTCTTATTCACACGGTCCAACCACTTTGGTTTTGATTCGTCCGATTCGGTTTTTCCCCAGAGAGGCATTGTTAAAAACTCCTAATATACTTGTTGATTGCGTTATAAAGATATTTATAAAAAAAGGAGGGTTACCCCTCCTTGGGATCAACCTTCCTCGGATGCTGGAGGAAAGAGTGCTGCCTCTAATGCCGCTACAAGTTGATCGTCTACAGTATTATCAGTTCTAGATACTGCTTTTTTTGCAAGTCCAATAAGGAATTTCTTGACGATCTCATCCATGTTTTCTGGAATTTTATCAACTGCAGCGTTGATAACTTTAATTGCCAGCGGTAGTAAAAAATTTGCCATGATTAAAAAACAAAGGTTATTTTATATATCAAAGATAGCGTGCTTTCAACTCGTCGATGTTTGCTCTGAGAATTGCAAGCGATTCAGTTACACCATCTTGATACTTAACACGCTTGACTTTAGTTGCTTTCTTAGCAAGTGCCTTCTCAGATCCATCGTCGTCTTTATCACAACCACAATCTGCTTCTTCTTTTCTTACTGACTTGATCTCTCCATCCTTATTAGCACCTTTCAGTTTCTTGTTCTTATCAAATACACCCATTGGATCAGTTGCATCATCAATTGAAGGATTAACTTCTACACCTTTAACATCTTTCTCAATGAGTTCAGTTCTCCAATCAGAGAAACTTTCTTTCTTAGTTCCTTTCTTTGCCTTAATAGCAGCAGAGACAGCACCACGTCTCTTCATCAGATAAGCATCAGATGCATCCTTGTCACCATCATTATCAACATCACCATCTTCCTTACCAACGGGGTCAAGTTTCTTCTTCTCTTCTACATACTCGACTTCTTCTTTCTTAGCAGTTTTTGCTGAATCTCTGAATGCCTTATCTGTAGGAGCACCCTCATCTCCTTTGTCACGCATCTTACCACCACGCTTTCTCTTAGCGTGAATATTTGCATAGAGACCGTTCTTCTCTTCTAATTCTTCTTCCTCTTCCTTAACACAATTAGGGACTGACTTTCCACCTTTCATTTTAGTTCCCTTTGCCTTGTAACCATCCCAGCACTTAGAAGCACCAACGTTCTTACGTGCTTGCTTAAGTCCTTCGGTTAATTCTTCACCAGAAACAATACTTGCATACTCAGCAGCAAGATCTTGCATCTTTTCTGTACCAAAAGATTCTAAAATTCCTTGAATAACATCACCAGACAAAATAATCTCGTCCATTTTGGATGCGATTTCGCTCTGCTCTGCCAGGGACAAACCTAACATCCACGCAGACAATCTTACATTTGCAGTCATCGTCTCTTCTTTAATCGGTTTAGTTTTATTTATACGTCTGTTTACTTCGGCAGGTTTCTTCCACATATCATAGTCATGTCCAGGAGTCATCCTCTCCATAAACTTACGATTTTTATCAGTTCCTACCAATCTATGATCAGCAGTGGCACCAGACGTGTTCCACTGCTTATACTCTTTAATATCTGTAATCCATGCTCTAAACATATCACCTTCTTCGGTGACAGCAATCACATAATTTGGTCCACGTCGGTGGATCTTACCCACCTCACCATTTACATTCTGTACATACGAACCAACCTCGTATAGGTTTCCATGCCTATACGAGGTACGTGTTGCTTCAGTATTGAAATTAGAAAATTTCATCAATCGTTTTATTTTTATTTATAATTCTGGTAAAAACTCTACAGAACCTCGGATTTCAGATTTAGGCATCGCTTGAACTCTCAATCCTGGAAACCTCATAGCGTTTCTAGTTTTTCTATAGAAAGATGTTTTAACAGAAAAGTATGGATAAGCACTACGGGGCACCTCTGACATAGAAGTAATGATAGATGAGCATTTAATTTTCATAAAATCATTCTTTACGAGACATGCTCCTGGAAACTCAGCACTAACTACAGCACCGTTACCTAAAATATCACTACCAAAGATAACAGTAGAGGCATCTGAACTATTACACTTGTATGCTAATTTAACTACAGTGTCAGTTCCTTTTCTAACAATTTTATATTTTGCTTTACCACCATCAATGTATTGAATTACATCAAATGGTCTACTAGCAGGCACAGATCCATTAAGATTATCCATCAAATAACCAAGAATCTTTTCAGATACTCGATCACCAGCAAGAGAGTCAGCAGATTCCCAAGCACCAAAACTTCTTTTCTTTAAAGAAATATTGTAGGTGCCGTCAGCATGAACAATTCTAATATCAGTTTTAGGTTTCGCTCCTGACCCAGTGCCAGTTTGACCACCTACAAAAGAAATTTCTTGAACATCACTTAACTTTATCTCCTTTGATGTAGAAACTAGTATGATATCTTTTATCTTATCTTTGTTTCTAGCGAAGATACTATAAGCAGCATTCTCATTACTATCACTTACTGTGCCTTGCTTAAATACTCGCATGGGTTTTTGCAAGTATTTATTAAATTATTACCGATCGCCTGCCTTACGATTCTCGGAGAAGTAAACATCAAAGGATCCTTCAGGATAACGTTTCTCCAGTTTCTTTACATTGGTGGCAATTACATCGTCGAATGATACTTCAAGTGCCATACATGCCTGAGCAACGTACCACATGATATCACCCAACTCAATAATAAGATGCTCACGATTATCTTCGTTCCACGGTTTTCCTTGGAACACCATTTTCTTAATGATCTCAAGGAATTCACCGCCCTCAGCATTAATTCCAACACCAGAAGTAAGCAATCTCTCAATATTGGCACCTTGTCTATCGAGATCACCAATACGGTCAGCAAAATCAACAAAGTTTGTAGAAGCATCTGAAGTAACTGCTGAAACAAACTGTTCATATCGATTAAAATCAATGTGCTTAGTCAAAAGGAAAATCCTCCAAATTTGTTTTTGTTAGTGGGTGGTTCGTCATCGTCATTACCTGCATCGAGGAAGTTGTCCTGAGCAGATTGCTCACAATCATACAACCTCATCTTCGATCTGTCAATACCCACGGCGAACCTTTTATTAACCGTGATATCGTTGTATCTATTCTTTAATTGTTTCACCAGTATCTGTCCCAACTGCTCCGACTCTTCAGTGCTAATAAGGGCAAACATAAGATCAGCAGTAGCAGGGAGACCAAAGGATTCAGAAGTATCAGTAAGGTCAACATCAGTGCTGCCGTAACCAGAACGAGTGGTTTGAGTAGCAGATACGATTGGCACACCGTACTCCACAGCGAGACCACGAAGTTCTTCTGCAATACCCTTAACCAAGGTATACGAGTTGACAAATGATGCTTTGAATCTCTGTGAAGTGCAAATATTAAGGTAATCCACAAAGATAAGATCGGGTCTAAAACTTCTCTTAAGAGAAAGATCATTAAGAAGAGACCTAAAATGTCCCACATGGGCAGATGCAGTAGGATATTCCTTAATGATAAGTTTACCATTTGTCTTCTTCATCAGATTATTAACTTTGTTCTGATACAACTGGTGTGGTAATCCAGCAAGGTCTTGGATAGGAACGTTTAATAGGTTAGCATCAATACGTTCTGCAATCTTTTCTTCTGACATTTCACAAGTAATGTATAAAACATTTTTACCTTGCAGTAATGCTGCTGCTGCAACATGACACATGAACAAAGATTTACCAACACCAGTTCCTGCTAGTGCAACAGTCAATGATTTACTTGTAAGACCACCTTTGGTAATCTTATTAAGCATTGATATATCAAAAGGAATCTTGTTCTCTACACGATTGTAGAATTCAAATCGTTCTTGATAATCATCTAGATAGTCATGACCAATTTTGTTGTCAAAAGAAACAGAGATTGCATCAGAAAGGATAGAGGGGATAGCACCCATATCTTTTTCTTTATCGTTACCATCTGCAATCTGAATACTTTCAAGTAAAGAAAGATAGATTGCACGATTACGGCACCACTCTTCTGTTGAATCTATCAACCATTTATAATCACAATCATCAGAATTTAATTGAGTTATAAGTGTTCTAACATTTGTGTAGAACTCCTCAGAAATACTTTTTTTGTTTTGAAGATCTACTTCAAGAGATTCCTGTGTAGGGCATTTCTCATACTTAGAAATAAACTCAGAAATTAGAGTAAACAATAGTGTGTTATAGTCACTCTCAAAGTATTCCTTTTTTAAATATGGATATACTTGACGACGATACTCATCGTTAGTAACCAAGTTTCGTAAAATTGTAAACTCAAGTGAATTCATAGGTAATGTAAATAAGATCCAACGATGTACTTGTGGTGACTGATGGCGGGTCTTCCCTCATGGGGGAAGGTCCATACAGGAGGGAACATCAACACTCTACCACATTTTGCTTCAACTGTCTTGATGCCAGGGAATGCAGTTTCACCACCTTTATCAATTGTATTCAAATAGATGAAGAATGCAAGAAATCTCCTTGCACTAGCATGATCACCAACATCTACGTGTGTAGAAAATCGGTCATCAGTTGCTTTACGATACTTTTTGATCCTAAAATCTTCGACAGCATATTTTCCTGGCATCCATTTTGTCAACTCAGTTGCTATGGCATACTCAGAAAGGCATTGTCTAAGATTCTCTAATAGAAACTTAGACATTTCTGGATCTAATGCTAGGTGGTGAAATTGAGGTCTCCCTTCATTGTTCACAAACTCTGGTTTTGAGTTTTCAAATGTGGTGATTAAACTCTTACATATGGATGGAGGAACTACATCGTCAAAGACCTTGATGTAATCACTCAACTCCATACTTAAACTCCTGACTTGCTGCCCAATCAAGTTTCTCCATTACTTCTTCGGTGAAATACTTCTCAGGATCCTTGAGAATAACAGAAGGATAAACAGAAGATTCACCGACGATGATACGGTTTCCTTTACGGGTGAATACTCCGTATTTCTCACCCAATTCCAGTAGTCCGTAATATTTGTCCAGACCACGTGCGTCATAAAAAAGTCGTGTTGCAACTTGTGAATTCTCCTTTGTGAAACGAGATTTGTTTGCCTTGACTTTAATAATACTACCTACAACATCAGTTCCATCTTTCTCTTTTGATTTAGAAAGATACATGATTGTAGAAGCAGCATACTTAAGTCCACTACCACCACCCATATCTGATGACTCACCATAAGGATTCATCGTTTTGTATGTGTGGTTAGTAACAACCATAGGAACTTTTAGTTTACCAAGTTTACTGGTGATAATTCTAAACACAGATTTAATTGTCTGTGATTTAGTCATGTCACGAACTTGTTTATCATCCATTGCATCTTGTAATTCTTTAGCAGATGCAAGCATACCAAGTGAATCAAGAATAATCAACAAAGGTTTGCGTTCTGATTCATCTGTCTTAAGCAGATTGTCTAAGATACGAATGATCTGAGTACGAAACTCTTCAATAGTATCTACTGGAAAATGCCATACTCGATTTGAGTCGAGTCCACGGTCTTTGAAAAGATCTGCCGTTGCTGCAGCTTCACTATCAAAATAAAAAACTGCACCGTCAGGATTAATATCAAGAAAGTTTTTAGCGATTGCGATTGCATAGAATGTTTTACCAGTTGCTTGTTCACCAGCAATAGCAGTTACACGGTTATTAGGAATGCCACCAGTAACACTCCCACTCAGCATAGAGTTGAGGATGTAAGATCCAGTGTCAATAAAACCTTGCTCATCGCCAGTAATAATACCATCGGATACAAGTTTTGCATAATCATTTTTTGCCTCCTTAGCAAGTGTGTCAAAAATACTCATGTAAATAGAAACTCCAAGTTAACTTCTTTTTCAGTTTTCCATCCAATAGCATCAAGAATAATCTTGAGTGGATATAGGAAAGATTTTTCAAACTGCAGTTTGTAATCGATATTCTTATTGATATCGAGTTCTGTGGGAAAGTTTGCAATAAATGAAATTACATTCTGACCAACAGTATTTGGTTTTTGAAGATAGCAAAACTTAATCTTTTCTCCTTCTTGAATTAAAGGATACTTATGAGTTAGTTTGCGTTTCTTTAGTTGAAAATTGTAGAGGAGTGCTCCTCTTACATGGATGGGACAACTTTTCTTGTATAGCGTAACAGGATCAGACCATTTTGTCAACCCATTAACACTACGAGGAAATGCAATGTCCTCAGGTGGCATACTAAAGAACTCTTCTTTAAATTTATCGATGAATCGTATGACATCTTCTTCTGTCTGAGTCATGATTATATTGAGTGCTTCTTTAATCTTAGTTCTGCATGGTGCAGGTGTAGAAGATTTAACTGCCTCAATACCCATCATCTTAAGTTTTGGTTCTGCATAGCGAACACCTTCGCTATCCCACACGTTGAGAATGTATCGCTTTTTAGCAGTCCAGATGCCTTTGTCAGCGATGTTCTCACGTTTCATAATCATTTTTTGGTCATACGCCGAAACGTAATTCGCAAGTTCCTCATATGAACGTTCGATAAAAGGTTCCAGTTTTTCTTGGCAGACCTTATTAAGTATTGATACAATTGCTGCTTTGTCGCTAATCCTATTACTAAAAAATTTAGTAACGAGAGGTCCAAGATTAAGATAGATTGAGTCAGTGTCAGATGCAATGACATAATCAACCTCCTCCGTTTTCAACAGGTTATTTAGGTAGGTATTCATCTTATCTTCAATCCAACGAATGGAGACCTGACCAGAAAGTGTGATCGCCTCTGCGTTGGCAAGCTTGTAATACCTGAAATACTGGTTGCCAATAGCACCATAAGCACTGTTAAGTTGAATCTTACGTGCCATCTGGATGTTATTGAATTTTGAAATGTCCTTGACCAATTGTGGACTAGGATTCTTTTCATGTTCTTGTTTTGCTTGGAGCATCTTTTTCTTATAGATCTTACGTTCGTTGTAGATCTTCTCCATAAGTTCTGGGAGGAAACCACGAACATCTTTTCTATACTGTGCCCCGTTGGCACATACACAATACTCACCATCAATGGTGATCTCTTGTTCCAGAATTCTATCTACCGTTGCTGACGGGTGTTTCGTAGGAAGTAACGTCTCTGGCGAGATGTTGTACTGCATAATGAGGTGAGGGTATAGGGAGTTGAGGTCAAAACTAACCACCCACTCATAAATTCCAGGCACAGGTTCTTTAACGTATGCACCAGCATACTTTGCATCTTTGTCATTTCTTTCATTAGGTGGTACAACAATACCTCTAGGTGTGAGATAATTATAAATGATTTGATCCCACATCCGTACCTGGTAGTAGACATCTTCAAAATTGACCTTAGCATCATATGCAAGATTGACAGCAAGATCAATCAATTTCATTTTGTCTTCAAGACGGTCAACCAGTTCCACGTCATGGATGTTATAGGTAACAAACTTCTGCCAATCTTGAGTATAAAAATCTTTGAAGGTTTCATACTCAGAGTGGTCTAGTTTCTTTTGACCTAATTCCACACTGGCAATGTGATCCAATCGATAGGACTCTTGATTAGTATATGTAAACTTCTGATAAAGATCCATATAGTCAAGAACACTGACACCAATGATATCGTAAACAAACTGATTACGTCCTTTGATCTCAACTTCTTTTTCATATACTTTATTCCAGGGAGAAAGGGACTTCATATACTTAGAAGAAAGTATACGTTCTATTCGACGACAAATAAAAGGTACGTCAAATAGTTTTACATTCCATCCCGTAAGGATGTCAGGTGTATTCTGTGCCCACCATGCAAGAAAATCTTTGAGCATATCTTCTTCTTTCCAGAAGACACGATACTCAACGTCATCACGTGAATGTTGATACTCACGTGTTCCCCATACAATTAATTTCTTACTAGTGAAATCTTTAATAGAAAGACAAAGAATCTCTTCTGAAACTTCCGTAACACTAGGAAAACCATTTTCAGAAGTGGTCTCAATATCAATTGTGTAGACCTTTAGTTGTGTAGAGTCATATTCAATACGTTCTTCAGGAAACTCAGTACTAATATATTGATAAAGAAATCTATCATTGCCGTAGATCTTAAAATTCTCTACCTGTTTGTACTCATCAATAAATTGCTTGGCATCCTTAACAGTATTGAACTCTAGTTTTTGAGCATAAGTACCCTCAAGAGTTTTATATTCTGTTTGTTTACTGCATTGGGCAAAAAGAACTGGAGAAAAATCCTGCTCATACTGGACACGTTGACCATCTTCGTATCCAACATAGAGAATTTTATCTCCAGTCAAAAAAACATTACTGTAGAACTTCATCATCAGGGGGTAGGTTCGCTTGGTACTCGGAGAGGATCTCAGGATCTGGTGTTGCTAGTGTAGCAAGAGATTCCGAATAAAGCAAGACATTCCTTTGGTTTGAATACCTAGGGAACTGCCTGAGTTCACCATCAACAATCTCCATGGGGTCTGCCAGGAAACAAGATGGTTCCATCTCCATTTCTGAAATTTGAGAAATTAAATACGTACCATTACGAAGTAGGATCAGTTTGATCTCCATTAGTTTCCTCCTCAGTTTTAACTTCATGTTTAGAACAATAATCTCTCAAAATGTTATCATGAGGATCATAAATTGTGACTACCCAATCTGCTGGGATAATAAACTCCCTTTGTTTAGACAGTGGTGCCCAGTGTGTGTATGCAACTTGGAATTTACTTTTAGGTTTTTCCTCGCCTTCTACTGCGATGGTGTCATCTTCAGTAACAGACAATTGCATTGCATATGGATTTGACAGATGATAAGCAACAATGCCATTCTCATCTTTATTGAGAATTTCTTTAGCATCAGAAATTACATCTTCACCAGATTTCAATAAAATAACTTTAACAGTCATAGCGATAAGTTTGTGTCTTCTAAATGTCTAATGTGATTTGAAAGTTTATCAAGGTATCCACGATTGCGTAACTCTTTGAACACTAGGTTCTCAAGTGCAAACTCTCCACCTTGTTGAATAGCAGATGCTCTCATGTCACGAATCTTATTTTTAAGTTTCTTAAGAACTGAGGGATCATCTGCTTGATTTTCGATAAGGTCGTCAATCTTTTCCATCATATCACGAACCTTCTTTAAAAGCAAGGGGTCTGCAAGATCTACTTGCACTTGCTTTGGTTCCATCAACCATTTGTCCTGGGTGATAGAGTATACACCCTGGTTAGCAGGCAATGGGTCTTTCTCATCTTGAGCATATAACTCAACAGGATGAGAATAAATTTTAATGTCGTGGACTAATGCCCACAATTTCTTTTTGTCTCTTAGATAATCATCCAAGAGTTCTGGACAGTCAGCGATTTCATTTTTATTAACGACCAAATGAAGATCTAGGTCAGAAAATCTAGTGTAGTTGTAGTTAGCATTACCACCAACTAAAATTACATCCTTTACTGCAGGCGATGGAATCTTTGCAAATTCTGCCCACTTCATTGCAATCTGTAAAAGTTTATCTTTTACTTCAGATCTGAGAATACCTTCTTCCCAGAACTTAATATTCAATTTGTCGTGGTACATCAGGGTTAACCTGAGTGATTGGAATGTCTTCACTACCCTACTGTCACTTTATTATTATTTAGTCCTCGACGACGCTAATGTTCGGTTCAGTTACAGTGTCAGTACCAAATACTGCTTTTGCTTCCTCTTGAGGTTTAATTGTTTGACCGTATGCTTCTAAGACAGAGAGGGATGGTTCCACAATAGAAACCACCCAATCTGGATTCACTGCGATTTCTTCATCGAGTGTCAATGGTTGCCACTTATCCAAAAGAATTCTACCAGTATATTGCTGATTACGTTCAAGGGTTCCAGCGACAATTTCCTTTTCAACAACAATGCCGAAAGGATGAGTGAAGATAAATGCTTGTCTTACACCTGTTTCCTTTTGTTGAACTTCAGAGATGTCAGCAATAACATCTTCTCCTGATTTTAAACGTGCTACTTTAATTGCCATAATATTATCAATGGTTATTATTATTTATTTGATCTCATAAATCTTCTTTTTCTGATGATCAGGAACAATTCTATTCAGTTCAATAATCAACAGACCATTCTCAAATTTAACTTCTCCAACCTCAACGTCGTCGGATAAGTTTATACCTCTCGCAAAAGTACGGGTAGCGACTCCACGGTGCAAATACTCACCCTCCCCTTTATCTTTTGCGGACTTTGACTTGATGATCAAGACATTAGTTTCGGTGCTAACTTCAATGTCATCCTTTGACCATCCAGCAAGTGCTAGTTCAATCCTCCACTTTGTATCTGTATCTTTTACTAGATTGTAAGGGGGATATGTGTTTTGTGGTGTTCCTGTACCATAGGAATGTAGTCGGTAGAACAAATCATCTACTCCTACACTGTATCTTTCTACAGCATCTACGATGGCACCCAAATCTTTGGTGCCGAACTTTCTAAGTCCTGTCATTTTATGCTCCTTTTATAAGCGAGTTTTGTTTTGTGGTCCCCGAAGGCAACCGTTGTATTTATAATACCACATAAAAATAGTGGCAGGGTAACAACCGTACCACTATATGAGGTGTTCCGACTTGTAGAGCGACCGCACGAAAGATCGCACATCTATTTATGTCTAAATAAAATTAGCGTTGAATATCTAAATTCAAATGAAAAAAGCAATCTTTGCTTTTGGTATGCTATTGGTGACTACTACGGCAGTAAATGCTGGTGGACTAGTGACTAAACATGCAGCGTCTGTACAACTTACAGTGGATGCTGCTAGAACACAATCTAGTAGAATTGGTTCGACGTTTAGTATCTCAGGTTCAAATATTGATACAACAGATGGTAGTACAGCAGGTACTGTTTCTGCTGGAACAATCACTTCTGGTGTATACAGTCCAGGAACAATTGCAGCAACACAAGACACAGCAGGTGCTGCATTCACGTTCAGTCAATCTTACACACAGGGCGATGCTGTGCCCACAAGTGCTGCGACTGTAGGTACTGTGCCTAATTTTTCTAGCACCACTTCTTACGCTTCAGGTGTTGCTGGAGATCTTGCTGGAACTGTCACCAGCGGAGGAGTCCTTACCGTCACCGCAGGTGGAGCAGGAACAAGTGCCGTAGGTCAATACGTTAGTGAGATCACTGTAATTGATTGAGGATAATCCCCGTGAGCATCCTTTCTGGAAAGACAATCACATATACTGTGACAAGTGTGGCGGCAGTATTAGTTACTGCTGCCGATGTCCTGGCGGTCCCCGTGGTCCCAAATTTTACACAGGGATCCATGTCGAGCCACACAGAGACAACGACAAAAGTGACTGAAACAATTAACTCTATGGATTATAGCACAGGATATCAATATTCTGCAACTGGTTCAGGAGTATCAGCAAATGGAAACCTGTCCCCTGGAACAGGTACAAACAATGTAACGATAAATGGAGTGACATCAACATGGACAGGAGTGACCAACAAACCTTCCTTCACACAGACAAATCCTGGAGCAGCGTTCCAGTTTACGGAGACGTACAGCGGACCAGGACTTCAGAATCACACGATTATCCAAAGAGAGACAATCGTAGAAAGCGTAACAGACACAACAAGTATTTTCTCGCAATAAAAACAATATGTCTATCTGTTCTAAGTGTCAGTGTAACTGCCCCTGCTCATGCGGATGTGGGTGGTGTAAGTGCAACAGCAAGTCCAGTAGCGAATAGTTCTGGGTCAGTGACCAATCAGGCAATTCAGGTTTTGCAGGGTCCATATATAACAAATACTTATGGTAATGGTATCCAGTGTCAAGGTCCCACTAGAAACTTCACCCCCTATGTAACAGGAAGTGCTAGTGCAACAAAACCTTACGAACCTTATTATTTTGATCCCGTATATGATATGAGGGATATCGATGAGGATGGTGCTCCTGATAATCCTGGCTCGATTCTTTATAGAGTTCCTGTAAGAACAGGACAAAAAGATAACTATAACTTAGGTATTGGTTTCTCTATGACATGGAGTACACCAACTGATAAAAAATTACAGCAACTATGTAAAGATGCAGCAAATGCTAACATCGCAATGATGAAGCAACTTACTGCAAATAAGCGATTAGATTTTGAGATCGGAAGATTAAAAAATTGTGGATCTTTATTAAAAGAGGGAATTCAATTTCACCCTAAATCTCCTTACTATTCAGTATGTGCTGATGTCATAGTTAATAATCCACCAGGACATACACATCCACATTATCACGTTATCCCTTCTTCTTCCTCCTCGGAAACACAGCACGAAGAGCACGAATCGCAACATTCCTCTGACGCTGCTCATCTTGGCGCTCCTTTACAGATTGGCGAGGTGGAACCTTCCCCCGAAGAGTAGCAATCTTTTTAATAACTTTCTTAACCGTTGGTTTGACCACTTTCAATAGTAGGTCTGCCAACGGTTTTGCTATGAGTGCTGATGTTGTTGCAATGACAGCAACGCTGCCAACCTGGACGACCTGACCTCCACTAGGAAGTCCAGCAACGATCTGTGTTGGGAGTGAGACGGGTTCTGTAATTTGTACGCATGTCTTATCAATGAGTTCATATCTAATTACTTTCTTCCTGAAACCTTCTACTAATGTACCTACAGGTTCTTGTGCCTTTTGAACTTTGGTTGGACATTCTATCTTAGCAGTAGATGGTGGTACAGGTGGTACTTTAGTTTTAGGAATTTCTGGTTTTGGTGTATCCGTATTGCTCTTTGGAACAACAGCAGGATACGTCATAATCATTTGTTCAGGTTCATAATTAATAGGATTAAAACTGGGAACACCAGCGTCACAAACTGTATAAGTTCCCTTGGGATCTTCTTCTTTGATTGCATTGTTTTTAGAATTATTGGTTTCATGTGCCTCAACGCAACCAGGGATATCAACCACTGGCAGACCAATATTCACCACTACTGGTGGAGGAAGTGGTGTTGTTGTGTAATATTGTGTAGGTGGAACTACATCAGGAATGTCAATCTCCCTAATATCAATGTTGGGAGAAGTTATAATTGGAATGTCCATTAGCAATCATTAAATATAGATCCTACTTGGGACCCTGCTTCGGATCCGATTTTCTGTCCTAGAAGAAGTGCCCAACCACCTGCTAACCAACCCACGTAGGGGATGCTGGCAACAGCAGGGACAGCAACACCAGCAGCGATAGCACTACCTGCCATTGCACCTTGTGATCGTGCTCCAGCGTCCGCCACTAAACACTCGG
>Ga0163111_10001836_pt1 | contig 13308 bp, 13 predicted proteins | sample CRUFie1St18metaG_FD_109645 | JGI IMG/M metagenome (GOLD analysis project Ga0163111, IMG submission 109645) | Marine microbial communities from the Costa Rica Dome - CRUD Field 142mm St18 metaG | ecosystem: Environmental > Aquatic > Marine > Oceanic > Photic zone | place: Costa Rica: the Eastern...
CCGACGCTCCCCACCCCCCTTGCCCTCCGTCGCTCCCCACATGCGGTGCACGGCGTCGCACAGGTGGATCGCTTGCAGGAAGTCGCTCGGCAATGCCTCCGCACGCTCCAATGCTTGCATCAGCAAGAGGTCATCCACTGCGATCTGGTGCGCCGCGCTCCGACCCAGGCCGCTGCTTGCTCCGCCCCCTCACCCCTTGCTTGCCTTGCCGCCATCACGCAGAAACCGGAGAACATCCTGATCTCCTCGCTCACGGACTGCAAGGTTAAGGTGATCGATTACGGCAACGCGTACCTGCACCACGACCAGCGCTGCTCGTATGTGCAGTCGCGCGCCTACCGCGCGCCAGAGGTGGTGCTGGGCCTGCCCTACAGCCCCAAGGTCGACATGTGGTCGCTCGGCTGCATCCTGATGGAGCTCTTCACGGGCAAGCTGCTCTTCGACAATCGCTCCGTTCAGGCTCGGCGCTTGCACATGCCAGCGCCGCGTATGCTAGGTTGTCTTCTGCAGTAGCTCAGCGCCACCGCTGCCCACTGCAGGCGTTGCTCGCCTCCCACATCGCGCTTCGTGGGCCGTTCCCTGAGAGCATGATACAGGAAGGCCAGCTCTCCCATCACTACTTCGACACCACACCGTGCGCCTTTTGCCTTGCTGCTGGGGCGCCACCCTTATAAATCCTGACTTGCATTGCCACCGCCGCTGTCCCAGCCCTCCCCACGCTGCACGCCCTTTCTTGCGTCGCTTGCCGCAGGGGGGCGCCGCAGTGGCTGGTGGGCAAGCACGATGGGAATCTGTGCCGCATGCGTCCGCACGTCAGCTCGATAGCCAACGTGCTGACCCACTACGGTTGCAAAGACGACCGTTTCGCAGACTTCATCGGCGAGCTCTTGCAGCTCGATCCGAAGAGGCGACCCTCCGCGGAGGAGACGTTGAAGCACCCGTGGCTTCAGGGCAACGCCCCCTGCCCAAAGTATCAGATTGCAGACAGCGGCGAGGCGGGGAAGCGGTTGCGAACCAAGTATCCGTCGCTAGCGAATGTGGGGGAGAGCCCGTCCAAGGCTAGCTCGTCCGGGGGAGGGAACGGCGAGGAGATGCCCGGCCCGGCGACGCCGACGTCCTTCCGCGAGCAATGCTACCTCGACCGCGAGCGCGGGGAGAAGAAACGGTCAAGAAAAAGCGCTGCGCAGCGCCTCAGCAGCACGGGTGAGTGCCGCGTATGGGGTCGCGATGATTTCGCGCCGGGAGGGGACGCACACTAGAGCGAGCGTAGGCAAGGGTGTGCAGGTCTTGGTTAGGGCGCCTGGGCGCCGCGCTGACTCGACTGCTGCCGCTGTGCGTTGTGGCAGACGTGGCCAATTCGCTCGACCACATGCTCATTTCGCCTGTGGCGCCTTCGAGCGGCGGCGGCGACCCCAAAAAGGGCAGAGCAGAAGACAATGGGAGGGGTTGAGCTCGACCGGAGTCCGCACCACTGTCCCGCAGGCAGTGAGGGGGAAGAGGGGTGGAGAAGAGGGCGGGACGTCAGCGCGCGCTGATTCAGAGTCGAGAGGCCACGTTTGGCCTTACGGGGTCACTTCGAACGCACCCTCCTCGCCGCCCGTGAAAAGAAGAGGCCGCCATGTGAGGAAGTTGACGGGGAGAGCACACCTTTGCCAACTGGTGACGCACACGCCTCGACGCTCCGAGCAGGTTGGTCCAACCAAGTGGTGTGTTTGGATATTTAGGCTGTCAGCTTTTTTTCCAAGTTTTCCAAGTACACTTACTGGCGATTTTCTTCCCTTTTTTCCCGCTGCGCAAGTTGGCAAGTTTGTGTCTGGTTGTGGGGCAGCCAGCGACGCCGTGGCGTAGCAGGCATGCCCAAGCCAAAGCTGCTCTGCCTTCACGGCCGCCGGTCGAATGCGGAGGTCACCGAGATGCAGTGCCAAATACTTGAGCTCGACAAGGTGGCGGCGCTCGAATACCTCGATGCACCATTCGAGAGCACGGCCTTCGACAAGGACATCGGGCCAGGAAAGAGCTGGTTCCTGCGCGATGAGCCAGTTGAAGCACCACAGGAACACCTCCGCCAGTCCCTAGTCCACATCGTTCAGAAGATCGCTTCAGCTGGCCCGTTCGATGGCGTGTACGGCTTCTCTCAGGGTGCTGCCATTGCCTCCCTCCTGTGCGAACCAGCCGTGCAGGGCGCACTTGGGCTGACCGCACCGCCGTTCCGATTCGCGCTGCTCGTGTGTGGCGTCGACTACGACACTGCGTTCGGTGCCGGAGTGGCCCAGGAGTTTATGGGCGCCCATTCGGCCCAGGAGAACGCGTCCTCGCGGTCCAGTTTGCTGCAGCTTCCTTCGCTACACTTCATGGGCGAGAAGGATGACGGCCTCCCGTCGTCAAAGGCGCTGTCTCAGCGGTACGCACAGCCGCATGTGCTCTCCCACAAGTCCGGGCACGCGGTGCCGGCCATGGAGCTGTGCTCAGGAGAGGGCTTGCAGCTCACTAGCAGACTTCGCAGCTTCATCCAGCAGCCAAACTATGCCAAGCAAGACTGAGCTTGGACCTTGCTTGGTTGACCTGACCCTGCCCAGATTAACTTACCTTGCCGAGCACAACGCACAACCACAAGAGAGACTAACCTAACGCTTCATAGGTGTTAGTTTAGGTTACCCGCCCCGCGAGACGACGTGTTCAGACGACGTTTACGCCTTTTAAAGCGCACACTCTCCCGGGGGCGCGCGATGTACACATAGAGCGTTTACGAAATTTATTGACACCGTGAGACACACAGCCGCTCGATCGCGCTGTACGTCGAGAGCTGCGGCGCAATGTAAAGGCACCGCATAAACATATCCCGCAGCAGTGTTCTGCTGAGCTGCACTCCTCCGGAGGGTGAGCGGGCCAGGTACTGAGACTCAAGAAAGGCGGCGCACGAGGCGAATATGCCATTCTGCCTGGCTGCAGCCGGTGTGATCGCGAGAAAGTTGAAGAGCTGGTTGAACGGCATCGAGATTGCAGCGGCCATAATGCTGCTCACAAAGTCGGCAACCGTCTTGGTGGAGCGTGCGTCGAGCGGAACGTGCAGCGTCGCCGCGCTGCTTGTGAGGGCGAGCTCCACCGGGTGTGTCAGCAAGCGGATGCCGCTCATCGCACATGCATTCCTCATGATGTGGGCTGGCAAGCCGATTCCTCGCGGGTCCCACGGCCGCTGGAGCGCCACTCGTTTCGACGCGTCGACGGTGACGTTGTAGGCCATCTGTGCGTTGCGGGCTTGGCTGCCGTAGCTGATTGTTGACTCTGTCAGCGCCGTGGGGATGATGGCCAGGCTTGGGCCGACCACACCGGAGTAGAGGTGGTAAAGGGGCCCTATGGCGAGAAACTGTGGGCAAGAGAATGCGGTCGGCGCCCGCCAGCCCGTCCAGCCTCCTGCGAGGCCCTGCGCAAAAGCTAGCCGGTACAGCGACCAAGCGCTCGTCGCGGCATCCTTGGCTCCCAGCGTGATCGCGTTGCGCAGAGGCGTGTACAGCCCGATGGTGAGTGGGCCGCCGATGCCGCCGGCCAGAAGCAGCTGCTTGCTTTGGGAGGTCTTCGACATCGCAGTACACGCACGCTTAGCCCGAAAGGCAGCACCGGCAAACGCACGCGCGAAAAGCCCGCTCAGGCGCGAGGTGCGTGCGACGGACGTGGAGCGCCGTGCTGGCGCGAGCGCCATGAACGGCGCGTGCGATACCGACGGCGGCACGCTGGACGACCTGGGTCGCGCCATGCTCTGGACTCCATGCGATCCGGGCGAGGTGTGTCCCCCGACCTCCCCCGCCGCGCCGCTTTTCGCAGCGCGCGATCGCGGGCTCACTCGCCTTTGTGCATCCCGCGCAGTGCCACATCTACTTCAGTCAACAGCGCAAGGCGCTCAGCACGGGGCTTGCACTCGCGCTGGCGCTGAATCGAACGCTTGTGCTCCCACCCTTCGAGTGGTACAGCGGGCAGGCACAGCTCATGGCGAACGCGTTCCGTGCGACGAACGAGGGTCGCATCCCGCAGTTCACGCCCTGGTCCCACCTGTTTGACATTGAGCCGCTTCGGCAGCACGTACCCGTCGTCGAGCTCCACGAGCTCTTCGCCAGCGCCGGCCCAGCGGGGCTGGACTTCGATCGTGCGCTCTATGCCACTGGCACCTCCATATCGCCAAACGACCGCATGCAGGCCACGCAGGCTGAGGGCGCGCTTCAAGGCTTTCTGGCAGAGAGGCCTTGCAAAGACCGGAGCTCGCAGGGCCTCTTGAAAAACTTGACTCGGGCCGTGGTTGCAGGGGCGTGGCAGGGGCGCGTTCTCAACGGCGCCATGCAAGTCTCGTCGATGCGCTGCGGCATGCTCCTGCTGGACCAGCCTGGAGCGACCGACGCGCTGGCCACGTGGTTTGGCGATGCGGCGATGGTTGCCGCCTTCAGCGTGGGCCACTACCCTCACGCGAAGCTGACCGGGCCTTCGGTCTTCATGCCGCCTGCGTCTGCAATCCAGCAAGAGGCGGATCGCTACGTTGCCGAACTTCAGCGTCCACGGCCCGCTCGAGGTGAGGCCGCAAGTGGCAACGAGTTCGAGTTTGTGGCGGTTCACTGGCGTCACGGCGACTATGTCCCCTACCGCCTCCTCACCCCGGCACAGACGGTGGCGAAGGACGCCGAGCGGGCGCTTGCGGCGATACGGTGCCCGACGTGTCCAGTCTTCTTGATGACCAACTGTCGGGACAGCTCCGCCCTCGACGAGCTGCGCCGCCTGCTGCCGACTCTGGCAAGGTACGAGCCGCCCGACGACCGGCCCGAGTTTGCCGAGGAAGGGCCACGCCTGATAATCGAGCAGGCCATCGCCACGCAGGCGGCCCAGTTTGTTGGGAGCCCTCGTTCGGCCGTCACCTTGTTTGTGGAGGAGGCGCGACACCACGCTGCTCGGATGAAATGATCAAAATGCGCTGACGGGTGACGGCACGCTCGAGAAGACCATGCTCCGCTGTGCGATGCCCGCTGATTTGATGCCACGGTGAGTACTAGGCGAGTGCAGGCTGTAGGAAGTTGTAGCAGCAAGCAGGTTGGCGGGCATTGGATGCGTCCGAAAGCGCGGAGAGGGGCGCGCGCTTGGCGCTTGCATGGGGCGCGTGATCGGGGTCACCGGAGGTCAGTTTCTCTCGGTCGTTCGTGGGTGCTTCGAGGTTGTGTTTATATATAGTCTAGAGAAAGTAATATTTATATAAACGCGGTGAAAAACGACGTGCGCGGCGTGACGGCGTGACCAGGCGCAGTCCCGCACGCCGCAGATACGCGCCACGCGCGCGCCACGGGTACCCACCCCCGGCCCGGACGCCGGAGCCCCGCCCCCGGTCATCCTCCTTTTCAAGGTTCTTCTCGCATCTCGCTTCTCGGGGTACGGACGGGGACGGGGTTCTTTTCCTTCCCCCATGCCTTCCCCGCGGCGCGCTACCGCTACTGTACGCGCTAGCTCTACTACCCCTTACTGTACGCTAGCGGTGTAGCGCGGAGGACGCGGAAGGACGGGCGCCATTCAGCGAAAAGGAAAACGATTCCGCCGCGCGTAAAAGACGTCATTTTTCTTCGTCTGCGCTGAGATTTCGCCCCGCAAAGCCAAACAAAGGCGGGTCCATATCCATCCGCCCGACGCGAGAGCTGATCTATCTCCCCAGAGAATCACTCGCTAAGTGCCCAGGGCGCAGGGTGTGTTGCTTCTAGAAACGGCACGCAGGGCCTGTGACACGCAGCCTACGGACGTTGCCGCGATGGTACTTACTTGAGGCCCTACAGCTCGATCTTTTGCGTGAGGATCTCGCGTCGCTCTTCTATTGCCTCTTCGAGCTCATGCAGCTCAAGCTCCTCCGCGCTCGCAATGTACGCGAGCGCATCCTGCTTCTGCTTGCCTCTCTTCAAAGTCCTCAGGTGCTTCCAGTCGCCAGCGTACCGCTCGCCCGTGGCGGCCAGAACTTCTTCCACTGGCGTGTTGCAGCTCTTGCAAGTCACGGCGCAGGTTCCTTTCCTGGGAGTAGTACCAGTTCGGCGGTGACGGCAAAGCCAAGTGCAGCCTCGGGCCTAGGGCGTGTACGGCTAGGCCCCCGGGGAAACCAAGTCACTCTCTCTGTGTTTACGCGCTGCGATGCATGAATAGTGGGTTTTTGCTGCACTCGCCCATCCGCGCCCAGCTTGCACACATCTCCGCATCGTCGCCTGTGTTGAACTCTTTACAAGGTGCGGCATGCCACTACTTGGCCCGGATAGGCCACGAAAGCAGCCCGCAGCGGCGGTCACGGGGGCAAGGCGAGCGCGGGCAGTTGGGCGAGGGAGAGGGGACGGTCCTTTGACATGACCGCTGACGACAGCGCGTGATCGTGGTCTGGACGGCCTCGATGTGCGCCTCCTGTCGGATTGAGGCGAGGCCAAAAGGAGGCAAACGGTTCATGCCACCCGGCCGTGCCACGCCGAAGCGGCGCCCCCTCCCCGACGCCCATCCCCGCCCGGAGAGGCGGCCCAGAGCGGCATGGCGCTCATGCACAAGCTGCGCAACGAATGCCGAAGCCGTGCTGCCGCCGCAGCGTTCGGGGAGCGGGCTGCAGCCGATGCGCGCATAGAAGCGGCAGAAGGCGGCGTTGAGCGTGGCGAGGTGCTCGGTCGCGAGCGCGTCCTGCTTGCTCAGCTGGGCCGCGTGCGCCAAGACGGTTCCCTCCCAGGGCTCGTCGAAGAGGAAGTTGGGGCACGTCTCGAGGCGGAGCTGCTGGTGCGACATCTTGTTGAAGTAGGCCTTCCTGTTGCCGAAGGTGTAGTCGGAGCCATAGTGCATGATCGAGGGCGCGCGGCCCAAGAAGGGCGGGTTGCCCGGGTAGAGCATCACGTCCTGCGCACCCCGGGTCTCTCGCAGCTTTGTGGTGCGCGGGGATCCGGCTTGGTGCGGGGGTGCAGCTGCAATTGGCAACGGGACGGTGTGGTGTGGTCGGCGCGGGTGGAGCCTGGTGCGTCATCGGCGGTGCAAGGCGGGAGCGCAAAGAGGGAGGGGCGGGGCGAGGCAGCGCAGCGCGCACCTCTCGGACGCGGTGTGTCACGCCCACCTCGGCCGCTGCGAAGACGTAGCCGTACATCTCACCATGCCACCGGGCCTGCTTGTGCTTGGTGGCCATCTCTAGCGGCGTGGGACCAGGGCTCCCGGGTGGGCTCTGGTAGTGGAAGCTCTCGTTGAAGTACTGGTCAGGGTGCGCGTTAGCAAACGCCCGCACCTTCTTGGTGTACTCGAGCCAGAGCGGAGCGATCTGCCGCAAGTCTTCCCGGTGGAAGATGTGGAAGCCACCGACGCCGGCCATCCGCTCGTGGAGCGCCTCGTCGATGAAGTGACGCGCAAACCCCGAGGTAATGCCATACAGGTATGAGTACTTGGCCGACACGACAGTGCCGCGCGTGCACCCCATGGCCAGCGGGTCGATCGGCTTCCGAAGATACATGTCCGTGTCCATCATGAGCACAAAGTCCTCCGCAACGTCGACCTGCTCAAGCCACGCCATGACAGAGAATGGCTTGTTGTAGCTGGCGTCTGCGCAGCGGCGGCAGAATGCATGTGTGAGGCACAGGAAAGAAAGCCTTGGCTGTTCGACGGTGGAGGCGGACAGCCGTGGCCAGCCTTGTCATCGTGGAACGGGTCGCCCCGCTCAATGTCATTCACGGCATCGAAGCGCATGTTTAGGTGGACAAATGTTGGCCCCATGTCCAGGTTGGACTTCGGATAGCTTGCGAGTTGCTCGTCCGAGCACGCCAACAAGCGCGTGATTTTGCCCGGCTGCCGCGTGCGGTTGAATGAGTAGAAGAGACCGGCCGACTGCCAGTCGAACGCTGGAATGCACTCAGCGGAAAACACCACATGCAAATGCGCCGGCGACACGTCGGCCATGGCGCGCCGCCGTGGCGAAACTGCGAAAACCGGGCGTACAGAAAGCCGGGTACAGGTGCGCACCTGTACCCTACCTTGAAGATAAACCTTGCGTGTGTCTCTTCGTTTGCGGCTGGTGCCCGGTACCGTGTAACATCGTGATTCAAATTGTCTGCGGGAGTTGAAAACGAAGGACAGAACCGGGAAATCAGAACAAACCCTCGGCACAAAACGCCACGACCGCCGGGCCGCAAAGCGACGGCAAGACGCCACGAATGTAATGGTTTACGCCGTCAATAAATACCTACCCTCATCAAGCTCTGGGCGCAGACTCTGTTGCCTGTGGGCAACGCCCGGCGATCGCCATCGCCTGCACCACCCAATTCATGGCATTGGCGTCGGCCCTACACCGGCCTGCGCGGCTGGCGGCCCGTCCGACTACCAGTCGCCACCAGCAGTGGCTCTTCCTCGTCCTCGCGTTGACTGAGCTGACATTTGCGACTGAGCCCAATCGGGGTGCCGCGACCTGCCAATGTCTGGATTCGCTCGCAGCTTACAACTACACCGGCGACCTTTTGGTGAACATCAAGGGTGTGGTATACGATTACGGCAGCGGTTACGGCTTGAAATCATGCTCGGCTCATGACTTTCAAAGACCACCGCTCTGCGACTCGACCAACGCACCTTCCTGGTGTGGCCAGTTGTGGTGCTGGGTGGACGCAACCAACTGCACTGAGTCGCCGCAGCCGTCGGCATATCTCGAGGGTGCGTACTACTCGTACGCAACGTGCGGCGCCAGCGATTCCTACCTGGACTGGAACAGCCCCTTCGCCGGCATGGTCCACCTGTGCTCAGCCTTTTCGGAGAAGGACCGCACGCTGCAGGAGGTCGCCACGAGCGATTCAAAGGGTCCATGTGGCAACACGCAGACGCACGTGCAGGTTGATGCTATGGTGCGGGCGATCAACGCTCTCAATGAGGGGCGGGGGTTCCCCGTGTACGCCGGTGCTCTCAAGCCCAACTATCTGCGTCTCACATACAGCTGGACAACGTATCCATTTGGTGCGTGGGAGAGCATCGGTCGCAATCTCTCTGCCCAGGATTTTGCCAAGTGCGACCTTGTTGTAGGCATGGCGAACGGATGCCCCGACCCTGAAATCATGGCACAGGCGCTTGTGGCCAACGATACGCGGCGAATCTACGTTACGGGCCGAGGCCCTCGGTCGGTCCTGACCCACGGTGGCGAGTACCAGCCGTATTTCTTCTCGGCGCACCTGCGAAGTGACGAGTATGCCTACCTCGCGCTGCAGCAAATGCAGCTGAAAGGCGCGAAGAGCATCGCCGTTGTATGTGAGAGGCCAAAGCACTCCAACCTCACACCTTGCTGTAATCCACACCCCTCACTTCTCACACCCGTGCGGCGCAGATGAGGATGCAGGCAACTACTTCTTCACTGGCGTGGGTGTGGAATCCGCGCGCGTTGCCTCTGAGGTGTTCGGGTACGATGTGCTGCTGACTCGTAGCTTGAAGCACAGTGCTGACACAGGAAGCATCGACCTGACGCAGCTGTCTGCCGCGATCAACGCCGTCGTGGAAGCAAAGCCCGACGTACTACTTCTCTCCTTGCGTCAGCGGGAATGGGACCACGCACTGAAGCAGCTCTCTACAGCCCGTCCAGAATCGCTGCGAGGTGTAGCCACTCCGATTGCCGGCGGCCATACTTTCATGGGCGTTTGGTTTCAGGGGGCATCCCAGCAGGCCAATGGGGTTGACTGCATGGGGTCTGGTGATGCGTGCAGCTATGTGACGGGTGGCACGCAGATGAGCAAGGACGAGAGCCTTAATGCGTACAAAGATGGGCTACTGGACAAAACGTACTCTTGGCTCCGGACGGAGTCTGGCTACATGGTCGGGTTTGACAACAGCTCGCTGGTTAGCTTTCCTGATGGGGCCATGATTCCGTCCTTCCTTGCGCAGGCGCTGCAGCAGGTATTCCGCTTTCGGCCATTGACCAATAGGGAGCGCCCACTCGCTGACGCGACTGACTACGAACTCTTCCGTTCCTTTCTAGCCTCTGGGGAAAAGGTCGCCGACACGTTTTACGGCCCATGCGTTTCGACGAGTTCGGCCAGAACAGTGGACGCAAGCCGACAACACTGCAGGTTTCGCCTGACGGCGTAGCGCAGGAGGTCTACCCTGTCGCGATTGCGAAGAAAGGCTTCGACTTTCCTGCTCCCAGCTGGCCCGGCGTCACCTGTCCTGCTGACGCGTGGAACCTGAGCTACGGGTCTGCGTGCCTGCTCTGTGCACCCAATACTTGCCAAGCCACAGACCATCGCGTCGGTTGTATCGATGGACCACCGAGTTCGGACTACTACAGCTTCACGCACACAGGTTGTGACGGCACCACTGGGCCTGCTGTGAGCTTCGTTTGGGCATTTGATGCACTTGATGAGAGTTGCAACTGGCTGCCGGCCCATGGGACGTTGCAGCAGTGTTCATGGGCACATCCATGGGCAGCTTGGCACGTTGTGATCTTGGTTGTCTTGTCTTCTCTTCCGCTCATACTCCTCTCATTTGCCGCCATACGCTTCAGAGAACGCTTCCGTCAGGTTGTAGTGGCCACGGGCGATGCACAAGGTCAGTATACACTTCTGGCCTACTTGATCGCGTCGTTAGGTGCTCTGATACACTCGGTTGCTACGCCGCTTGCATTTATCGACTCTAACACTGGCAACGCGACCGAAGGCATGTGCATTGCGCGCACAGTCGTCTCTTTCTTGGCGCCAGCGGTGGTGTTCCTTGGCATCACGCTTCGCATACTAGCTGAAGCGAAGGCACGCGAAGGCAAGCCGGGTCGATTGGCCAAATACGCCGGAGTTCAGAGTTCAATTGAGCCGACAACCACAGCAAAGGCATTTGCCGCAGCACAGCTTTTTATGTTCTGTGCCATGGTTGGCAGCTCTGCCGCCGTGCTGAGCTCAGTCACGGGTGGTCCTGCCACGATTGCAACAAACCTGACGAAGGAAATTGGTCTTGACGAAGAGAGCAGGACTGTGGAAGTAGCGCTCACTGTGCAAATGTGTTGCAGCATTCGCGAGTTTTCCTGGCAGAGCCGGGTCGCCCTGTTGGCACCCCTGCTTGCAATGTTTCTGCTCTCCTTTGTTGGCCATCTGTCGCGCGGGATGCACCCCAGCTCTGGCACGCTGATGCTCAACCTGCTCATCACGTTACTGGTTGTGCATTTTCCCACCCTCGATGTGTTTTCAACGCGTGCGCCGATTGGCCTTGTCATCGGGTGGGCAGCACTCTGCAGTGAGGTCGTGCACCCTGTCTACAAACGCTGGAACCAGCAGAGTGACGATCGCGAATGGAGAATTTTCGACAAGGGAGCTCCACTAGAAATGCCGAACCCCCGCCGCAGTGGAGAGCAAGGGTGGCACTTGTTCCTCTCCCACAAATGGTCCACTGCACAGGATCAGGTCCAGTCTCTTTGCCCGCAGCTAAAGCTATTGGTTCCCTCTCTAAAGGTATGGCGGATGTTCAAGAGACCGTTAGCGCTGAGGCCGCCCAAGCTGCGCCTAGGCGGGCCTGCATGTAGGCCACAGAGCCGAGGCCTACAATCGGGGAGTTGGTCTGTTTGATCACCCAGGTCTGGCTTGATACAGACGTGCTCGAGAGCAACGTGGATCAGATGTCAAGCGGGGTACAAAACAGCGACGCCTTCCTCTTATTCCTGACGCGCGACTACTTTGCGTCAAGCTTCTGCCAGCTGGAGTTGCGCCAGGCCTGGGAAAAGCGAATCCCGATCATAATTGTGCGCGATCAGCAGCAAGGTGGCAGCGATGCGAGCCTCAGCGACGAAATCAAGAGGGCCAAGGAAGGATTAAAAGAGGATGAAAACAAAGAGACGCTCCTTGAGGCGATGACACATGTCAGCTGAAGCCCCGCACATCGCCTTGCATGTCAGCTCGCTTGCCTCACATTGTGCGTACGTGGCGGCGCCAGGTCGAGAAACGCTGTCTGGCACCGCACGGGCCGCGTGACATCTTATGGTGGTATCGTTCCAAGACATTGAGGCGGGTTGTGCTCAAGCGCATTATCCATATGGTGCTCGCGGCACAGGACTGGCAGGACGGGCAGGACCCATCCCGTGCTCGCGGCGCAGGACTGAATACCAAAGCGAGTACTCGTAAAGTGCATCCATCCGCGAGCAGCGAGCGGCGGTCAGCGACCAGCAACCGGGACGATTGTGGTGGAGGCGCCAGCTGCAGCGGTGAAGGAACGGCGTCATCAGCTGGGGAAGAGAAGGGGTGTCACTGTCTCTTTGGCAATTACGAGAAGCCGCTTCAAACGCGAAAGTCCGGCCAGTTTTTTCACTATGAGCAGGTGGAGGTGCCTGGTATGCCGCAGCAACGAGATCTCTACTTTTTGAACGAGTTGCAGTCTCAGGAGAGCGCTCAGGAAGTCACGGTCTACGTGAGCACAGACTACCCGACACCCCTGGGTGAAAAACTTCGGAAGGCATTCAATGGTGTTGAACATGTAAAGGTCACCGAGGTGCCGCCGCCTCCCACGGACAAAGATACCGTGACAGTGCTTTGTCTGTGCGAGAACTTTGCGTCACACAATGGGCTCTTGACGCTTGCAAAGGAGACCTTGGGTTTGCGCCCGAGCCTTAAGCATACAGCAAGTAAGTCAAGGTTCAACATCAGATCGGCTCCAATCACGCCGCAGCGCCCTGAGACGGCAATCGTTGATGTAAAAACAAGAGGAATGGCTGCCCGAAATGACCGTGGGGAGGCTTGTGAGGACAAGACTGGCGCCCCAAATGCGGTCCTGCTCTACAATGACTCTCATGACTTATCAAAATACACGGCGGATCTCAAGATTCCCCTCAGCATTCAAGAGTACACGGAGTTCTTTGAGCCGATGTCGAGCCTTTGGCCGTCCACTGATATGCTGCAAAACGCTACGGCCGATTTCGAAGTGCGAAAGATACGCAAACTCAGCGCCCAGACCGTCACGAAGCGCGCGGCGCGGCGCCGCTCGGTCATCGCGCGCGCCTTCGCCACCGGTGGCTCCAGGCGCGCCGACGTCGAGGCGCCGTGACGAGTACATTCTATAAAGTACGCGTACTAATACACGCGTGTGTTTCCACTCGGGAAGCCCTTATAGGGTTAGCGGCGGGGTGGGTGTGGGAGCGGGCGGCGTTCGTTTGCGGTTTGGAGACGGATAGTTGTGTGTGCCGCGAGACGACCCGTACGGGTCGTCCACGGCTTGTCCGTGCTGTCTTCTGATCTTATCTTATTTAGCGCCCAATGATCCGCTGCCCCCCCCCCCCCCCCCGCTAACATTACACCAGCCCCCTCCCCGGGCCCGATCCACGGAAACTTCCCCCCCGCAAATTCA
>Ga0163111_10001837_pt1 | contig 13307 bp, 12 predicted proteins | sample CRUFie1St18metaG_FD_109645 | JGI IMG/M metagenome (GOLD analysis project Ga0163111, IMG submission 109645) | Marine microbial communities from the Costa Rica Dome - CRUD Field 142mm St18 metaG | ecosystem: Environmental > Aquatic > Marine > Oceanic > Photic zone | place: Costa Rica: the Eastern...
CCGCAACTCTCTTCCTCTCCTTCTGTGCACTACGCGATTGAAGAGAGAGCGAATAATTTTGCTGTGCAAAAAGAACTTGCCGAGTTGAAAGAGAGGTGCACGAGGTTGGAAAGCGCTTTAGAGGAAGTGTTGAAAGTGAAAGAACTACAACAACAACAACAACAACAACAAGTTATCGTCGTCGAGGACGAGTTTCCACCGCTCAATACCAACAACAACAACAACAATAATAATAATTACCAGTACGCAAAAACAAAATCGCTTGCAACTACAACTACTATGACTTTTACGCCTCCAACCACGCCGCCGTTTTACAACAACAAAAACAACAACGAGAACAACGAAGTTGTCGGATTTAGCGCAACTGCTACGTCGACTCCTCAACAAACAAACCATCGTAATCATCATCCTCTCTCTGGCACCAAAAACATCCGCACAACGTCGAAAGGCACGAATAAGAAGAAGACTTCCCCTCCATCTTCATCTTCTCGACCTCGAGTCAATACCGAACAAACCATCGATGTCAAGAAGCGCGTCCAACCGTCAAAGAAGTTAACCGCCATGACTTCGCCAGAACTTCTTTGCACCAAGCAGAGCTTAAACATGCTCGCGTACGAGTGCGAAGTTTAATAACAGAACAAGAAGGGATGAATACAATGTAATACTACTACTGCTACTCATCATTTAATCGAACACTGGTTCCGAGTCGAACCCGTTCTCTTTCAATGCCTCCACCAACCTTGGAATCTTCGCCATCGCTTCCACCGCAGATGCGCATCCTCGCACGTTCACCGAGACGAGTTTCGTTTCCAAATCGATCGAAATCTCTCCCACCGAAGATTCACTCTTCAACGCGTTCGTGACCGTTTCCGAGCACCCTTCGCACATCATATCTGGAACTTTTAAGACGACTTCGACGTCATTTTCACCCGACGACGACGACGACGACGATGATGACGACGCGCGGGGAGTGGTTCTCCCCCTCGACCGCGAGCGTCTCCCGGTACTCTTTTCCTTCTTCATGGGAGACGATGCGCGCGTCGTCGCACCGCGCGTCGTCGTCGTCCTCGCAACCGCGCCACAACACCGAAAGCTGTCCATCGTGTCGTCGTTTAACAATATTAAATCTCTCTTTGTTCGCGTATAATTCGTGTCGCAGATTCGCTTCCCAAATGTATCGTCGGGAGCGCACGTCCAAAGAGTGACGACGACGACGACGACGAAAATGCGTCAAAAAGCGACGAATTTTCCTTCCCCGCGTCGTCGTCTTCCTCTTCCTCCTCTTCGTCTTTCAATCGTCTTTCAATCGTCTTCGTCTTCCATGGCAACCACCGTCTCTGCGAAAACGAAGCGACGATTGAAAGTCGCGCTTTTCCTGAAAGGCATCGCGGTCGTTCTGTATGTACTGCTTTCCTCGATGTATTCCGACGGGGAACACTCTAAAGAAATCGAGCGGTTGGAACAAATGATGAGGGAAAACACGAGCGAGGAGAGCGAATGGAAGGAAGATTTGAAAGAATTGATGGAGTATTTAGAAGGTGACGATGATGGAAATGGTAACGCGTCCGCGAGAAGGACAAAGGAAGGAGAAGAACCATCGGAAGAAGATTATGTAAAACCAGTGGAAAACAAATGCTTCCCGATGCTACAACACAAGGGAGACTCGACGTGGGGACGATACGCGGATTTTGATCACGTTGGAAGTAAAGAAGACAGAGAGAACAAAGAGGTGCAGTTATTTCAAAAGATATTACAAAAAGTGAGTGGGAAGGAACCGGAAGAGTGTGTGGACACGTCCGCGTACCAACGAGAGACGTCGCAAAGTGGCAGAAATTTTTTGGAAGGTTCATGCGCTTTAGTATTTCCGACCGGGCACTTGTCCGTCGGCGGCGCCGGGATGCAAATAGAAGCGCACGATTGGGTCATTCGACTGAACGGACACAATGCGCCAAAAAAGTTTAGTCGAGACGCGAAAGATATGGGATCGAGAACGGATGTGAGAGCAATCACCGCGGCGTTGGTGAACATCGGGTTGGACCATTCCATTTCGTACGCGAAGAATCAGGAAAATTGGTTGATGTTTTCCACGTGTTCTCATAGAAGTCCTCAACCGTGGTGTGTGAAGTTGAACCAAAAGTTGAAGCGTAAACCGGTGAAATCGTTGAGATTTATTAAAGGCGAATCGCACCGAGGTGTCGTTTGTCTAAAAAAGCTCACAAAAGAAACGCACGGGGCGAAACACAAGTACGACAAAACGCCGACGACTGGATTTTCGACTTTATTATATTTAACGAGACAGTGCGATTGCGTGACCGTGTTTGGTTTATGCAACACGACAAACTGTGGTCACGCTTTGGCATGGTCGGGTCACTCGGATCGAAGCGGATGGAAAGACCCGGTGCATAATTTCAACATCGAACACATCGCTGCTGCTGTCATCGCAAAAAAACTTCCCAATAAAGTCCAATTATGGGTTTCGCACAAGGGCATGCGTAAAGAAGCTCACAAATCTTTTTCTGCGTTAGCGGAAAAAGTGAAAGGTGTGTTTAGCGGCGTCAGAGAGGACGATTTTAGTTGATTTAGCATTTATTTTAATTGATTTAGAAATACAGGTAGCAAAAAATACGAGGACAGAACAATAGATACAAACCTCGGGATAATAAAAGCGCGCACGCTCGAATTTGTACCACTCCTAATAAAATCCATGTGCAAAAGCAAAGGAAAACACGCCATGTTCTCGATCCTCGTACTTCTGGTAATTACTACAGCATCGTCGTTCGTTCACGCCGGCAGCGAATCCAGGAGATCTAATATGAACTGTCCAGTCGTTCCAACCGTCGAGGACTTGGATATCGAGGAGTACGCCTCGAAACCTTGGTACGTCCAAGCACAGCTTCCAAACCGATATCAACCGATTGAAAACCTCTTTTGTGTGCGAGCCGTGTATACCATAACGTCTCCGACGACTCTAGACGTTTTCAACTTTGCCCGAAAAGGATCGGTGGAAGGCGAGCCTTCCAATGAAGGTATGGTCTTGAACGCCTTCATTCCCAACGTTGCCATCAAAAGCAAACTCAAGGTGGGTCCGAAATTTGTTCCAAGAGTCTTGTACGGTGACTATTGGATCGTTGCGCGCGAAGAAGATTGGGCCATCATTTCCGGCGGCCAACCGACGATTGAAGTTTCCGACGGTTTATGTACCACAGAAAGTGCCGATAACGTGCGAAACCAAGGCGGTTTGTGGTTGTTTACGCGAGAGAAGGAAGTTTCTGATGAACTCGTCGAGACGATGAAGAAGAAAGCAAAGGAGTTAGGCATAGATACATCCATGTTGAAGAAAGTCGAACAGAAAGGATGCGAGTATCCGTAAGCACGGGCAGCTATAAAACAACTTTTGCTACTACAAAAACTAAACATACACACATCTACTAAAAATCTAATGAGGAAATTAAATAAAGCTACCACGCTTCGACGAAATATCTCTTCTTGGCCTCCAGTTCGGCAATATATCTAGTCGCGCTTTCTCTGTCCATGCCACCTTCTTTCGCGCAAACATCTCGAATCGCATCGCGAACTCGCGCGGGCATTTCCTCAGACGACCCGGCGACGAAAATTCTCGCATCATGCCGAGAGATTAAATCCCACACCTCTTTCGAATAGTCGCCTCGAATTTTATCTTGGACGTACACTTTCTTCTCTTGATCTCGACTGAAAGCAGTGATAATTTTAATGTTCCCTTCCGAGCACTTTTCGACGTATTCCCAATCATGTTTGTAAATATTATCCTCCGCTTTTCTTCGACATCCAAAGAACATGAGAATTTTGTCATCGTAGTTGCGACGTGAGCACCGTTCTAATATAAACGATCGAAACGGTGCCACACCAGTGCCTGGTCCAATCAATATCATAGCTCCTTTATCTGAGTATGGCAGACCACCACTCTTTACAACTCTCGCGTAAACGTTATCGTTTGTCTTTAGCCTCTCCGCCAGCCAAGTCGAACACAGACCGGAACGAAGACGTTTTAGAGGGGTTGTCCATTTCGCAACCGCAACGGTTATCGATATCAAATCAACGTGTATTATCCTATCATTAGTATTTTTGTGTTGACTTGGTGAGGATGAAATTGAAAACTGTCTCGGTTTCAATTTCGGCGCTACATGAAGTAACCACTCCAGCGGGAGTTTTACCGAGGTGAACTCGTCGAAAAATTCCTTCACCGACCTTCTCTCGCGTTGGCAGTATTGATAGCAGTCCGCGCGTCCTTCCGGGGACGCAAAGTGTTGCAATTTTTCCTTTTCGGGCGGTTCTTTTGCAAAGTACGCGCACACTTGGAAGAAATACGACCGAGGCGATGCCGAGAAACAATCGAGAAAGTATGCAATGAGATATTTCGCGTGACAGATGTAGTGGTTGTTTTCAGTTGGAGAAGAAGCCCCCGACGACGACACGGATACGACCAAGTTCTCAGCATCAACGATTGCTTGGTATTCACCATCGCTACTTGTTTTGACGACGATTGAGTTAATAAGCAAATCCAAAACCTCTCGTTCAATAGCACCATGCGAACACGGTAAAACTTCCAACACGTCTCCCGGACTAAAATCGTGCATGTCAGTGTGCCTGTTATCAAATTCGATGTGATGCACCTGTCTTACCGCACTCTCTGAAGTGCAACACTCGTTTTTTATCACCTTCAATTGACGCCAATACATGTCATCACTGTGCGAGATCTCATCCGCCGCCATAGAATTCACCGCGCGCATCACCCCTATTCTCGTCTCCGCTAGCGTGTCTCCTACTGACTCGTCTTCTTCGTTCTCGCCATCATCACGAATAAAACTCACTTCTATTGGACACGTGTCCAACTTTTCTTTGAACCCAACAATCTTCTCTCGATAAAACTCGATCCCAAATACCTTCGTATACAACTCTTCCAACCAAACATCCAAACCGCCGTCGTACCCGCTAAAATGTTGATCGTCCCCTAACCCCAAATCAATCACGCTTTCTCCTCCCAACTGTTCCAGTCGTCTCTGCAACTTCTTCGCGACGAAGTTGTACTTCTCGTACGAGGAATCTCCTAAACCAAACACGCCAAACCGCACGTTTCGTAAAGATGTTTTCAGTGGTAAATTTTTCTTCAATAGAAATTTCCAGAATTTCTCGAACGATTTCGGCGAATCCCCTTGACCCATCGTCGAACAGACAAAGAGCACGATATCGCGCGTTTCTGTTGGTAAGCGTTTCACATCGTACGTGTCTATCGATGCCACCGAAACCGAAGACGTTTCGTTTCTGGAGCACTCTCTGCCTATCTTTTCCGCGACATCCCGAGCGTTGCCGGTTTCCGTCGCGTAGAGGATTTTCACGCCAACAACGTTTGAGCGCCTTTGCGACATTGGACAAAAGTGTCTTTTGCGGTGAGGTCGAGAGACGAGTCCGAAACGACCTCCGCGGTGTTAGAAAGACTCAAACGCGCGAGGAGGTTCTTTTCGCGGAAGAAGAAAAGAGCATCATCGCGACAAGTGTTTTTGTGCTTTTGACGACGAACCCCGTGTGTGTACTTACTTTTTGTTTGTGTGGGGGCGTTTTGTAACGAAAATGAATCGCGTTCCACAACATCCAAAGGAGTCGTCATAAAAAAGAAGAAGAAGAAGAAGAAGAAGAATGAGGAAACCGACGAAGAACAACAACGCGTCGTGGAACGGTCAAGTGTTCGTGACGAAGAACGAGGACACGAGAGCCGTTCGCGTGCATTTCGAGACGAGCGTTGTCGCGGATGTTATTTTCGGGGTTTACGGCAAAAACACCTTCGCGCGTTTTGTCAAAGCGAAGAGCGATGATGAAGATTGTGCAATCGACGTGCGTTTAACGCGCACCGGGCAAAAGTTTCCATTGATACGTTCTTCTTCGGCGACGAGGACAACGGAGCGAAGAGAAGAAAAGTCGTTGCACCAATTAGGCGTTCAAAACAACGACCACTTCGTCGTTCAACCGCTTTTGCTCGGTGGCGGCGGCGATGGCGGCGCGACCGGCGCTGAATCCAGATCTGCATATCTGGAGATGTACAACGACAACCCATTTGCAAAAAAGAAGGAAACGTTGGGAGGTTTCGTGAGTTTTTCAAGTCAATCGACGGTGAGAGATTTCGATAAGAAAGAAGACGAATTGTCGAGATATTTCAACTGTTCTTTGACGGAGGAGAAGTTAGATTCGACGATTGAAGATGGAATCGTTATCGATTTGATTGGAAACTTGTACAATAAAGAAGCGGTGTTGAAGTGTTTGCAACGCAAAGCAGTGGAAAAGACACCATTGCCGATGAGGATTGAACACGTGACTGGGTTAAAAGCGTTGGTGACTTGTAAGTTTCACAAGAAAGAAGAGGATTCAGAGAAGACGAATAATAATAGTAACAACAACAACAACAATAACAACAAATTTCGACCGACCATTGAGAAAGGAGTGTTTTCATGTCCTCTGACAGGGTTGGATTTCAACGGCAAGACGAAGTTTGTCGTGTTGCGACCTAGTGGCGTCGTCGTCTCTGAAAAAGCCATACGAGAAGCGAAAGAGAGTTGTGAGGAGATGAACGATGGAGTGAGTTTGAAAGATGCTCCACCTTTCATTCCTATTAATCCAACTGGAGAGGTTTTGGAGGCTATGAAAGAACAGTTAGAGAAAGAAAATTTGATGAAGAAGGAAAAGAAGGAGAAGAAAAACACAAAGAAGAAGAAGAAAAGTGAAGGTAACGACGAGAAAGATGACGCAGACGAAGATAGCACGAACAAGAACAAAAACAAAAGAAAGAAAGGGTTTGACGACATGAACGCAGAGCAAACTAAGAAATCATTCAAAGCGACCGATCCGAAGCACATGCCTAAAGGCGCAACCGCTTCGGTGTACGCTTCTTTATTCACTTCGAGCACAAAACCGGAAGACCAAAGAAAGGAAACTTTTCTGGCCAGATCCACGCGATTTTGAAGTATTAGTATATCGTAGATATCAGGTAGCGTTGTAGATAGTTTCATGTGATAGTACACAGATGTACAAAAAGGTATCTTTTCTAATTAGGGATTCTTATTTAAAAAATGTGTGTGTATATACACGTACCAGGTAGTTGGTACTTGGTACCAGTGGTACCAGTGGTACGGTACGTAGGTAGACACCTTTATTTATACGGCTGCTCTGGTATTGTGGTTACAAAAACCGAAATCTTTACACTTTGGGGGATATATTTATCTAAACACGATTGAAATCAAAGGAACGTCGATATCTTCACCCTCGGTCGTTTCTGTTGCGGCTATTAAATCAAAGTGCTTTCGTTTAGCTGGAAACGTGATTTTTCCAACCGTTTGTACCAATTCGGAGAGCTTTTGATCCATGCGTTCTTTGTGTCTCGGGAACATGGCGTTGTAAATCAACGCCGGGCCGTATGAAATAGAATAGCACTCCAATTCCTTGTCCTCGAAATATTTCAAAAGTTCGCGCACAGTATAATCTTTATCGATGACCCATCGAGACCACAAGCTCCACTTTTCGTCTTTGTACGTTTGGAACTTCGGTGCAATCGGCTCTGCCATCGCAAACAACGGCAATGCCAAGTTCGCAAACGTATTTCTAAAGCTCTCCAAAGGCGCTTTGTGAATAACTTTGTACAACTCCAAGCAGACTAAACCAGTCGCCATGGCAGTAGTCGTCGCAATAGCAGGGATGATTCTACCCGCGATCAACTTCGCTTGAAGCTTGTCAACTTCGGCAATGTCGTAGTTTCTCGCGCGCATGTTCGACAATCCGGAGATGCATTCCATATGGAAGTTCGTATCATCGTCCTTTTCAAACTCGATGACGGACAAACGGTACGCCGCGTCGCCTTTCAAGTCGCTTGTGCGAACGTTTTTTAATTGCGCGAGTAAATCGTCGATGATTTGGTCGTCATCGACGCTTACCATGCCGTTGTCTTCGTTGTCGCCTTCCTTCTTCGTTGGATCAGTTTCAATCTTCACGCCTTCTTTCGGAACAAACACCGGGACTTCTACTTTCGCCGCCATCTCTGCGACAATTTTGTTCATCGCTTTCTCATCTCCTCGGACTTCTGCGGGCGGAACGCCCTCGGTAACGCCGTGTAATTCAGCTTTCAAAATCGCCATCGCTTTGAGCAAATTGACGTGCGCGTCGTCTTTCTCGGAGAAGATCACTGGTTTCGGAAATCGTTTCGGCGCGGACCAGAACGCGTTCCCGGTGGACGTCACGGCGTCTTCGGGAAAGGTGAATGTCAATTGCACGACTCTATCGTGGAAGTAGTCTTGAAATCGTAAACGAGCCCAGTTGATGCACTCTTGAAACGTGGCACATCGCGTGTGAATGAGACACTGCGAAATTTTCTCGACGTTTTCGCGCATGCTCGCGTCCGCGTTCGCACGCGCGTTTGATTCGTATTCATCCGGTTTGGAGAGGTACGCGTTTGCCTCTGCTGGACATTTTTCAAACAAACCTTCGAATTCCGATCGTGCCCAAGTTAAGCAGTGATCGATGTTGTGTGGGAACGAGTGCAATGTGCACATGGGCGCAGACTTCTCAGGAGGATCTCTCGACGCGCCGTAGTTCTCCGTCAAGTGCGGGACGACCATTTGCGTGTTGCATTTGGTACCTAACGTCCCGGACTCTAACAATGGCTTTTCGAAGTACACGCACCGAGAGTCGACATATAAACGCGCGTTGACGTTATCCAACGCGTTGACGACGACGTCCAAACCGCCCCAAAATTCGTCGTCAAAGACATCTTCAGTATCTGGACTCACTCTATTTTGCAACGCGTTGACGTTCAACTTCGAGTTAATTTTCTTCGCCGCGTTGGTCGCACACGTCGATTTTGGTTGTTTAATATCCCAATCGCGAAACAAGAACTGTCTCGATAAGTTGGACTTTTCTATGATGTCATCATCGGTGATGGTGAGTTTACCTTCACCCGAGGAGCCGCAGGAAACGCCCATCAAAGCTAAATTCTTGATGAATTCGCACCCTAACGCGCCGGCACCGACCAAGAAGACGTTTTGTTTCTCCATGATCGCTTGCGTGGTCTGTCCAAAACACTGGATTTGACCATCGTACCTAGAACCAATCGGTTTTAAATCCGCTTCGTCTAATTTCTCCGGCAATGATTCGCTCGAATCGAAATAGAAAAATTGGTTTAACGGGGTAAATTTTCCGGTGCACGCTTTGACGACTTCTTGACCGATGACGCCACCAAACATGGCCGCCATAGGCGAAATGTTGCCTCTGCACGTCTTTGCAAATGTCGTGAACAATTTCTCGTCCACTTCTTCGACCGCTTTGTACTGCGCGTTAACTTCATCTTTCGCCAACGCGACAAATGCGGCGGCGTCCGCGTCGTTCCCGGGTTGCGGTAACTGTCCATTGTTCTTGCTTTTCCACGCCTCTAAGGTTAAAAACATCAAATGAATTTGTGGCGACCGTTCCATTTTCGCGAAATCGGTCAATAAAAACTCCCCCGGTTCTTTCAAAGACTCGGCAAAAGATTTGAATTTCAACTCTTTCGGTAACTTGACTTGCGTAGCGATGCCTCCGCCAACGTATTGCGAAAACTTGCTCGCGTCGATGTCCAACTCAAACCCATGTTTTTTGACCGACTTTATTTTCACCCCTTCTTTCATCGAATTCAACTCGGTCATCCCTTTCACCTCTGAAAACGTGACCAAATCCCCTTCCTCCAACTCGACGCGTTCGTCATCCGTACACGTAACCAACGCTGGATGTTCGTTGGAAATGGAAGCGATAATGCACGTCTTCGGCTCTTCACCATCTTGATCGATGACCGTAAACGAATCCCCGAAATCACAAAACACCGATCCAAACACCCCTTTCGTGTCGCCTTTGATAAACGCCTTGCCTTTTTCCTTGCGCAAAATCTCGTCCCACTTTTGACAATCTTCTTGTGAGTGCAAAGACGAATCGCACACGACCACGACGTCGTGAGCCAACAAGGTTTCTTCCGTAATATCCTTGGTTAACGCAGTCACAACTTCGACGGCTGGATTCAACTCTTGCAATTTCGATGCGCACGATTCCGCTCGATTTTTCCCGCAATCTTCTTCAGTCAAATAAAACTGACTCGCCAGATCGCTCAACGACGTGTTACAATCGTCGCTCAAGGTTACCCTTTTTACCCCGGCTAAGATGACATTCTTCGCGACTTCCGCGCCTAATCCGTTCAAACCGGAAATTAAAACTTTCGCGCCCACTAATTTCCGAAACGATTCTCGTCCGTAGACGGCCAACTGTCGAGAGTGTAAATCTTCGTCGATCTGATTCGTTTCGCTCGTCATGTTCGTGGGGGCGATGATGCTGTTTTCTTCAACCTTCTTTTTCTTCGCCTCCTGGGATGTACGACTCGCCGATGATGCCTCCCGTTTCGCGCCTCCAGTCATGTATTATTGAACCGACTCCTTTAGGAAAACGATGAGGCGAAGAGACGACGATTTTGTGCCGCTTTCTCTCTCTTTCTCTTTCTCTCTCTCTCTCTCTCTCTCGCGGGGGGTCGATGACGCTTTTTTGAAAGTCGGGACACAAAAGAGACGAAAGAAAAACATTTTTTTTGGTTTTTTTGAAAAAATGAGAGAGACGTCCAGTGTCCATCCATCTCTCTCTCTCTCTCTCTCTTTCCTTTCGAAAATGAATCATCACGCACTTCCCAGACGTACTACCAGTATTTACGAGTCCTATTCCAATTATTTACGTTCTCCCCCTAAAAAGGCGTGTGTCTCAAAAATACGTACGACGACCCCAACAAAAAAAGAGAGGAAAAAAGAGGACACGTATTTTTAGGCACCCACTCGCGAGACTCTTTCTCTCTCTCTCTCTCTCTTTTCTCCTTCGCAAAGCGCGGCGAAGAAACAAAACGACCCTTTTGGTGCGGGGTGCAAAGTCCCTTTCGCGCGTTTTATGCGTTCGGCGCCGACCAGCCGGAGAACGTGCTGCTGCTTTTGCAAACGCGATTCTGCCCCGCGCGAGGAGGAGGAAGAAGACGTGTTTTTCGACGCCAACGAGGTTCTGGAAGAAGAGGAGGAAAAGGAACACGCACGCGACCACGAAGAATCTCCGGCTTTTTCGACGAGAGCAGGAAAAGAAGAAGAAGAAGAAGAAGAAGAAGAAGAAGAGACATGGAAGCATAGACCTTTGCGATTAATCAACGCTTTGAACGAGAGCGACGAGCAAGAGTTGCCAATAAACGATACGAAAGGCATCGACGTGAAAACGAACGTTTTTGTAGGTAAAATCTTGGTTCGATGTCGAGACGTTCCATCGAGAGAAGGAGACAAAGAAGGAAAGGAGATGTCGGAAAAATATTTTGCCAATAAGAGGCGCACGTTTCAAACGGTCGTGCAAGGAAGGTTTTTACGAGAAGGTATCAAGTGTTCGGAAGTCGTCACCGGACACGAATTCGCGGGCCGGTTTCGAAGAATACCGGCGAGATGGTTCGTACAGACCGCTTTGAAAGTGATAAGAAAACTAACGCATGCTTTGAAAGCGGATATAACCGGGGATAAACCTTTTATTTACGCGCCTCTGTGCGCGACTGCTCAAGTTTTACGAGCAGATATTCCCGGCGAGGAACCGGATGTAACGAACACTTCATTCGCGGAAAATACTCGGTTATTTGGAAAGGCATTTAGTGATAGCAGTAGAGGCGATAAATGCATGCCGTCAAAGCACAGGAAAGGACTCTTTGCCAGTTCAGAGTTTGGTTCCAAGTACGAGTTTTCTCCGGACCTCGTATATACGTTTGATGTTTACCAGCACATCTTCGTTCCATCGACATTTGATCTTCACCTAGGACCGCTTTTCAACATAAATTTACTCCGACACTTGCCGAAGTTTGAACCGCCTCAGATTATGGCCAAAGTCATTCGAGGAAAAGGGGGAAACCAAAGAGAAGAGTATCTGTATAAAATAAACATGTATCATGAGAAGATGTTTGACGAAAAGTTCGCGAGAACGTCTTCGCCGGATGCGTTGTTCAATATCGGCGTGAGACGTGTGCCATCCACCTCTCCGAGTTTGTTTTTCATACATAATGATGACAATAAAAGTAGTACTTTTACTTGGTAACAACAACAACACGAATAACGTTTTTAAACCTATAGTAAAGCTATATAGTAAAGTCCCAGCCCTCTATAAAGTCTGTCTGGTCCATGGATAAACTCGGCTCAACCACTTCCTTGCTTCGCTCTCTTCGTAAAATCTTTGCTGGAATCCCAACTGCTACGGAGTTATCCGGAATATCTTGCAAAACAACGCTCCCTGCGCCGATCTTCGCGTTCGCACCAACATTCACCGGTCCTAAAATGGTTGTACCAGCACCTAAAACCACCCCGTCGCCAATCTTCGGGTGCCTATTCCCGTCCGTCGTTCCGCTCCCCCCTAACGTCACATTGTGTAAAATGGACACGTTATTCCCAGCCACTGCAGTTTCTCCAATAACAACCCCGGTCGCATGATCAATCATAACCCCTTTCCCAATTTTCGCAGCAGGATGCGCGTCCACGTGAAACGCCTCCGAAATCCTATGCTGCAACAACAATGCCAACGACTGTCTCCCTTTCAACCACAAGGAATGCGCAATCCTCTGCGCTTGCAACGCTTGAAACCCTTTAAAATACAATAAGATCATCACGTATTTATCGCACGCCGGGTCTCTCTCCAAAACCGCTTGCATATCTGCAGTCGCGCATTGCACCAACGCCGGGTCTTCCCTGTAACACTTCGAAAACAGTTCCAACAGTTGCGAATCCAACAAGACCGACGACCCGAGTTTGTTGGCCAAAACAAACGCCAACGCATCCGACATTTCCTTATGCGAAAGAATTGTGGAATATAAGTATGACGCCAGCGCTGGTTCTAATTCGATTTCCATCTTCGCCTCTTCGCACAATTTTTCCCATATCCCGTCCCCTAACAAGCACACTTCACCTTCTAAAACCTCCTCCTCTCTCGCGTCTTCTTTTTTCTTAATCTTGTTCGTACCAACACTTTCTTTCGTATTGACCATCATCGTCGGCGACTGGTTGGATTCACCGGCCCACTTCTTCGCGGTTTCGTCCTCGGTCATCTCTGGAAGTTGATCGAATGACGACGTCGACGACTCTTTCTTCGCTCGAACGATGACGATGTTGGAAGAATTAGGACGCGTTGTCCGTCGCTTTTGCTCGCGATGAAAATGATGATGATGATGATGATGATGATGATGATGCCCCACAAAACCCAATCGTCTTCCCTCCGCACAG
>Ga0163111_10001838_pt1 | contig 13304 bp, 16 predicted proteins | sample CRUFie1St18metaG_FD_109645 | JGI IMG/M metagenome (GOLD analysis project Ga0163111, IMG submission 109645) | Marine microbial communities from the Costa Rica Dome - CRUD Field 142mm St18 metaG | ecosystem: Environmental > Aquatic > Marine > Oceanic > Photic zone | place: Costa Rica: the Eastern...
ATGATGCGAGAAGTATTAAATAGAAGATTTAAAAGAGCTATCCAAGAAAAAGACAATTACCTTACATTTCCTGATTTAATTCTTATTGATGGAGGAAAAGGTCAATATTCTGTGGCTAGAGAGACACTAAATGAGCTAGGGCTTCATGACTTACCAATAGTAGCTATTGCAAAAGGTAAACTAAGAAACAGTGGAAATGAAACTTTTTTCCATAATGGTAAAGAGTTTAAGTTTTTAAAAAACGACCCTACTTTATTCTTTCTTCAAAGAATAAGGGATGAATCTCATAGATTTGCTATTAGTGCTCATAGAGCTAAGAGAAAAAAAGGAATTAGTAAATCATTACTTGATCAAATCGAAGGGATAGGTTCTATAAGAAAAAGAGCTCTATTAAATCATTTTGGCTCTGCAAGAGCGGTCGAGTCTGCAAGTCTTGATGAAATAAAAACAGTTGAGGGTGTAGAGGAAAAAGTTGCAAAAAAGATATATAATTTCTTTCACGAATAAAAAATATGCTTAGAAAAATTCCAAATATATTAACTGTTGGTAGGATATTAATAGTTCCATTTTTTGTATTAGCCTTCTACTTACCGGGCTTCTACGGAGATTTAACTGCTTTAATCTTATTCATTGTTGCATCATTTACAGATTTTCTTGATGGAATGTTGGCAAGGCTACTAGGAGAGGAGTCTAAACTCGGTGAATTATTAGACCCGATAGCGGATAAAATCATTGTAGCTACTGCACTCATACTTTTAGTCATGGATGAAACAATTAAAAATTATGAAGTAATCGCTGCAATAATAATATTAACAAGAGAAATATTAGTATCAGGACTAAGAGAATTCTTAGCGAAAGGTAAAATAAAATTACCAGTTTCAAATCTAGCTAAATTGAAAACAGTTTTACAAATGGTTTCTATTGCTCTTTTACTTTCTGGAGAGACTGGAAATAAAATTATAAATTTTCAAGATTATAATGCTCAAACTATAGGTATGATTCTATTATGGCTTTCTGCTGCTCTAACTCTTTTTACTGGATATGAATATATGCGAAAAGGAATCGATCATGCTATTTCAGAGGATAGTAAAGATTAAGCAGCCTTTTTCTTTTTAACAAGTGTTTGATAACTCTCATTCAAATCTATAATCATATCACAAACTTTGAATTGATTTTCAGCAATACAGGATACCGGTGTTACCTCCGCAGCTGTTCCAGTTAGAAAACAACCAACAAAATTTTTAAGTTCCTCAGGTTTTATTTTCCTTTCGTAAACTTTAATATTTTTTGATTTTGCTATTTCAATTACAGTTCTTCGAGTAATCCCATCTAGAAATGAATCAGGTATCGGTGTATGTAGTTCACCCTTATCATCTTTAAAAAAAATGTTTGCTCCTGTTGCTTCTGCAATATTTCCTTCATGATCAAGCATGAGAGAGTCTGTGTAACCTTGTTTTTCTGCCTCATGTTTTGAGAGAGTGCAAATCATATATAAGCCAGATGCTTTAGTATCCCAAGGAATTGTATTTGGTGCTGGTCTTCTCCAACTTGAAATATTGAGTTTTATACCCTCAACTTTTAATTTTGGATCAAAATATGATCCCCATTCCCATGTTGCAATAGCAACATGTATTTTTGTTTGTTGAGCTGATATTGCCATCATCTCACTTCCTCTCCAGGCTACTGGTCTTACATATCCATTTTCAACTTTTTGAGTTGTAATAATTTTTTTACAAGCAATATTGATTTCATCTTCACTATAGGGAATTTCAAAGCCCATCCTTCTTGCGGAATGAAATAATCTTGATGTATGTTCTTCTAATTTAAAAATAGAGCCATCGTACACTCTCTCACCTTCGAAAACACAACTTGCATAGTGCAAACCATGACTTAATACATGCACTTTAACCTCTGACCAATCAACTAATTCGCCATTGTACCATATTTTTCCTGTTCTCTTGTCGTAGGGTATCATTTTGAAATATAAAAAAAATTATTAACAAAAAATATCTTTGTATCTATAATATGTCAATATAACTTACCTATAATGAAAGAACTTTTATATCTAAAAGACGATCAATTAAAAGATTTAATTGAAAAACTATTCATTGGTTATAGAGAAACATTTTCAGACTCTAAAAAAATTCTGGAAAAATATTCTATTGGCTTGGCCCATCAGAAGGTGATTCATTTGCTGTCAATGTATGAAGGTATTTCAATCTCAGAACTACTAAAAAAATTAAAAGTTACTAAACAAAGTTTAAATAGAGTTCTAAAAGATTTGATAAAATTAGAAATTATTACTTTTAAAAAAGATGATCAAGACACGAGGATTAAACATATTTTTCTAAATCAAAAAGGCAAAAAAATATTTGATGAAATTTTCATCATACAAAAAAAAAGAATTTATAATGCTTTACTAAACTCCAGTTCAGAAGAAGTTATTAATTTTGATAATGTTTTAAAGAAGATTATTAATGGATAATTTTATTTCACATATACTAGTTGTTGATGATGATGATGGAATAAGAACTCTTGTAAAAAAATATCTTTCTGAAAATAATTTTCTAGTATCAACAGCAGATAGTGCGGAGGATGCAACTAGAAAAATTAAGATTATTAAATTTGATTTAATTATATTAGATATAATGATGCCTGGCAAAAGTGGTTTAGATTTTATTAGTGAAAATAAGAAGTATCTTGATACACCAGTAATCCTTTTGACAGCAAAAGGAGAACCCGAAGAAAGAGTCGAAGGATTAGAAATAGGTGCTGATGATTATCTTCCAAAACCTTTTGAACCAAAGGAATTAATCTTAAGAATAAGAAATATATTAGATAAAACGAAAAAAAACGTACAAAAAAGGGTTATAGAGTTTAATGACATTAAAATAGACTTAAACAAACTTATAATTTCTAAAGATAAAAAAGAATACAAAATTAATAATACTGAAAAAATAATATTAGAAAAAATGATAAATAATCCTGGGAAAACTTTTGCAAGAGAAGATATTGGGGTTTTAATAAATCTTGATAAAGAGAGATCGATCGATGTAATTATAACAAGACTTAGAAAAAAAATAGAAGTAGATCCAAAAAATCCAAAGTTCTTACAAACAATCAGAGGAGCAGGATATGTTTTATGGATTGAATAAATTTATTAAAAATATTCTACCTAAAAGTTTATTTTATAGAGCTTTATTAATTGTTGCAGTGCCCGTAATTGTTTTACAGTTAGTTATTACAATAGTTTTCTTTGATAGCCTTTGGATAAAAACAACCAAAGGAATGACTAGAGCTCTTGTAAATGAAATAAGCACATTCTTAGAATTTTATAATGATGAAAAATATGATAAAACAGAAATTACAAAACTTTTTTCTGTTTACCAAGATTTAAATTTTGAATTGGTTGAAGATGAAAAATTTGATTTTAGATATAGTGAAAGATGGTTTAGTCCCATTGATAGAACTTTAAGAAGAGAGTTAAAATCTAGATTCGATCTTGAAAATTTTTGGTTTGATACAACTAATTACAAAGAATTGATTGATATTAGAGTCAGATATGACTCCGGGTATTTCAAATTTTTAGTTCCAAGAGATAGGGTGACTAGTTCTTCAGCTAGAATATTTGCTCTATGGATAACTGTTCCAGCATTGATAATGGTTTTTATCTCTTTAATTTTTCTAAAAAATCAAACAAGACCGATTACAAATCTTGCTAGAGCAGCCGAAAAATTTGGCAAAGGCGAGGAAATTGAAGAATTTAAACCTTCTGGTGCCTCAGAGATAAGACAAGCCGGATATGAATTCGATAAAATGCGTAAAAGGATTATTAGACATTTAAATCAAAGATCTGAAATGTTGTCAGGTATTAGTCATGATTTAAGAACACCTTTAACAAGGATGAAACTACAGATTGCTTTCATAAAAGATAAAACACTGGCTGATAAACTGACTGAAGATATTAATGAAATGGAAAAAATGCTTAATGAATATCTTCAATTCACAAAATCATCTTTTCAAGAAAAAGATGAGATGTTTAATCTTTCTGAACTATTAGATGACATAAGTAAAAAATATAAACAAGAAAATATATCAACTGATCTTGCACCTCGAATTTATTTTAATGGTAGGAAAAATTTGATTAGAAGGTGCATTAATAATTTAATTGATAATGCTATAAAGTATGGAGAAAAAGTAAATATAGAACTTAATAAAAATAACAATCACTTATTCATAAAAATAGAGGATGATGGTCCTGGTATTCCTGTAAATGAATACAATAATGTTTTCAAACCATTCTATAAGATAAACAAGGGTCGAGCTGACTCAAAATCTAGTGTGGGTTTAGGTCTATCTATAGCCTCTGATATCATTAGATCCCATGGGGGGAATATAAAATTAGAAAAATCAAAAATGAAAGGGCTTGCAATTAAGATCTTTTTACCTGTTTAGATTTAATTTTTTTTTTACCCTGAAATTTACCAATTTTTTTTTCTAAAATTTCAACTCTTTTAGTCAATATTTCAAATTCATCTTTACTTGTTAATTTTAATTTAAAAACCAATTCATCTCTTTTTGATTTTAAAATAGCTAACAATTCAGAGGACAAGTCTTTTGTTGATATCATGCCTTGTTCAATTAATTTACCAAGCTTCTCAAGAACAAACTTTGAATTTTTCATATATTATTTAATTACTTTTTAAAATTTAAGATTATAATTATTATATAAAATGTTCACTAATAATTTTGACCCAGTAGCAATTCAAATTTTCTCTTTAGAAATAAGATGGTATTCTTTAGCTTATATTATTGGTATTTTGATTGGTTGGTATTTAAGTAAAAAATATTTCATTACAAAACATGAAATTAGGGAAAAATTTGATGATTATCTTACTTATGTCATATTGGGTATAATTATTGGTGGACGATTAGGTTATGTAATATTTTATAATTTTAATTATTATTACAATCATCCAATAGACATTTTTAAAATTTGGCAAGGAGGTATGTCTTTTCATGGGGGTCTTTTAGGAATTATTTTTATAACAATTTGGTTTGCAAAAAAAAATTTTCATAATCCATTTTTTTATTTAGATATAATTTCAATTGTAGCACCTATTGGTATATTTTTTGGAAGATTATCTAATTTCATAAATTCTGAATTGTATGGAACAGCAACAAGTGTCCCATGGGGTGTTAAATTCATTCAAATTGATAATTTGTATAGGCATCCTTCTCAATTGTATGAAGCTTTGTTTGAGGGAATTATTTTATTCATAATTTTATTAATTTTTAGAAATAAAGGATTTTTAAATTTACCAGGGATTATTTCTAGTATTTTTTTAATATTTTATTCATTATTTAGATTTATAATTGAATTTTTTAGAGTCCCCGATGAACAACTTGGTTACATAATATTTAATTTAACTATGGGACAAATTATTAGTTTTATTTTTTTTATTGTTGGTATTTATTTAATAACCACAAAATATGAAATCAAAACGGAAAATTAATATTCCACTAGACGAATATATCAATTTATCTTTATACGATAAAAGGAATGGATACTATATGAAAAAAAATCCGTTCGGCCATAAAGGTGATTTTGTTACAGCACCAAATATTTCAAGATTGTTTTCTGAAATGATTGCAATATGGATTTTAAATTTTTGGGAAAATTTGGGTACACCAAAAAATTTAAATTTGATTGAATTAGGTGCGGGGAATGGTGAAATGATGAAAATTTTAATTGAAAGTTTTAAAAATTTTCCAATTTTTTTTAAATCATGTAAAATATTTATTTATGAAAAAAGTCCTCTTCTTAAAAAGATTCAAAAAAATAAGCTCAAAGGTCAAAAAATAATTTGGCTTACTAACTTTAATAAAATTAATAGAAGCCCAACTATATTTGTTGCAAATGAATTTTTTGACTCAATTGCAATAAAACAATTTATAAAAATCAAGGAATCATGGTTTGAAAGATTTGTAAGCATGGAAAATAAAGAAAAATATTTCTTTTTTGATAAAAAAATTAATATGAAAAATTTTGAGAAAAAAATAAAATTTCAAATTAGCAATAAACAAAATTTTATTGAATATTCTGAGGCTGGAATAAATTATTTAAAGATTATTTCAAAAATAATCAAAAAAAATCGTGGTGGTGCTTTGATAATAGATTATGGATATTTTGAAGATAAAATGAAAAATACACTTCAAGCTATATCTAATCAGAAATATTCAAATGTTCTTAAAAATATTGGAGACTCAGATATAACCCATATTATCAATTTTAAATTATTTCAAAAAGTTATAAAAAATATAGATGACCTAAAGGAATTGACTACCACTCAAGGAAATTTTTTAACTAAAATTGGAATAAAAAAAAGAGCAGAAATAATTTCAAGACACCTAACTTTTTTAAAAAAAGCCGATATTTTTTATAGATTGGATAGATTAATAGACGATAAGCAAATGGGCAAACTGTTCAAAGTTATGTTTATCAAAAATAAAAATAATAAATTTAAACTTGGATTTTAAAAATGTTAAAGTCAAAAAAATTAAAAAAATTTAAAGAAATTAGCCATGGTTTTTTTAATAGAAAAGGTGGTAAATCTAAAGGTATATATAAAAGCTTGAATTGCGGTCCAGGATCGAAAGATAAAAAAATATATGTAAAAAAAAATCTTAGAATTATCAAAAACAAATTCCCTAAAAAATCAAAAGATATTTTATTGCTTCATCAAATTCATAGTAATAAATTTATTTATATAAACAAAAATCAAAAGATTAATAAGAAAAAATTTAAGGCTGATGCTGTAATTACTAATCAAAAAAAATTACCAATAGGTATTTTAACAGCCGATTGTGTGCCAATATTATTTTATGATAATAATTCAAAAATTATTGCTGCAGTGCATGCTGGTTGGAAGGGAGCCTACAAAGGAATTATAAGTAAAGTTTTAAACTTTATGGTTAAAAAAGGTTGTGAAAGAAAAAATATTCACACCGCAATTGGTCCAGGCATTTCACAAAAAAACTATAATGTTAAAGAGGATTTTTTAAGAAAATTTATAAAAAAAAATAAAAAAAATAAAATTTTCTTCAAGAAAAGAAAGAATATGATTTATTTTGATTTGCCAGAATATATAAAATCTCAACTAAAATTGAATAAAATTTCGGCTATTGACCATATAAATATTGACACTTTTGATCATAAAAATAATTTTTTTAGTGCAAGACGGTCTTTGGGACTAAAACATGATGATTATGGTAGAAATATTTCAATAATTATGATTAATTAAACTTTTCAATGAAATTATTAACCGGAAACAGCAATAAAGCATTAAGTAAAAATATTGCTAAATATCTAAAAACTAAAATTGTAAATTCCAGTATTAAAAAATTTTCTGATGGGGAAATTTATATTGAAATAAATGAAAATATTAGAGGTAATAGTATATTTATAATACAATCTATCTCATCACCAGCAAACGATAATTTAATGGAGCTGTTGCTTTGTATTGATGCTTTAAAAAGGTCGTCAGCGAAAAATATAACTGCTGTTATTCCTTACTTCGGATATGCAAGACAAGATAGAAAAGTTGTTCCTAGAACTTCCATTTCAGCAAAACTAGTTTCTAATTTAATAACAAAAGCTGGCGCAGATAGAGTTGTCACTGTAGACTTGCATGCTGGACAAATTCAAGGTTTTTTTGATATTCCGGTAGATAACCTTTTTGCAACTCCAATATTTGCAAGACATGTTAAAAAAAAAATTAAAAGTAAAAATATGATTTGTGTTGCACCTGATGTTGGAGGTACTGAAAGAGCAAGAGCGCTTGGCAAAATTTTAAACGTCGGTCTTGCTATAGTTGACAAAAGAAGACCCAAGCCAGGGCAATCCCAAGTAATGAATATAGTTGGTGATGTAAAAGGTAAAACTTGTTTGGTTGTTGATGATATAATTGACTCAGGGGGCACAATTGTAAATGCTGCTAAAGCATTAAAGGAAAGGGGTGCTAAAGAGGTTTATGTTTATATTACTCACGGGGTTTTAAGTGGTGAAGCTGTAAAAAAAATTAAAAATTCAGTTATAAAAAATTTAGTAATAACAGATACCATCGATAATTTTGCAAGAACAAAAAATGTTAAAAACATAGAAGTTTTGCCAATTTCTAGTCTTATGGGAGAGGCAATTAAAAGAATTTCAAATTCAACCTCAGTTTCTGATTTGTTCAAATAATTACCTTGATTATTTATAAACATGGGGTAAAAACCTGTGATTTATGAATTCTTTAAATGCTAATATTAGAGAAAAAACTACCAAAGGTCAGTTAAACACTATCAGAAAAAATGGTGATGTGCCTGCAATAATTTATGGTGGTAAAGATCAAAATCAAAAAATTTCTATTTCAAAGAAATTACTTAAAATACTAATTGAGAAAGAAAATTTTTTATCAAGTATAATAACATTAAATGTTAATGGAAAATCTCAGAATGTTTTACCAAGAGAAGTTAAGTATCATATTATAAGTGACGAACCTACCCATGTTGACTTTTTAAGAGTACTACCAGGTGTAAAAATTAAAATTGAAGTTCCAGTTAATTTTATAAATCACGAGAAATCACCAGGTCTAAAAAGAGGGGGAGTTTTGAATATAGTTCGTAGAAAAGTAGAATTAAAGTGTCCAAGCGAAAAAATTCCAGAAAGTTTAACAATTGATCTAGATGGAATCGACATAGGTGAAAGTTTTAAAATTTCATCAATTAAATTAGACCCAGAAGTAGTTCCCACTATCCAAGGAAGAGACTTTGTAATTGCAACACTTGCAGCACCGACAGTAATGAAGGAGCCTGAAAAACCTGCAGAAGCAGAAGGAGCAGAGGGTGAAGAAGGAGCCGAAGGTGCAGAAGCAGCTGCTTCGGTAGATGGTGAAAAGCCAGCAGTTGAGGGTGATAAAAAAGAAGGTGATGATAAAAAAACTCCTGATAATAAAAAGCCTGCTGAAGAAAAAAAATAATCAACTTAAATTGAATACTTATCTTTACTAGTTTATGCTTTTATTTGTAGGTTTAGGTAACCCAACACCAGATAGTGAAAATAATAGACACAACGTCGGATTTAAGATTATAGACTCAATAAATAAAAAATTTAGTCTTTCAAAACAAAAACCTAAATTTAAAGGTCTATTGACTACTGGAAATATCAACAACAAAAAAATTTATGCTATAAAACCTTTAACTTTTATGAATAATTCTGGCATTTGTATAAGAGAATTAATTGAATACTTCAAAATAGATTCAGCAGATATAATTGTTTTTCATGATGATCTTGATGTGGAGTTTGGAAAGATCAAAGCTAAATTTGGTGGATCAAGTGCAGGTCATAATGGTATAGCATCTATTGATAAATTTATTGGAACTGATTACTCAAGAATAAGAATAGGTATCGGAAAACCTAAAGGAAATATTGAAGTTTCAGATTATGTTTTGCAAAATTTTGATGAGGATGAAAAATTAAGTATTGAAAAAATTTCAAATAATATAACAGAATCAATTTCATTTCTCGTGGAAAAAAAATTAGATTTATTTTCAAGCACCGTAAATAATAAATTATGAGTTTCAAATGTGGTATTGTTGGATTACCAAATGTAGGTAAGTCAACTTTATTTAATGCTCTAACAAACTCAAATAAAGCTCAGGCAGCAAATTTTCCATTTTGTACGATTGATCCAAATATTGGAGTTGTAGCAGTACCTGATAGTAGGTTAGAAAATTTAGCAAAGATATCAAAGTCAAAAAAAATCATTAATACAACTATTTCATTTGTTGATATTGCTGGATTAGTAAAAGGTGCATCTAAAGGTGAAGGCTTAGGTAATAAGTTTTTATCACATATAAGAGAAGTTGATGCAATAATTCATATGATTAGATGTTTTGACTCAGATGATATTCAAAATGTAAATCAAGATGTTGATCCAGTAAGAGACCTTGAGATAATTGAAACAGAAATGATGTTAGCTGATTTAGAGTCTATTCAAAAAAGATTAGAAAAAAACAATAAAAAGAATGTAGATGAAGAACAAATTAAAATTCTTGAAACTGCATTAGACTGCATAAATAATGAAAAAAATATTAATATATTGAATTCTCAATTTGAGAAAAAAAAATTAAATCAAAGTGGTTTATTATCTATAAAACCTAAAATATTTGTTTGTAATGTAGATGAACAGAGTGTTCAAAAGGGAAATAAATTTACCAAAAATTTCACTGATAAATTTGGAATTGAAAATACTTTAATTGTCTCTGCAGATATTGAAAACCAGATCAATGAACTAGAAGCAAGTGAAAGAAAAAATTATATGAACATGATAGGATTAAAAGAAACCGGTTTAGATATGTTGATTCAAAATGGATATAAAGTTCTGGAATTAGATACTTTTTTCACTTCTGGGCCAGAAGAAACACGAGCATGGACTATCCAAAAAAATTGTGCTGCACCAAAAGCTGCAGCTGAAATTCATACAGATTTTGAAAAAGGATTTATTAGAGCTGAAACAATTTCCTATCAAGATTTCATTGAAAATGATGGTTGGCTGAATTCAAAAACAAATGGTAAGATGAGGCTAGAGGGAAAAGATTATATTGTAAAAGATGGAGATGTATTAAACTTTCGTTTCAATACGTGACCAAATTCTCTTCATACTAAAATAAACTAAAACTGTAAGAATAATTAAATATACAATAGCCTTAAATCCCATTCTATGTCTTGACTCTAAATGCGGTTCCGCTGCCCACATTAAAAATGTAGTCACATCTTTGGACATTTGTTCAACTGTTGCTCTTGTTCCATCAGCATATTCTACTAAACCATCAGATAGTTGATTAGCCATTTTAATTTTATTTCCATACATATACTTGTTATAATAAACTCCATCATCTAATGTTACTCCTACTGGTGGGTCCTCATATCCTTGAAGTAGTGAATAAATATAGTCTACCCCACCCCCTCTGGCTTTAACTAAGACTGACATATCAGGTGGATAAGCCCCTCCGTTAGCAGCTTGAGCAGCTTTAACATTTTCATATGGCATTACAAATTTATCAGATAATTTTCCAGGTCTTGTGAACATGTCGCCATCGGCATTAGGTCCATCTTTAACCTCAAAAGATGCAGCTATTGCTTTTGCTTGCGCTTCTGTAAATTCAGGTCCACCTTTCTCTGCTAAATTTCTATAACTTAAATATTTCATTGAATGACAAGATGAACACACTTCTGTATAAACTTGATACCCTCTTTGAAGTGCACCTCTATCAAACTTTCCAAAAAGACCCTTAAAACTCCAATCAGTTTTTAAATATTCTACTTTTTCAGCAGCATTAGTGTTGCTTTGAAAACCAATAAGAAATATTGATAAAATTAATGTTTTAAATAAGTTTTTCACTAATTATTTTAACTCTCTTTTTTTTTTGCTGCAGCTAAATTTGGGCTTCCGCCTAAAATAGGTTCGGTAATACTTAAAGGTATTGGGAGAGTTTTTTCTTTATAACCCAAGACTGGTAAAATTACCAAGAAGTGTAAAAAATAATATGCAGTAGCTATTCTGGCTACTAATAAATATAGTCCTTCTGCAGGCATTGCCCCTACGTAACCTAAAATCAAAACATCAGCAACGAGGATCCAGTAAAATTGTCTATACAAAGGTCTGAATACTGCCGATCTAATTTTAGAAGTATCTAACCAAGGTAGTGCAGCTAAAATTAAAATAGCAGATAGCATTGCTACAACACCTAATAATTTGTCTGGAACTGATCTTAAAATCGCGTAGAAAGGTAATAAATACCACTCAGGCACTATATGTGCTGGAGTAACTAATGGGTCAGCCTCAATATAATTATCTGCATGCCCTAATATGTTTGGTGTATAAAAAACAAAAAATGCAAATACAATCATAAACATCAGTAAAGCAAAGCCATCTTTAATCACAATATAAGGGTGAAATGGTACTGTGTCTTTTGAGGGTTTTTTTATATCTATACCTACTGGATTGTTATTTCCAGGAACATGTAATGCCCAAATATGTAAAACAACTAGACCCAAAATCAAAAAAGGAATTAAATAATGAAGTGTAAAAAATCTTGTCAATGTTGGATTATCAACTGAGTAGCCACCCCACAGCCAAGTAACAATGCCTTCACCTACAAGAGGAATAGCACTAAATAAATTTGTAATTACTGTTGCGCCCCAAAAGCTCATTTGTCCCCAGGGAAGCACATATCCCATAAACGCGGCTGCCATCATCAAAAGATAAATAATAATACCTATAATCCAGATTATTTCTCTTGGAGCTTTGTAAGAACCATAAAAAAGAGATCTGAATATATGAATATAGACAGCCAAAAAAAACATTGATGCACCATTTGCATGAATGTATCTAATTAACCAACCATAATTAACGTCTCTCATTATGTGTTCAACACTATCAAAGGCCATATCTGCATGAGCAATATAGTGCATGGCCAATACTAAGCCTGTTACAATTTGTGTAATTAAACAAAAAGTTAAAATTCCACCAAAAGTCCACCAATAATTTAAATTTTTAGGAGTTGGGTATTCAGTTAAGTGGTTGGCTAGAGTTAGCAAAGGTAAACGATCGTTAAACCATTTTCCAACTTTTGATTTAGGTGTATATTCGTGATCACTCATAATTACTATCCAATCTTAATTGTACTAGCATCTACAAATTCATACTTTGGAATTTCCATGTTTGTTGGTGCTGGTCCTTTTCTAATTCTTCCTGATGTATCATAATGAGATCCATGACATGGGCAAAACCATCCATTGTAATCTCCTTTTTGATCCAAAGGCACACAACCTAAGTGGGTGCATACCCCAAGCATCACAAGCCACTCCGGATTTTTAGCTCTATCCTCATCTTTTTCTGGATGTTTTAAGTCCTCCATTTTCACGGCTTTAGCTTCTGCAATTTCTTCGTTGGTTCTTCTTCTTATAAATACAGGCTTGCCTCTCCAAAGAACTGTGATTGTTTTACCTGGTCCTACAGAACTAACATCTACTTCTGTGCTCGCTAAAGCTTTCACAGAAGCATCTGGATTCATTTGATCTATCATTGGCCAAACTGTGGCACCTACGCCAACTGCGCCAACAGCATACGTAGCTGTGAATAAAAAATCTCTTCTATTAGTTTTTTTTTCCGCCATCTGTAAGTCTGTATAATTCTATATATTGATTAAGCTAGTTAATATATGATTACATATAATAAAAAAGTATTATTTTTCTA
>Ga0163111_10001842_pt1 | contig 13285 bp, 14 predicted proteins | sample CRUFie1St18metaG_FD_109645 | JGI IMG/M metagenome (GOLD analysis project Ga0163111, IMG submission 109645) | Marine microbial communities from the Costa Rica Dome - CRUD Field 142mm St18 metaG | ecosystem: Environmental > Aquatic > Marine > Oceanic > Photic zone | place: Costa Rica: the Eastern...
CGTTACATTCTCGGCAAAAGTTCGCATAGTTATTCGGGTTCGGCTTGTCCGTCATGTTACATCTTAGGGGGTACCCCTATATAACTGTTACCCTATAAGTAAAGTTGAATCAGACCAGCAGTTAGTTCTAATTCGCCTTCGCTTTGGTTACGAATATCAACTCTTTTGTCATAGACAATGTCAATAGTTAGAACTTCGCTTTCGCCTTTTGCACCAATAATTGCATTCAAAATACTCTTCAAATTACTTTCTGTAATGGTGTCTTTTGCTTCTTGTACCAGTTGGGTTAGGTAGTCTTGTGCTTCTGCCATGTTCCAACCGAGGGGCTACGCATATATAACAGTTGCCCTATACTTCGTCATCTTTCGCATCTTCATAGAAATCTTCTATGCTTTGCTCACGGGGTTCTCCACGGTACACTACACCTTCATCAGACAAGTAATAGAATCGTGGGTCACGGTTCTCTCTCATCGCCGCTTGGCAACAAACACAGTAATGTCTGGACTCCAAAGTGTGGCTTGGTGTATCTTGAATCTCTCTCAGTGTTTCGACCATCTTCTGAATCTTAGGGTCATTATATTTCATAACCACTGCACATTGAACACCATGATATTCACACCATCCTTCGCACAATTCTCCAGACAAGTCTGAGTCTGGACTATCATCGTAGTCTAACATTGCATAGTTACTTCTGTCAACTTTAGGCTTCTTGCCCTTTGCTTCCAAGCGCTCTTTAGCAGTTCGTTTAGCCATATCAATTCACCTTCGTATTGTTACCCAATGGGTGTGGTTTAGTTGTCGCTTCCTTCAACACCTGTAAAAGTTCTTTGGCGGAATCGCAGTATTGGGGTGAGAGTACACCATCGGGTATGACATGGAATCCGTCTTTAACCAAAAACCAGTCCTGTATTGACTTAATGTCAGCCACATTGTAATAGGTTTCATCAGCCTCCATACATTGCGTTACAACTTCAATCCTGTTAAGACAGTATTCATCCATCATAACCACTGGCAATCCCGCTCTTGACGCTTCTTTAGCCGCCAAGTTGTTTCCAGACCCCCTAGAAGCAGTAATGAATACATCAGAACAGTTGTACAGGTCATTCAAATCTAAATCTGACAAACCTTCTCTGGGGTTGGCTGACTGGTCTGTGAAAAACACTCTGCCGTTCAATCCCATCTGTGTACTCAAAGACAGTAAGTTCCAGCCGTCTAAGTTGACTCCCTTCGGGTCACCACAGTGAATTATCAGACTTATTTCATCATCACTTTCACAAGCCAGTTTGAATGCTTCCAACAAGCGTGGGTAGTCACGGCGCTTGTTATTTCGACCAACTGAAATGAACACCATGTTATCCACTGGAATACCCAATTGTTTCCTCAAGTCAGCCTCGTCTTTAGTTCTGCACTTATCCTTGAAAACTTCACTAACTCCATTCTGAATTACAAGTGGACAAAAATAACCATGTCCTCCGTATCTATCCATGAATGGGTTCTTAGCCTCTTCAATAATACCAATCCCATCTGACTTATATCTCTCGACTAAACTATTGAACTGAGCCAAAGTATGGTCATTAGTGAAAATAGGTGTGTGAAGCAAACCCATTGTATTAACAACTCTGTGTGACATTGGGAATCCTTTCTGTGTTATGTGGGCTACAAGTGGAATGTTGAAAGCATTGCACGCCACCACCAGTGGGGCAATGGCCCAAATTGGGGCATCTGTATAGACGACATCTGGCTTCAATCTGGCCATCTCTCTATCAGCAACCGTAGGGGCGCTAGTACCGTTCAAGAACTCTCCACCGAAGTTAGAACCTCCAGCACATAAAGTCCATCCTTCTTCGTGCTTTATGTCCTCTCCAATGTGACTCCAAGACATGACATAGACTTCATGTCCGCCTTCTTTCAACCATTCGTTAGCGTATGCTCTTGCTAACTTACCACTGGTAGTTGTAGTCAATGGTGACTCGGCCGCTATTATTATCCTCATGATTCTATCCTCCATCTCCACCTATATATTACTTGTTTTTGTGATAATCTTGTATCAATCGAAGTTCAAGTTCTCTGATTCTCATGTTGTTACGATAATGTATCGAGCAGAATACCCTCTCTGGCTTCGTCAGTTCAGCCTTGCACCCAACGACTTTACACCTTTTCCTCGACATTAACCATCACCATATTGTCTGGCGGAGAAGAACTCAGCGCCCAGTAAATACCACATGGCATACCGCATATAATGGCTATGTTAGGCCACTCGGTACCATTTCCAATCCAAAGAGCATCCAATGGCCCAGCACGCTTGCAGGTAGGGCAATCCGGTACAGTTCCAATGCCGGTCACTGGTACTACCCGTGACTCGCCAAGTTCATGGTCTGGAGTAACTACATCTGCCGGTATCTTACGGTTTTTCATCCATCTTGTCACTGTCACTTCCTCCGACTATAATCCACTCGACTCTATCTCTGGCGTTTCCGTGGTGGTTAAAACCGTTCTTAGAAATTACTACTGACTCGACTTCACCATCTCTCTCCATTTGCTTCAAGACAAATGGCATCTGACGGGCGTTACGCCTGTGCTGAGGCTTAATTTGGTCGTTAACATTAGTCGCAATATCGCTTGCTGACAATGTACGGTTCTCGTTTTTCAACTTGCTAATAATCGCATTTCTGAGCGGTTTTGGTATTCTCATTGGCTTTGGCATTCTTGTCACCCGTTAAACTAATCCAGATGGCATCTCCTATATAAGTGTGATGCCTAACCAAACCAAATCTCTTGCTTTTTGCAGGTCGGACACTTGGTCGATTGCTTGGACTTTTGAACGGATAAGTAGGACACTATAACAGTTTGCATACAAGACTTACATTTGACCTCTTCAACGCAGTAACTGTTTATTTCACCCTTCGTCAAGTTAACTCTGACTGGACTTCTCCTATCCTTGTAGGAAATATATGTCGAAACATTTATAGGCCCCCCGCCCACCTGCGCTGGTTCTGCGCTATCTCTGGACATCTGGTCTGCCTCAACATCTTCCTTATTTTCATTCAACCATAAAGCACCCGTCAAGTCATCTTCCGTCATTTTCCCAGCACCCATTCTCCAGAAAAAATCGTATGAAGTAATGCCCTCTTCATAATTCCAGAACTGTGCTGTAATCTCCTTCTCAACACTCAAATCCAAGACCGAGGAAACAAGTTTGGGGTCATGGTCGGTACTCCAATCACATTCTTCGTCATCATGCCAGTAACTGTCCTCAGTTTCAATAAAGTAGTTAGTAACCAACCAATGAGCAATCATTTCACCATACAATTGACACTTATCCAGTCTAGGTTCATGCTTGTATATTTTTTCAGACCGAACCATAGCCTCATCAAACTCATCTGGGGTTAAGAATGACCCAATGTGGAATCGAACTTCACCATCAGCATGTGCCCTATCCATGTAAATAACTAGGTAACAAAGGCCCTTTTGTGCAACACCCTTCCGAGTCCATCCTACAATTGGTAAGTCCAATTCCTTGACTTCATTAATCCAACTCACACTGACCTTCGTGTGTTGGTCAGCACTTCGCATTTCAATAATTTGATGGTACCAATCGACATAATCTTTCCAGTACATAGAGCAATCATATTGTGGAATATCCATCTTTTTGTATCTGCCAATCCAACCTTCACTATGACCACCACTGGGGTGAATCCAAGCACCACTCATTCTTATGGTATCGTCAGAGGGGTCGGCCTCTTCATCTATCGGGGTCAATAGGCGGCCTCCAAGTATGGGTCGTTTTCTAAACTCTTCTTCTGACATCTAATCACCTCATGCCTTCCTCTTTAGGGCAGTCTTTAGGCACTGTTTCAGTGGCCCTACAATCTCTGTTCCAAGTTTGGAAGTGTCAGTCACGCTTGCGTGTCCGTGCTTACTGTAATAGCGGCTTGTGTCCATGCCAGCAATACCCACAGAGAATAGAATGTAATCTTCCTTCTCAGCAGTCTTTAGAACCTTGTGTAAGTGGTTTCTAGCAGACATGCCACTTGGCGCTGGCCCCGCAGGTTGTCCGTCTGAAATCACGAATACAATCTTCTTCTGACCTTCCTTAGCAATCATGTCACAGCGCTTCATAGCCCATTCAAGAGCATAGCCATCTGAGTTTTCACCGCCAATGTTTGGCGCTACAATGCGAGCCTTTATTTCGTTAGTTAGGCTGTCATGTACTGCCTTCCTCATTGTAATACCAGTAGCACCGTGCAGACCCGCTGGAGTCTTAATTCCGCCATAGTTTGAACGGCCGTAACTTGACATGAAGTCAACCACTTCGTAGTCCACTCCAAGTGCTTCCAAAGACTCTGAAATAGTGACAGCCGCTTCTCCAGCCGCTGAGGCTCTTGTGCCTCTTCCCCAGTCGCTACTTACACCAGACCCCATAGAGCCGCTTGCATCAATCAGAACTACAACTGCCGCATTGAAATCCGGTACAATTTTGTCAGTCTTGAAAACTTTGTCACTTGAGCCAGAGCCAGCCGCCCATAGCCTCTTAGTGTCAAGTTTCCCACGCTTCTTGTGTGTGTTGAACTTGGTATCAGCACCCTTGACTAAGTTACGCATGACCTTCTCAATTCTCTTAATTCCGCCACGGTTTAATCTCTTGACTTGGTTGTATCTGTCAGTGTATTTGCTACTCTGACTAAGGAATCTCTCTTCACTTACAAACTCTCGGCGTACAAGAATTGCGTGTGTGCTGTCACATTGTCCTTCACCAAACTCTGGAATATCTTCAACCATGCCCTCAGCAACTTCTTGCATCTTGGTAACTTCCCAGTCAGACATTTCAGAGAGTTCATCAAGTAGTTCATCGACTTCAGTTTCAAGGTTAGCATCAGCAGTACCTTCACCAGTTAGTGCATTTGAGTTACCAGTGCCATTGCGACCTACGCCTTCAGTTGTTTCTGGGTCAGAAATAATCATTTCCTCACCATCATGGGAATCACCCTTGAGTTCACCGTTAGCCATGTTTTGGCCGTTTCCTTCGCCCTCAGAGCCTTCCATAGCGTCAGTAGGGTCAGAACCCCCATCAGAGTCAGAATCGCCTCCTTCGCCCTCTAATGAGCCAGAATCGCCTTCGCCATTTGCATCACATTCTTCACCGACTGCATCTGAGCCACCAGTGACTTCACCGTTTCCGTCACCGTCGCCGCCTTCTTCACCGTCGCCTTTGCCGCCTTCGCCGCCTTCGCCGTCATCTTCACCTTCACCTTCGCCGTCACCAGCGCAAGAGCCGGAATCACATTCTGAGAAGTCACGGCCTTCAGTTGGCATTTCCAAGTCTTTGAATCTGTTAGTGCGAACCTTCTGAGCCTCATTTGAGTTCGCTCTTTGGTTCTTAGCGGCTTCAATAATCTTATCCATTGACATATCATCAGCAAAGAGTCCTTCACCCTCTTTCATATCTGACGCACCGTCGCCTCCAAGTGGGAAGTGCTTCCTGTAAATCGCTAACATATCTCGGCACTTCTTAATGACTCTTGAAGTGTCTTGAGAAGCAATTGCATCAGAGAACATTGGGCGCACTTCATCCATCATGTCAATGACTTTTTGGTTGTTGACAAAGTGTGGCACTGCAATAATTACTTCAGTGGCAATAGCAATAACTCCATACTGTGGAAGTCGGCGGTCATCATCTGCAATGACCTTACCTTCAATCATAGTACGGGTTGCTTCCATCATCTTCCTCTGAGCATAGTCAAGGCGCTTCTTGGAACCTGCAAAGTCCTTACCAAGTAGGTAGTTAACTCTTGCATCTTCAACAATGTTGACGAAGTCTTGCATTAGTTTATCTTCCTTGTTACGCTTAATTGCATCAATCATGCGCTTCCAAGCATTGAAGTTAGTGTATCTTAGGTGACCAGCGGCTTCATGAGCCAGAATAGCCTCAGTGACAATCATGTTTTCAACGCCAGACTTGACGAATCCTGTAATTGGGAACTCAAGTTGAATGTTCTCTCCATCTGTTGAGCATCCAGCGCCACTTGCTACTATGACCTTCTTGACGGTTCTTCCCTTGCCTTCCATTTGACCGGAAAGTACGGTTGCCAATTTAGCCATGTGGGCTTGAGTTCGTAGTCTAACTCTGTTGTCCCATAGTTTATTCATGTCAACTGCCGGTGCAATTCCGAAGTCATATCCCATGTCGCTGTTGTCTGCCATGTACCGTCCTATACCCTCCACCTATATAACAGTTATGACCTATCTAAATTGATAGGTTGCGCTTTACATAGGGTGGTTTAGCGGTGGTTTCGGCTCTCAGTCCCTCGATTAGTAAGCGTGAAACCTCTGAAAGTCCGTCTATATTCCAAGCATTAGAGTATTTCACCAAACAGTCGATAATATCCACGCCGTTATGATTAGCCATAGATAAAACCGATAGTGGGTGGCAAGTTGAATGAGAATATCCACCAGACAAAATTGCTTTTGGTTGCTCTCTATCAGCAATCAATGTCCTGTTTTTGTTATCGAGTTCAATAGACCACTGCATAGAATGAATTGCTTGCCGCCATGAATCCGACTTGTCAGCAATTTCCAAAATTGCTTCCTCGTCTATCTGGCTTCCAAGAGCGTGTGACAAATCCCTCAATCCACTTGCTAAGAATCTGGGTGCCGGTTTGTGAAGTTTAACTACTTGACTAATTTTGAGTATCGAGTAAGGTAATCGGTTCAAATCACAGCCAACTAGAATCACCTTTGCACCAGCCATAGACTCTTCAATCTTAGCCCATTCCTTCTTGCTGATGTAGTCAAAATGGTCTATGACTGCAACTCTATCCTTACCAGTGAATGAAGGGTGCCTAGAGCCGCTTATACAGTCCAATGGACTACCATCACATACCAAGTCTATTCCTATATCATCAGCCAGCGTTTCAAGAATGTGAGTTTTACCACTTCCAGAATCACCAGCAATAATCAAAGGTGCCGAAGGCAACATTTCCAACCAGACTTTTACTGGCAAGTAACTTGACTTGACCGCATGAATCACTTGTTGTCTGACCATGTATCGTCAATCCTTTTCTGACTAATTGGAATCGAGTTGACTTTAATTCCTAAAGTAGCATCTCGCATCCTATCAATAATGTTCTCCAGTCGTGTGACTCTTGACTCTAACTCATCAATCATTTTTGCTTGCTTGTCAATCAATTCTTGTGACATAACCATAGAGTTCTCGCCCACCTATATGAAGGTGGAGTGGGAAGGGGGAGTTGAAGCGAATGCCCCGTATGCCTTCCCACCCCGTTTTCATACAGGGCAGTGAGTGTTACTCAGTAGTCCTCAAGTCTTGCTCTAAAGGTAGCCTCAATGTGTTCTCTCTCATCAGCCATGTAGCGGCCAAGTAGTACATACTCAATCGCTTCCTTCATGGTTAGGTGGTGCATCACATTGAAGAGTTGAATTAGGCTTCTTGTTGAAGTGTCAGACTCAAGTACGCCTTCCTTCTTCATGCGGCGAAGGTCGTTAGCAACTGTGACAATTTGACCAATGGTTTCCTTGTCTTTGAAGTTCGCTTGCTCTTTAATGACTTTGCATTCAAGGTCATGTGGAAGGTAATCGAACTCTATGTTGAAAGTGAACCTGTTCTTAGTAGCGTAGTTCATGCTGTTGACACCTGCATAATCTTCCGGTGGGTTCATAGTACCAATAACCATGAATCCAGCCTTAGCCCTAACGACTCGGTTGTTGTCCTCTGGAATCACAAGAATACCGGAGTCAAGTGCCATGTTTAGTGCAATCAGACAGTTCTCTCGACCAGCGTTAATCTCGTCAACAAGTAGTGGAATACCGTTCTCCATAGAGTAGGTTAGAATACCGTCTTGGAATACTACTTGGCCATTAGCATCAAGTGTTCTTGTACCAATGAAAGCATCTTCTGTAACACCGTCAGACATATTGACTCTTGCCAGTGGAGTGTTTAGGTTTCCACAGAAATCCTTAGCCATCTGTGACTTGCCACAGCCAGTAGGGCCTTCTGCAAGCATGTGAGCGTTAACAGTGTCACCAGCAAGACTTCGCTGGCGAAGTAGTGCAAGTAATCTGAACTCATTCTTCTTGGACTCAACAAACCCAACTGGGGTAGGAATCATAGACTGAAGTAGTTCACTGTATTGGGAAGCATCTTCTCTAGGAATGCCATAGAATGAATCACCGACTTTGTATTGGCCAGTTCTTCGTGACTTAACAGTAGGCTTCATAGCAACTAACTTCTCAGCCGCTTCGACAACTTTGTCATGTGAAGTCTGGACAGTAGGTGCAGTTACACCGTCTAGTGCATTCTGAATCTTGTCAGAAGCCCATACCATCTTCTCAGCACCGACTGTTACTCTTGTAATACCGGCTTTAGTCATTCTTCCCCTGTTGAAAGCATTAACCTTTAGAGAATCAATGGAAGTAGTTCTTCCAGAATCTTCTATTAGGGTCTTAACAGCGTCCAAGTAGTCATCCTCTGACATCTTGCCGCCGTTAATGGTTACTGCTTGCCTCATTGCTTCAATCGTGGTTATTCCGCTCATGGTTCTTCATCTCGCTTCTTATTCTAGTCTAATCAGCCCCACCTATATAACAGTTCGCTCAAAGCAGTTTTTTCCACTGCTCTGTGGTTCGCCTGTTTTTGGTCGGACATATCCCACCGTAACGAGTACCCCTATATAACACTTTGCCTATATTTGGTCTGGTGGAAGTAAGCGCTTAAACTGTAAATAGGTTCGCAGTCCTCTGCTTTTCCACTCTTTCAACCCAAAACGCCGTTCTTTCATCTTCTTACTCCGAAGCACATTCCAAACCTTCTGTCTGGAACTTTTTCGATATTCCATAGCGTTCATCACATCAGTAGCCACGAACATAGTTATTGCATATGATAACCCATCAGTGTGTTTCATTATCGCATTGGCCGCCATTTTCGGTTCTTCTCTCAGACACATTATCGCTAACCCGTTTATGATAGGTTCAGCGCCAGACTTGAGTTTCCTCTTCTCAGTCTTGAATATGTCACGCCATCTAGGAGAAGGCATGAACTTCACGCACGCTTTAATCATTTCATGTGTGAAACCGCATTCATCTCTAAGAATAGCGTATATGATGCTCTCATTGGATGGTTTCGTCATTGAAACCACACTGCCATAGATGAAACACCTACGCCGCTCATACAGCGTTCCCAGTTAGTACCTAGCGCTGAAAGAATCTTTCTGAATGAATTACTCTCAGCAAACATGGTTTGAATAGTCATCTCCCTATCAACTACAACATTGTAGTCATCTGGGTTATCTCCCCATTCAATCGCAATCCTTCTATTGGTTGGAATAGGCTTCTCAGCGGATTTGACAAAATAGATACATGGCTTATCGCCCAAATCAAACTCAGTTCCAAGATTCTCATTACTCCACATAGCCGCCTTGTGAGCAAAGGTGCCCTTCTTCTTGACACCAAACGGTTGACCAAAGTCCATAGATGGTGTAATGTCTGGATTCAGTAGGTCAGCAACCATGCCTCTCAGTAGTTCACCTATCTCAACTCGACCAGCGCCATTCAGTATTTCCTCAAACATAGCCTGTTGAACATTCTTGACTATCTGTGGTGTACTTGACCTTCTCATCTCAACACCCCTGTAACCCTTCTTGTCATTGTAATCAAGATACGCATAGCGCTTCTTGACTCCCCATTGGAAGTAACGCTTGTAGTATGCGTCTGGTTTGATGTTGAAGAACTCATTCTTATCCACATTCAGACATTCCTTGACAAAGTCATCAAATGACTCATTCAGTTCCTTACAGAGTATGTTAGCCATGTCGATAACATCTTCCTCAGTGAACGGTCTAATCGCCGCTTCAACTTCATCGTGGTTGAGTATTGCCACCTTACATGAGTCAGTATCTTGGTACAGGGTGCCGAAGCGGAGTTCCATAGCCATAAGAGATGGGGGTATATAGTCTTTTTCAATATATACTCCTTCATCACAGAACCAGAGCGTTCTTTTGTTGATGTAGTGCTTATTCCAGTCGTTATGTTCACGGGCAGTTTCAGTAATGTCAGAACCAATATCGGGGTCGGCCAATCTGAATGGTCGGTTCTTTGTTTTTTCAGTTCTTCCAGAACCTAAAACGCCGTACCAAGAGTTCATGTTCTCCTTCATAACTCTCTGTTGTCTATCGAGAACCATAAGTTTGTCAATGTCCTTCTCGGTTTTCATCTGGTCTTTCAGTGACTGTCTGGCACTGGCAAGGTTTCTGAGAACAGTTGCCATGATACTCTCCTTGTCACGGCGATAGACTCTTCCTCCTTTCGTGATAGTGACTGGGAATGGATAGCCGTCTGGATAGTCGGCAGGGTTGACTTTGGTATCTGGGCCAAAGTTGCCAGTGATAATTGCTGATGGGTACTCCATTGAGTTATCCAACTCAAACGCATTACGCCAAACACCGACTGGTGCCTCCATGACGAATCCACCTTGCTCAATGCCCCCTTCTGGCATATTGTCAGCAACTACCTTAGCGCTTGGCATGATTATATTCTCATCCCAGAGTAGGTGTGCCATCATATCCTCAACCAACATCATGTTACTATGGCTTCTGTGAAGAGTGGAGTTGTGATATGCGGTTTTCATAATGTAAAACGGTAGCAGGTCTAACTTCTCCATACACCTTGCCGCTACGACATTATCCCATATGTTGTACACCGCTAACATCATCGGGTCTTTTTCCATCAAGTCAGTGATTCTATTACGGGGTACCTTCCCATATCCAAGAGTGTTCATCGCCATCCAAGATAGTGAAGCCGCCCCAGTAGTTGCCGCCGCCCCTTGTACCTGTTCAGCGTAAGCAATCTTAGTGTCAAAGAATGGTAGGCGCTTCATGTAACGCAGGTCTGGAGTTTTCCAGCCGTTGTTTTTACAAATCCTAGACCTGTTAATCAAATATGGAATATCATAGTGCTTGATATTCTGACCAGCAATAACATCTGGGTTATACTCATTCAGTTTGTCATGCCACCAGCAAAGCAACTTTTCCTCTGCCTCATCTAAATCCGAATAATCGAAGTTCGTAACCTTCACCTTATCAGACTCAATAGGGGGAATCGTATCAGCGGTCATCTCGACTACATTTTCCAGAGTTTCTTTTTGCGTAAGAAATGACACAACTAAGCGTTCTGAAGTTGGGGCAATTGTACCGACTTCATGTATTCCAGACTTTTCATCATAGAATGCGATGGAAACCACACGACCTTCTGGCGTTTCAGTATCGAGGCAATCCTCAGTTTCAATATCGAAGTAAAATAAATCCAAGTTGAACTCACTAGCCTCAACCTTTGAGTCATGAATGTTGACTGGTCTAAGATTATTCCAATCCTTCTCAGTATCGACTTCAATAACTGCACGCCAGCCGTATATCCATCTGACTAAACTAGACCACTGAACATCAGCCGAGTAATGAGGATAGAAAAAATCACGGACTTCTCTAATGTTGTATGGAGTATGAACTGTCACTTCCATCAAAGGCTCGCCTTGAATCGTGGTCTTGTCACAATACTTGACACTCTTGACCGATGGTAACAACTCCCAGTCTGGTAATTCTGACTTATCTTTGGCAGTCCAGAACTTAGGCTTACACCCATAGACTCTGAGTATTGCAGACTCGCCCTTGAGATTCTTAGTACGGATAGCAGTGTGCCATTGGTTGCCCTCACTAACTGCCGCAATATCAACAATCAGCAAAGGCTCTCTCATTTCAATTCCTCATGTCCTTCAAACGCTTTCTAGCCTTCTCAATTCTAATCAATTGAGTAGCAAGGTAAATACTCATATCCAATGCTTCTTCCAAAGCCATCTCAATCCAAGAGTCATCTTCAGTGCCCCATTGTGTAGTGTCATCTTCACTTCTGAGTCCGTGACCGTACTCCTTCTCTCCTTTGGCCATAGCGGCTTTTATCTTCTTCAGAACATCTGGGTTATCGTCAGCATCACTCATCTTGTGAACCCCCTTCCTCTGGACTTCTTACGGCCACCTATTTTATCCCTCTTCCAAAACCAGAATCTCATCTAATCACTCCAATGCAAATCTTCTCATGAATGCTTTGACTGCCAGCATGTCATCTTGGCTCACAGAAACCCAGTGTAAAGCGTCACCTATCAAACTGAATATCCTGTTCCTCAATTTGGTTGGCATCTTCTCATCTTCACTGGTGTATCGAATCATCTCGTTTAGAATATCATATCCAGTTAGACCCCTGCCAGCCAGTTTGTCAATCTCAGCATCCACTGCTCTCCACATTCTTGGCTCATCTTTTTTGACAGCGGACACAGACTTGGCCATGAGAGTTCTTATCACACTCTTGTTAATCGTACCCAAGTATTCATTCACATCTTCTTCACAAATTGAGAGTTCTGGGAAGCGGTTGAATATGTCGTATAAATTGAAAGCCTTCCTTAGAGAGCCGTGGCTATTCTGAGCAATAGCCTCCAGTCCAGCCGTGGTACATGAATTACCTTCTAGTTCACAAAGCCTGTTCAGAATCACTCTCCATTCAATAGGTCTGAATCGAGTTGAACTGAAAGCACACCTATCATGAATGGGTTGTATAATCTTGTGTGGGTAGTTGGCCGAGAGAATGAATCGAGTCTGCTTATGCTTCTCCATAAGTCGCCTCAATGCCGACTGTGCATCTGGAGTCAAGTTATCACACTCATCCAAGAATACTACATTGAATGGAATAGGGTATGTCTTGCCATCCTTCGCAGTGAAGGTACCAATTGTACCCCTCTTAGCGAAGTCCTTGACCTTAGTCCTAATCACACCAATAGACCTTTCATCACTGGCGTTTAGTTCCAAGAAGTTGGAATCCCAGTTGTCACCGAATGCGTCTTTCATGAAAGCAATCGCAGTGCTGGTTTTACCAGTTCCATGTTTTCCATAGAACGCTAAATGTGGAATGCTGTTTGGCAATGTCTGAATCATTGCTTGTAGTGGTTTTACAATATGACCTTGACCTATTATCTCAGAGAGAGAAGTTGGTCTGTATTCCTCACTAATCATCACTTTCATCTCCAAGTAACTCATTCATCTCATCAATTATTTCTGGTAACATGGGTTGTATGTTACTAATCAAATCTTGTAACTTGGAATCTTCCTGTGCCATACATATTGCACAGAAGTTAGACACTACCAGTACATTCTTGCCACCATCACAGTAGGCTTGAGCATTGACTTCACACCCACATGAAGGACAGTTAGAAGCAACCAGTTTGAGTTTGAAA
>Ga0163111_10001843_pt1 | contig 13283 bp, 11 predicted proteins | sample CRUFie1St18metaG_FD_109645 | JGI IMG/M metagenome (GOLD analysis project Ga0163111, IMG submission 109645) | Marine microbial communities from the Costa Rica Dome - CRUD Field 142mm St18 metaG | ecosystem: Environmental > Aquatic > Marine > Oceanic > Photic zone | place: Costa Rica: the Eastern...
ATTGGTAGATTTTTATGAATTTTATATAATTTATTTGCATAATCTTCAAGAAACTTGTTAGTTTCTATTTGTAAATCGTAATAATCTATTTTATGTTTTTCATAATTTTGCAAATAAGTGGTTAAAAATTCTTCTAGCTTATTTATACCTTCTTCTTTATCGTAACACAACGCTTCATTAAAGTAAGCTTTTTTAGATTCATGTAATGTTTTTGATTTATTATTCAATAAATTTGCACCATGAAAAAACCATATTTTCAAAGGTTTTAAGCAAATACAAATTACAAGTGAATTTGGATAATGATTTACATTACCAAATTTCGCTTTTGGTATTTTGTTATGCCCATTCGCTCTTTGCTTAGAACATGATTTGATTTGAATTCCATAATACAAATCAGTATCTTGACTATCTTTTTTTTGAAGCCCAATATCATTATGAGCACCGTCGCGAATTAGAACAATATTCCAATTGTTTTCTAATAATTTTACTAATTGTCTAATAGCTTCACTTTCACATTTATTAGAATCACCAGATTTTAATAAACCTTCCTCTCTTCTTTGTTCTTTAGTTTTGCTTTTTTTTTCTATTTTTCTTTGTAATTTATTCAAAGCTCTTTTTTCATTTTCAAATTTTATTGCTTCTTGTTCATTATCAAAGGATTTGCGCTTTCTTATTTTGTTCTCCTGCCAACTTGCTACCCATTTATTACTATCTTTACAAACCATTTTAGAGAGGTTTTATTAGTTTATTAGTTTATCTAGTGAAATTATGCTTAAATATTTTGTACGAAATGTCTTGAATTGTAAATTGTAGCATCTACATTAACAAATAAAATACATAAGAGTAAATCTATAAAAAAGAATATATTATATCATATAAAAAGATTTATGTAATTAGAAATTACATTTACCTTGTAATGTAGAATTAGAATTAGAGCTACTAGAGCAATCACCAAAATATTTTTGTTGAATTTTTTCATCACGAATAGGGAAGCCTGGGTGTTGCAGCTGATTAAAATTTAATTTATGCATATTATTTTGATGTTTGTATGATAGAGCAATATTGATAATATAAAGTATAAGTAAAACAATAGTAGTCATAAAAATGTATAATGAATTATAATTAATACTTTTTAGAAATCCGACTAATATTAAAAGACATATAAAATAAAATGTTGAATTTAATCTTTTATTAAGAAATTGTCTTCTTAAATACATATCATTATTAATACTTGCTTGTCTTAATAAAGTAGTATTATCGTCTTTTATTGCTGCTAATTCAGCATTATTATGTTTTCTCATTTGACCATAATGTATATTTAATTCTCCAGACACCTCATTTAGATTTGTCTTATGATCACTCAAACTGTCTCCAACATTTATTAGGAATTCCGAATTAAATGTTTTAGCATTCGTATATAACACTTGGAATGCATCATTCTCCGCCATTAATTTATCAAAAAAATCTGGTGTCATTATAGACGAAAATACTTTAAAATAATATACAGAATTCGGTCCTTTAAAATAAGAAACATTATTTGCTTGTATTTCATCGTTATTATTAATAATTTGAATTCCCTCTACTAAGTTTTCCTTTCCTTCTAGCTTTCCGTTTAATTTTTCAGTTTCTACATGGTCAACAAAAGTACTTAACTCGACTGTATTATTAATTGGTAAAAAGGCATTGTCATTGTTAATTGAATATAAAAAAGGTGTATTTTCTAAAAAAGATGTTAGATTATTATCTTCCATTATTATTCAGTAATAATTTATTTTTGGAATAATTCCATTTTTTGCATATTTTGTAATATATTTGATACAATATTTGAAATATTTAAATTGCATTTGCACATGATGGAGATTTATTGAAACTTAAATTCATATTTAATTTTGCTGTATTTGGTTTTTGAGACAGCTCAGATTTTAATGCAGGACCTTTTAAATATAATTTATAAATATCTTTAGGAGATAATATAGTTGGATAATATTTAAATCTTGACAAAAAACCGTTAAATGTATTTTCACTATCATCTGATACACTACCGATTGTTAAAGGTCCCTCAAATGGTTGTAAATTAGCTTTTAATAAGAAAGTTCTAATTAATTTACCATTTAAATATACATCTAGAGTTTTATTCCATATAGAGATAACAACATGATTCCAGCTTTGTAGCGGAAAATTTTTAATAAGATGTGTATGATCGTCATCATTTTCTTCTGTATCTCCAATCTTATCACCATTTAAATCTGTTAAAAATATTTCCATATCACTTCTATCACTACTTAATACAACATTCAAAGTATTGCTTAGATGTTGTTTTCTGAAAATAAATTTAGGACCAGACGTTATTTCCCACTGGGAGACATACATCCAAAATGAATATGTATTTTCGTTACCATTTGTACTAACATTGCCACTACAAGTAGTCATATCATGTTCAACTTCTACTGGTGAATCAATAATAGTAATTTCTTTAACCTGTTCAGAATTGAAATATAAAATGGTTTTATAAATAGCATAAAATATTACAGAGATTAGAATTAGAAAGATGAATAATCCTACAATTGTTTTTGGTTCCATAATTATATAATGCAATTATAAAAAAAACTATAAAAGTAATAATGGAAGAAATTGATAATTCTAATTCAAACAGTATTTTATCAAAAATGAAAGGTTTGTTATCAAACATGTCCGAATCCTTTACAAATTCCGAGAAGAGTCAATTTACTCAAGTAATATTTGCCGTAATAATATTTCTTGTAGTTTTTTATGTATATAAAGCTATTTCTAATTTGTTCTACAAAGTGAAAACAAATCAAGATGATACACCTGTTATATTAAATGGATTAGTTGATGCTTCTTATGGTAGAGAAATAAAACAGGATCCAAATAATAAAAATAGCAAAACATTATTAAGAAGTCAAAATGAAAATGGTATAGAATATACTTATTCTGTATGGATGTATATTGATAATAGAACTTGGGATGTAAATTCATCAACATGGAAACATGTTTTACATAAAGGACCAAATATTGTTGATTTTAAAAATAATGTTGAAAATCTAGCTCCTGAAGATATTGCTGAAATTCAATGTCCAGGAATATGGATTCATCCCAAAGAAAATACACTTCGATTATATGTGAATACATATAGTGAAGCTGATGAATATGTAAAAATAACCAATTTACCAATAAAAAAATGGATTCATTTAGTTTATAGTCAATCAAATTTTACATCCAAAATTTATATAAATGGAAGATTAAAAACAGTTCATGAATTAGCAACATTGCCAAGACAAAATTATTATAATTTATATTTAACACAAAATGATGGATTTTCTGGATATTTGTCAACTACGCAGTATTTTAATTATGAAGTATCATACTCAAAAATTATTGATATTACTAAAAAAGGACCATCATTGAAAGAAGCGACGAATGATAATTCAATATCAGCGGAGCATGCTAATTTATCTAGCAATTTACCTTATTTATCTAACAAATGGTGGGTTAACGATTTAACAATGAATTAAATATAGTTTATAGTACATAAATAAGTATAATAATAATTAATAATGCGTTTTAATTAAGTATTATAAATTAATATATATATTAATAATTTGAAGAGTTGAACTTGTAGTACGTCAGAATTTTTTCTAATATTTATATTTTCACCTGTATGTTTAATTTATTTAATAAAAGTAATGGTTAAGAATCAATTATTTAAATCCATTCCCCCAGATTCTTTAATTAATAGTGTAGTTCAAGCATTTGGGCTATCATCCGTAAATGATTCATCTGAATTCAGTAAAGAAGATATATTATTAAATAATACTGTACAAAAATTATATGAGCTAAAGACTGAATTAGATAAATATTATTTACCATGCAAAGGAAGGACTTATTTAAATGACATAACTCCTAAAAATTCAATAACTATATTAAGACAATTATTAAGAATAAAACATTTTGGAGTAAAATCAAAAGAAAAATATATTCGTTCTGAAAAATCAATAATTTATAAATTATATTCTTTAGATTCATCACCTAAAACTGACATTATTCAAAATAATGAAAATAATAATCAATCTTATGTGATTGATTTTAATTAATTAAAATTAATAATTTCTATCTGTACTAATTTTTAATTTGTCTTTTTGTGATTTTGTCTTTTTGTGATTTAGTGATTTTGTGATTTAGTCTTTTTGTGATTTTGTGTTTTTGTGATTTTGTAATTTAGTCTTTTTAAATTTATTAATTTTGTATTGTATATAAATTTTTATAAAAATATGGTATAATACGTTAGTTATATTTATAAGATATAATTAATATGACTGGAGGAATTTTACAGTTGCAGCGAACTGGCGCTGAAAATGTATATTTAAATGGTAATCCTCAACTTACATATTTTAAATCTGTATATAAAAGACACACAAATTTTTCTATGGAAGCAATAAGGTTAGATTTTGAAGGTACACAAAGTTTGGCATATAATATTGAAACAATATTAAAATGTAAAATTGCAAGAAATGGAGATTTGATAAATAAAATATATTTTTCAATATATTTACCAGATATTTATTCATCTTACGAAAAAGAATCTGAAGATTCAGAAGCAATTAATAAAGAATTTCAATGGATTAGCAATATTGGTTGTCAAATGATCAAAAAATGTACAATCACAATTGGTGGATCAAAAATTTCAGAAATATATGGAGCTTGGATTGAAATTTATAATGAAATTTTTTTAGATACTGCAGGCAAAAATAATTTTGATATAATGACTGGACACCATCCTGACCTCTTCAAACCTTCTAACAATGGAATAAATGCAGGATTTTATCCTAGTTCGTCATTAAATCCTTCCGAGAATGTAAATCCAGATTCTGCACAATATTTTTTTTCAGAATTTAGAAAAAACTGCTATCTACAACCACCTAGTATTCGTGGTAGACAATTATATATTCCTGTGCCATTTTGGTTTACGAATAATCCTGGGCTTGCTTTACCACTAATCGCCTTGCAATATCATGAAATTAGTTTAGAATTTGAAATGAGACCTATTGTTGAATTATACACATTAATAGAGACAAAAACAACCGGAAATGTTCCTCAAAAAAGTCGAACCGCGCCAGATGCGACGTTGCCTCATCATCATATTGGAAATTTTATAACATCTGTACCCAAAAATAGCTTTAAAGATGGAATGGATTTAAGGGATGGAACAACAAACATGCAAGGCTGGAATCAAGACTGTCACGTTATTGCAAATTATATTTTTTTAGATACAGATGAAAGAAAAAAATTTGCTAGTAATAATCACGAGTATTTGATTGAGCAAGTCAATAGAAAAGAATTTTTTGGTGTATCTAATAAAAAAAGTTTAAATTTGCAATTTGAACATCCTTGTAAATATCTAGTTTGGCACGGAATTAGATCTGACGTTGAACGATTAAATTCTTTTAATAATTATACCAACTGGATTGATGAATTCATTCCGCCTGTTTCAGATGCATTTATTAAACTTTTAGGAGCAGAAACTGCTGATAATCTTTATTATGAATATAGTGGTAATACAATTTATGAAATTAATGGAGTAAAACAAACTTTAGATAATGATAATTTTAATAATCGTTCATTAATTCCCAATAAATTTAATTTTGAATATTATAATGAAGATATTATAAAATCGACGCGTTTATTATTTAATGGACTTGAAAGATTTTCAAGTCAAAATGCAATATTTTTTAAAAATGTTCAAGCCTTGCAGCATCAATTCAAACCGGATAAAAGCGGTTTAAATTTTTATTCGTTTGCATTGCAACCAAGTGCATTTCAACCTAGTGGAACTTGTAATTTTTCTACAATACATAATATAGAATTAGAAGTAGAATTAAATCAATTATTACCACAAGCAAATAATTCTCCATATTATGATTATAATATAATCGTTTATGCTGTAAATTATAATATATTAAAAATATCCAGTGGTATGGCAGGTGTTTCATTTAGTGGTTAATATATTTATCAACAATTAGATAATTTATTATTTATTTATAATAAATTTATAAAAAATTTATAAAAATATATAATAATGTTTTTAAAATCAATTTCTGTATTATTGTTTTGTGTTACAAAAAATATTTTTTGTTTAACTCCTTCTTCAAGTGTAATACATAAAAGTTTTATAAAACATGATAAGAAAATTATGTTTGAAATTTTTCCAAATATGTATAAATTTCTTGATTATCGAAGTAAAAATACGAATGATTATAATAAAATAGAAATGTATGAAACATATAAACTTCAATATAAAGACGCATGTCGTTATTTATTATATAACAAGTCTTCTTCTAATTATATTGCATGGACGCCTTTTTTGTATAATAAAGAATTGTATAAAAAATATTATAAAAATATTATAAAAAAAATAGATTTTCAAACAAATATAAAATATATTCCTTTATATTATTTAGTTTGCGAATCAAATTCGTTAAATAATACATTAGAAGTAAAAAAAATTTTATGTAATCCAACAATTGAAGTAAATATTGATTTGAAATTATTAAAATCTGATTTAAAAAGTTTTTGTAATTTATATAATACAACTTTAGATTTATCACAATTAAAATATTATGATGACGGAAGATGGTATTTCGAATTTAAAATGTGAATAATGCTTATAATGATAGAATAAAGAATAGGAATAAAATGTTTAAGCCGAGATATGATATGTCTGTTAAAATAATACCACCACGTCAACTCTACGATCTCTATAATATATAAAAAAATGATATTTTTTTTTATCTAAAATATTAAAAACATTAAATTAAACTAAAACTGATTTATTATACAATAATTTTATTTTAAACTAAAATGTCTAAAAAAGAACAAGAGACACAATGGAAGAATAATATGATAAAAGAAATTGATAAAACAATATCTTGTGAATTAAAAGCAAGTAATGAAAGTAATAAATTAAAACAAAAAAAAATTAAGTTGGAAATTTATTTAGGATTACAAAATACAATTCAACCTAAAGAAATAAAAGGATTGTATGGATCTAAAGAATTTAAATATAAATTAAACAAAGCTATAGAAAATTTAATTTCTATAAAAACTACAATATTTGATAGTAAAGATCATAATGAGAATTGTAAAAAACTCAGAGAAGTTTATGGAAGTATTAAATATATTAAATTGTCATGGGAACCGTATCTTTTACAGAGAAAGAATGAATTTGATGAACATAAACGTACACTTGATGAATATAAACGTAAACTTGATGAACATAAACGTGATAAAATTAAAATAATATCTGAAAAAGAGAATCTAGAGAAACTTGATCAAAATCTATGTCCATCAGCTTATAAGTATATTATAAATAAACTTACTTCATTAAGAGAAAAAATTACTTCATTAAATGAAAAATTTATTTCATTAGAAAATAAGATGATTTTCTTAAAAGTAGACATTGAATCTTATGAATCCCATATCAAAAGAAAACTTGAAAATTTACAAAAAAAAAAAGTAGAATATAAAAGTCTTACAAAAGAAGAAATGAGTGGAAAAACGGATAATTATCAAAATATTTGGAAAAAAATACCTAAAGAAACAGATACAGACTATCCTATGATAAATGATAATGGACAAAAAGTTATGATAGATGATGATAATATAGAAGTAGTTATAAATGATGATAATGAAGATTTGATAAATGATGCAGATATGGATTTAAGTTTGGCACCTGTAACTGAGTTAACACAAACACTTCAGGAGTCAAACTTAAATTCCATAGAAGCTTTTTTGGAAGATGTTCATTATGGTAAACACATTGCAACAGCAGGTGTGATTAACGAAAAAACGCTTGAAGGAGATAAGTTCTACCCAGCAGCTGAGTGGTTTCAAGCCTGGCAGTCTTATATTGAGAAGAACCAGTTATCCGATATGGGAGTTTTAAATAAAAAACAGCCTCATGTCAGTTTCGGTGTGCAATTTGCAAAGAAAGGCAAGGTTTTGCAATACTTCCATATTGAACATTCGTCTAAGGAAGGGAACTCGTATAAGATTACGATGGAGCGGGTGCATGATGTTATAAGTGATTCATCAGATGCTGCAGTACAAGAACTGGTTAATAAAGGCCCTCGTGCGATACGTGAAGCCTATATAAAAGAGCAAAATACTGATTCGTATACAACTGATGATGATGATGATGATGATGATCCATATGCTACAGATGATGATGATGATGATGATGATGATGATCCATATGCTACAGATGATGAGATTATAGTTGCGGATAACTATAATACTAATCAATCAAAGAAACGTAAAAGAAATGCGGTTGATAGTTCAAAAAGTATAAGTCCTAAAATGGCGGAAGATTTGAGTAATTGGCAAGGAAGTTATCCTACAAATTATAAACGTGTACCAGATAATAAATTTGATGTTTCATCATTTCAAAATATTGATACAGACTCTGAAGAAGAATGGGGTTTGTGAAAAGATAGATTTCTGATAAACAAAAAAACAAAAAAAACAAAAACAAAAACAAAAACAAAAACAAAAAAATAAAAAAGTAATGCTACCATCGTATATTATTAAATATAATATACTGTGTCGGGTTCTAAGTCCGGAATAATAAAAGCGGCAGAAGAATTTTTTAATTGAAAATTGTTTTTTTTGATATAAAATTGTATAATATATAAATTAATATTTTATATAGTAATATAATGAGTAATAATTATTTGTTAAATAATATTAATGATGAGTGGAGAGATTATTGCGAACGATTATCAAAATCTTTAATTGAAAATAAAAACATTTTACCAAATAGTAAAATAATTTCAAGAATTTTAACTCAAGTTCAAATAATATTTAAAAATGAAAAAATGTTAATAAAAACAATAACACCAATAACTATAGTTGGTGATCTTCATGGACAATATGAAGATTTACTAACAATTTTTAAAAAGAAGGGTTTTCCAAATAAAAAGAATCGATATTTATTTCTCGGTGATTATTGTGATAGAGGTAATAAATCATTAGAGGTTTTACTATTATTATTTTGTTATAAAATAATGTATCCTTCTGATGTAATATTACTTCGTGGTAATCATGAAACAGAAGATATTTCAAAAATATATGGTTTTTTTGATGAATGTAAGAGGCGATCTTCTATAAAAATATGGAAAGAATTTCAGAATGTATTTGATTATATGTCATGTTGTTGTAGTGTAGGACAAACTGTAAATCATCCTTTAGTTTTTTGTTGTCACGGCGGATTATCTCAACATTTAAACTATATTTCTGAGATCAATGAAATAAAAAAACCAACAAAAATTGGAGAGGAAGGTTTATTATGTGATTTGTTATGGTCTGATCCGTTAGAGGATGATTTGGGAACTGGTGTGGATTATGTGCCTAGTGATAGAGGAGTATCCTATTTATTTTCTCAAAATGTTTTAAATAAATTTTTAAAGTTGAATAATTTAGAATTAGTTGTTAGAGGTCATCAAGTTGTTGAAGATGGTTATGAATTTTTTTCAAATCGTAAATTATTAACAATTTTTTCAGCATCAAATTATTGTGGTGAATTTGATAATAAAGGTGGAATCCTTCATATAAATGAAAAAAACAATTGTAGTTTTATAATTTATGATTAAAAGTGATATAAAAATTTTGAATATTAACTGTGCTTAAACAAAATTTATATAATAATAAATATGGTTACTTTAGATACTATTCATCAAAAGAAGATAAAAACTATAAAACAGGAGAATTTAGAATTGGATTCTTATAAAAATCGATTAATAATATTGAAAGAGAAGAAAAAAAAGTTGCAAAATAATTCATTATGTAATAGTTCTGATGAGATTATGAAAATGTCTCAGGATATTGAAGAACTGGAGAAGAAATTAAATATAATATCATCAAATAGTAATTTGAAAGAGTATTATTTAAATGCTGGAGATATTTTATTTAAATATTATGAAGGTATTGAAAATGTAAATAAGAAAGATATATTACATAATAAATCAAAGACAAAAGGTACAATTTTAGAATATTTAGAAGATGATAAAGAAGAGAAAGAAAAAGAGAAAGAGAAAGATTCTAATATATCAGAGTCAAATGATCAATCTGACTCAGAGTTATTATTAGAAGACAGTAATTCTCGAGAAGATTTACAACAACAATATTTAAATATTGTTAATATTGATAGTGACATAAATGTCAAAAATAAAAAAAAAGTAATAAAATTAAAATTATCACCAAATATATGTGAAAATTGCAATAAAGAATTATCTCATATACATAATGAAGGTGTAGTTGAATGCCCAAATTGTGGTGTTTTAATGAATATAATAAATGATACAGATAGATCATCATATAAGGATCCGCCTAAAGAAAGTTGTTATTATTCATACAGACGTTCGAATCATTTTAATGAATGGTTAAATCAATTTCAAGGTAAAGAGACAACTCAGATTCCTCGTCAAGTTTTAGTACAAGTAGTGAATGAAATAAAGAAGGAACGAATAAGGGATTTGAATGAATTATCTTCTCAAAAAGTTCGTGCAATATTAAAGAAATTAAAATTGAATAAATATTATGAACATATACCTTATGTTATAAATCAGTTAAATGGTAAACCGCCGCCATATATGTCGCGAAAGACAGAAGAAATATTACGATTAATGTTTCAAAAAATTCAAGGTCCATTTTTAAAATATTGTCCAAAAAATAGAAAGAATTTTTTAAGTTATTCATATGTTCTTCACAAATTTGTAGAATTATTAGGTTTAGATCATTTGACGCCTTTATTTCCTCTTTTAAAAAGCAGAGAGAAATTACATTCTCAAGATGTAATTTGGAAAAAAATATGTGAAGATATAGGTTGGCAGTTTAATAAATCTATATAATATTATTTAATGGTCCAGAAAGTTGTTGATTATTATTTTCAGGAGGTCCTTTATTGATTGATTCTGGTTTATTATTATGTGACCAATATTCAGATAATTCATTATTATTATCAGAATCATCTGTCTCACTTTTAAATTTAAATTTAAGTACTTCTACTGTTTCTTTACATTGTGTTGCAGTAGGTCTTAAAGTTGAATCTAAATGATGTATGTGTAGTAAGAAATTTCTTAAATCTTCTGCGCAATTTGATACTTGTGTTGTATTTGCTAATCTTTGTTCTAATTCTTCTGTAGAAATACTTAATGGATTAATAGGTTTTAACAAAATCATTCTTAGACCAACACATAAAAAACTCCAAATATCAATTTTATTTGTATATGGTTCATTGCTAATTATTTCAGGAGCAATAGAGCACATCGTTCCGCAATAAGAAGTTGCATAATTAGAGGTATTCGAACTAATTCTTGATAAATTAAAATCACCTAATTTGAATATAGCTCCAGATCCATATGAAAATATGAATATATTTTCACATTTGATATCTCTATGAATAATATTTATAGAATGTAAATATTCTAAGCCATTTAAGATATCGCTCCAGCAATTTAATATACCATTTGTACTCATTGAAATCATTCTTTGTGAATATGATGATAGTAGTTTATCTAATGTATGATGATCTGCAAATTCTAATTCTATCCAAATTCTAGAACTTGAACTAGAAATACCATAATTTTTCATTTTAATAATATTTTTGTGTGAAATAGAGTTAAGAATTTTAATTTCTCCAATTATTCTTTCTCTAATTATTTTTGATTTGTTAGATTTTTGTAATTTGATAACAGTTTTATTATTATTATCTGTATTATTAAGTAAATGTGATTCTGCAAATTGACCTTTTCCAAGAGTAGAAATCCAAATATAATTATTAAAATTATTATACATATCTCTCGTAATATTTGTCATATATAACCAACTATAATATGATGCACCATATGTATTTAAAAATTTAATTAATTTTTGTTTATCTAATTTATCATTATTAAGTTTATCAATAGTAGAATATAATTTTAAAATATCTATACCATTCTTATTTTTTAAAAAATGATATATATTTTTATCTGTTTTAATTGTAGAATCTAATACCGTTTTTATTTTTTTAATATCATAATTCCATATTGTATTTTCTATTAATTTCGAAAAATAATATTTGGATGTATCTTGTATTGGAGTAATTTCTCTAGAGGATTGAATATTATAATAACTCGTACCTTTAATTTGTAATTCATTTAAATCAAAAGTTAATAAAGTTTTATTTATTTTTTTATTCATTATTGTAATTTATTATTTAAAAATGATCTATTAAAAAAATGACTTAAGAATGATCTATTAAAAAAATGACTTAAGAATGTTCTTATTAATTATATTATAATTAAGAGTTATATATAATTAAGCAGTATTAGAAACTTACCATATATAAAATTAATGATAATAATAAAATGAAAACTTTATCAAAATTATTTGGTAGGTCTCATTGTTTACATTTAACATGTCCTCATGAAAAAGATGATATATTGAAAAATGTATATCAGTATACAAATGTACAATTGCCGGAAAAATCTAGAAATATAAAGAAATTAGATAATCATAATATTCCAATTTTAAAAAAAGGTTATTATGCAGTTGGAATTCCTTCGGATTTGGATATGTTTATTTATTTTACGAAATATAATAATAAAAATTGTTGTTTTTTAATATGCAGAGAATTAAATGCAGGTTTTTCACAACCTAAAATTCTAATTGTATATCCAGAGTGTACAGATTATGATGTATTTAATGGTACATTAATTGAAGCAACTCGAGTATATGCAACAGATAATAGATTTTGTATATTATTAACAGATGTACAATATTTTAAAGGTGAAAAACAAACTAATAAAAATTTTATAGAAAGATTACAAGTGTTAGGTGAATTTTTAAAAAATGGATATATTGAGAATTTAAAACAATTTCCGTTTAGATTACAAATAATTACACCTTATGAGCATTTAAATTTATTGGAACAAAGATTAAAAAATCTTCCGTATAAAGTTAATAGAATATTATTTATTCCTCCATATAAAAAACAAAGTGGAGTATTTTATTATAGTTTATAAAGTATTCTACAAAATAATACTTTGTAAATAATTAAAAAATTAGAGTATACAATTATATCTTGTATAATCATACCATGTCTGCTACTTATTTAAACCCTAAAATTATTGATCTTGATGATTTAGATTTCGTCAAAATGGACATTGCTCCTGGCACTGCCCAATTAATTGAAGTTGATTTCGCCATTGCTGGTTACGGTTCTTTAG
>Ga0163111_10001844_pt1 | contig 13281 bp, 17 predicted proteins | sample CRUFie1St18metaG_FD_109645 | JGI IMG/M metagenome (GOLD analysis project Ga0163111, IMG submission 109645) | Marine microbial communities from the Costa Rica Dome - CRUD Field 142mm St18 metaG | ecosystem: Environmental > Aquatic > Marine > Oceanic > Photic zone | place: Costa Rica: the Eastern...
AATAATTCAGAATCAGCTGCCTTTGAGCTACTTCCTAATTTTGCGTTTAATTGTGTCTGTATAGCAGATGTTACTCCGTCTACGAAGTTTAATTCTGCTTTGGTTGCAGTAATACCTAAGTTAGTTATTGCATTGGCTTGTTGTGTGCCGTTTAATCCTTGTGAAGCTGTATCTACTCTTAGTCTATTTCCTAATGAAGTAGATGTTGTTGTTGCGAAGTTAGCATCATCTCCTAGAGCTGCTGCTAATTCGTCTAATGTATTCAAAGCACTTGGAGCTGAATTAACAATACCAGCTACTTCTGCATCTACATACGCTTTAATACTTTGTTGTGATGCTGCTGCAGTTGCACTATTGGAAGACATATTATCTTGGTCTAATAAAGTTAATTGTGTATTAGCAGTCATATCATCTACAACCAAATCTATTGTACCATCTCCATCCTGATAAGTGGCTGTAATTCTTGTTTCAGTATTTGATGAGAACATTGCACCTACAATGTCCTGTACTTGTTCAGTAGAAAGCTGTGTATTGGTATCAGCAGTCATATCGTCAACTACTAGGTCAATAGTGCCATCTCCGTCTTGGTATGTAGCAGATATTCTTGTTTCTGTGTTTCCAGAAAACATAGCTCCAACAATATCTTGAACATTTTCTGTGGTTAATTGAGTGTCTGTGTCTAAATCATCTACCACTAAATCTATAGTTCCATCGCCGTCTTGATAGGTTGCAGTAATCCTAGTTTCAGTATTACCGGTAAACATAGCTCCAACTATATCTTGAACTTGCTCAGTAGAGAGTTGTGTATTAGTGTCGGCGGTCATGTCATCTACGACCAAGTCTATAGTTCCATCTCCGTCTTGATATGTAGCACTTATACGAGTTTCAGTATTAGAGGTAAACATAGCTCCAACAATGTCCTGGACCGCTTCAGTATCTAAAGATGCACTGCCTGATAAATCTACAATATCATCATTATCTCTAATGTAAAGTTTGTTTGCACTTCTATCAAATGCTAATTCTCTATCTACAATATCATTAGTATCAGGAGTGCCAGTACCAGCTTTAATTTTAATGGTATTAGCCATAATAGTGTTCTCCTAGTTTAGTATGTTCCGCCGTCAAATGTAGTGTTGTTAAAACCTGATTGTGCTTCAATAGGTTTGTTAAATTCCCATTGCGTTCCAGTGTGGTCATAAAGTATAGTAGCACTTGCTCCATCTACTCTAATACCAGCTCCATCTGCTGCTGCAGAATCGGCAGCTCCACTAGCAATAACAATCTCTTTATCTTCAACTGTTAATGTAGCAGTGTTTAAAGTAGTAGTATCTCCTTGAACTACTAAATTACCACCTACTGTAAAATTACCACTAGAACTACAATTACCTGGCAAGGCAACATTATCTTCTATTTTAGCCGCTGTGACTTGATTGTCAGCAATGTGTGCGGTGTCAATAGAACCATCTGTGTAGTGTTCACTATTTATAGCATCATCTGCTAATTGTGCTCCAGTAACAGCATCTGCTGCTAATTTTGCTGTTGTAACTTGATTATCTGCAATATGAGCTGTATCAATAGAGCCATCAGCTAAATGTTCGCTATCTACCGCATCATCTGCTAGTTTAGCTCCAGTTACAGCGTCAGCCGCTAATCTAGCGGTATTTACTGCTCCATCTGCTATGGATGCTGCTACTACTGCATCATCGGCAATATGTTCACTGCCAATTGCATCGTCAGCAATTTTAGCGGCGGTTATAGCATCAGCTGCAATTTCAGCTGTTACGATTCCACCATCTTTTATAGTTACTGCTCCACTACTTACTGCAAAGTTATCGCTTGAAAAAGAAGCAATACCTTTAGCACTTGTTGTTGCAAAAATATTTGAATCAGTTACATCTACTGCTAATGTTGATGAATTATCATCTGAGCCAGAAGCAACTGTTCCGCTTATACCATTACCATAAGTAATGTCTTGTAGTGTAGGTAAGTGAAATACTTCTACACTAGAATTGTTATGTCTTCCGACATATAATTTTTTACTAGCTTGATTTAATGCTAATTCTCCATTCGCCAAACTACTTGGAGCTGATGAATTAGTATTGCTACTATGTCTTTTTATCTGGACTGTATTCGACATTTTATTCTCCTAATTATGTATATGTTCCACCCTCAAGGGTTTTATTAACTAAAGATTGACTTGAACCTACATCTACAATGTCATCGTTGTTGCTCCCACCTACAGTTTTATCATCCAACTGATTTAGCTCAGCTGTTGTTACAGTTAAACCATCTGTTATATTTACTTCTGTAGCAGTAGCGGTTATATCATTGACCTTAGTTACTGCACTATCTATAACTTGTCCTGTATGCGTTGATGTATAATTTGCCATTTTTTCTCCTTTAATAAGGGGAGTATATTTCAACTCCCCAAATTATCTACTATTATGGATTTAAGAAATTAACAATCCCAGCAGCAGTACTATTAGCAGCGTGTGATAACACAGCTCCAAATAGAACATCTGCAACAACAGAAGTTGCCAAGTGGTCAATGTCATAAGCTGACTGAACTCTTGGAGCTATTTGTTGTCCAAAATAAACTGCTTCTTTTTTGAATGCAGTTCCAATTTGTGTACCGTCAGTTCCACTTTCGCTCCAGTCTGTAGAAGCATATACGGGCATACCGTAAATCTCCATGACAGCTCCTGAAACAAGAGGGTTTACTCCATCTCCTCTTTTTTGTGCTTCTGTGAAGTCGCCTTGACCCATTAATCCCATATACACTTTAGGATTTACATATAAGTATGTTTCTCCATCTGTGTAGTCGTGATTAGCGTCTAAGAATTTCTCTAAACCGCCTCTTAATTCAGCTGGTAATAAGATGTTGTCTGTTGCTACATCTGTATTATTACCAGTATTACCTTTAAGAGTTGTTGCAAGAAAGTTTTCTACTTTCTTAGCCAAAGCGTATCCCATGCTTTTCGCGTATGCGTTAAACAAGTCAGCAGATTCTTGGACTCTTACGATGTCCTCGATTCTTTTAGCTTCGTAGTGATGTTGGTCAATAGTTAATTGTCTGACTCCGTCAGTGTTTGCTGAGTAAGTAACTGCACTACCAGCTGATTTAGCTGCTGCAGTTTCTTCATCTATTTTAGGGATGTTTAAAACATCTCCACCGCCTGAAACCATAGATGAAAAGTCTGTTACTTGATTTCTAAGCATAAATTTTCTTTCTGCATAATCAAGAATAGCATCTCTCCACATCTCAGGAATAAAATTTACGGCGGTTGATACTGTTACATTTGCCATTTTTATATCTCCTTAAAAAATGTTTAAAATTATTATTTTTTGTAAGAGTTTAAAATGTCGTTCCAGTTTTTTCTTTGGTCTTTTTGTTCCATTGCTTTAAAAGGATTTTCAGGTAGCGTTGTTCTGCCAGTTCCTGATTCTGCCTTTTTCAAGTTTGGTTTTTCTGTTGAAGAAAAATCGTTGACCAAATTTCTCAAAGTCAAAACATCGACATTTTCATATCTCTCTCTTTTTTCTTCAGGCAACTTAAGCAACAAACGATTTTTTTCATCTGTTACATAACTGTTAAAAGAGGATTCTAATTCATCCATTTTAGATTTCATAGCTTTCCCTTTTTCTCGTTCCTCAGTGAGCAAAGTTTCAAACTTACCTTGTTCTTCAAGGGTTTTTGCTCTTGCCTGTTCCTTATCAGCTTCAATAGATTTTATTGACTCACGAAGTTCATTTCGTTCAGCAATAACCTCATTAAATCTGTGCATCGGAACTTGATTCGTTTTTTCGTCTTGACTGACTTGAGAATCTACTACCCCATTCTCTACTGGTTTATTATTATTTTCTTCCATTTTTACTCCTTTAGTGGATATATTTTATTATTAAAATGTAAAATTAATTATGTAATTTTACAAACTATATGAATAAAGTTCCAAAAGAATATATATTTAAGAAGCAATGGTTCGAGTATATGGGCTATAAGCCACACGAAGGTCAGTGCAGAATGCACTATCCCGAGAATCCTAATGCATCTTTCTTTGTTAATATCTGCGGTAGAAGATATGGTAAAACTACTGCAGCATATAGAGAAGCTCAATTTGTAGCCGCTCAACCTAATAAAAAAATATGGCTTGTTGGATTATCTTATAAAAAATCAAGGCTTATGTTTCGTGAAGTTTATAAAGACATGGTTAAAGGGCATGGAAAGGATATAATAGCCGCTTCTGAAAAGGAGCAGTATATTCGATTCGCATGGGGAAGCACTGTTGAAGGAATGTCTGCGGATAATCCGTCATCTTTATTAGGGGAGGGCTTAGACCTTGTTATTATAGATGAGGCCAGTAGAATGCCTAGAAAGATATGGGATATGTATTTATCTCCTACCTTGTCAGACAAAAAAGGTAAAGCTATCTTTATTACCACACCAAATGGTTATAATTGGATTTACGACTTATATATGCTAGGTAAAAAAGACCCAAAATGGTATTCAACCCAATCTCCATCATGGGAAAATCATTTTGCCTTTCCTGATGGAGAAAACGATGAGTTTTTATTAGAAAGAAAAAGAAATCTGTCAAAAGAAATATTTGACCAAGAGTATGGAGCTCAATTCGCATCATTTAGTGGTAAAGTTTATCCGTTCGATAGAAAAATAGATGTAGGTAAAATTGCCTTTCAGCCAAATCTCCCAACTTATTGCACGATTGACTTTGGATATAGAATGCCGGCTGCTTTATTTTTACAAACATATAGGCAAGATGGAGTATGGCATATAAACATTATAGATGAAATTATACATGAAAAAAATATAGCTACTGAAACCTTTGCTAATAAGATTTTAGAAAAAAATTATCCAGTGTTATATTACTATGGCGACCCAGCTGGATACAATGTTCAAGGACAAACTGGTATGGGAGATATAGAAATCTTTCGAAATTCAGGTATTAATGTTAGATTTAGAACTGATAAAGCAAGTAGAAACATTGCTTCGTCAGTAAGTTATGTGCGTGGATTCTTCGAATCTGCATCTGGAGAAAGAAGAATACATGTTTCAGAAAGTTGCAAAGGAATTATAGAAGATTTTGAAAATTATAGATACCCTGAAGAAGTTGAAGGTAAGTCATTATCTAATGACCCTATCAAAGATGGGTATTATGAGCATGGATGTGACGCGTTTAGATATTTTATAACAAATCGCTTTCCAATGGTCGATAACCAATTAATTAGGATACAAAGATGATATTAACACCGAACGAGATTATAAAAAAATCACTTAACGAATATAAACTAGGAATATCTAAAGGCAAAAGAGATGAAGTAATAAAATATTTAGATTATTACTCAGGAGTTGAAACAGACAAATACATAAGACAATATTTTGATTCCGATGCTTTTATGGAAATACCACAATATAAAACAAACATCACTAAAAAATTTATTAATAAAATGTCTAGGCTATACACAATAGGAGCTAAAAGAAATGTTAATAAAAAATATGATGAAATGACCATGAAAAAGAATTTTAAAATGAAACATGTAGAAAAAATGACAAAATTGTTAGGTAGCTTAGCAGTTGGTGTATTTTTTGAAGAAATGGATGGTAAAGAACACTTTCATTATGTTCCGGTGTATCATTTTATGCCTTTTTTTGATAAAGATATGTTTGAGCCTTATGCAATCACATATCCTAATTTTCAACCGGTAGATGACGCTTATAATACACAAAAAATGACTTATAGCTATTATGATAGCGAAAGATACATCAAATTCGACCAAGATGGAGTCATTATGGAAGAAATTCTTAATGAATCTGGTATTTTTCCTTTTGTTTTCTTCCATAGAGAAGAACAAATTGATTCTTTCTTTGTTGAAGGAGCAAATGACATTATTTCAGCAAACGAGCATATAAACATTACAATGACTGAGATGCAATTAGGCCTAAGATACCAAATGTTTGGACAACCTGTAGCATCAGGAGTCATGGCAGACCAAAATCTAGCTAGAGCTGGTTCTAATGAGATTTTAATGCTAGGAGATAATGGAAAGTTTGAAATTGTCAGTCCGCAAGGCAATATTGATGCTGTTATAGAAAATATAAAACTTCAATTAGAGCTGATAGCTTTAAATAATCATCTTTATATTACTTTTTCAGATACTGGAGGCGAAGTGCCATCAGGTATTGCTTTAAAGATTAAAGATGTTGAAAGAATGGAAGATTATCAAGATGATAAAGAGCTTTTTAGAGTTTTTGAGCATGTTTTATATAAAAAAGAACGAGAAATAGCACAATATAATAACATTTCTTTACCAAATGACGAAAATTTCAAAATTGACTTCTATGATGTAGAATATCCAATGACAATTCAAGACCAAATACTGCAAGATGACTTTATGTTAAAGCATAATCTTACTACAGAAGCTCATATCCTTATGAGAGATAACAAAGATTTATCTTTTGATGATGCAGTAGCACAAATTGCAGAAAACAAAGAGATAAATGAAATGTTAATGGGCGATTTTGCTGAAGAACCTCAAGAAAAAGAAGATGATGTGCCTGAAGCGGAAGAAGTACAATAATGGAAATGTTTTTTAGTCAAAACTTTGATTTCAAACCTCTCAAAAGAAGAATGCCTGGTTTAATAGCTGACAGAATAAATAAAGATATTACCACAGTTAAAAGAGCAATAGATAAAGGTATTAAAAGAAGTGTTAGTCCAGTTACTAATCAACCTTTTACTCCAATAACAGATACTACTAAACAAGTGAGAGCTTTAAGACGACAGAACAGAAAATCTAAAAATAAACCATTATTAGCAACTGGTAAAATGTCTAGGCTCATTAGAAAAAATGCAAAAGCAAGAGGTACGGTTTTTAAAGGCAGTTTAACTATGGGTAGAGATTATGGAGTTCATCATTTGACTGGTTATACTATTGCTAGTAATTTTTCTGTAAACACAAAAGGTAGAAGCTTTGTTAGTGCTTCAGGAACAAGGGTAAGGCAAAGTGGAAAGCAAAGATTTTTTAAAGTGAAAGGCAAAAAAGTTCCAGCTCGTGTTTGGTTTGGAATACCACATGACTATACGCAAGAAGCTGGTTTTCGTAGATTGTTAAATAAAATGAAAGTAGCTTTAAAACAAGGCAAACCTATAAGAAGAACTAGAATTGGAATGTTAAAACTGTAATGAAAGAATTATTTAAAAAAATATTAAACCTTTTAGAAGACATCAAGGAAACATCAATAACAAATAATCAGCTGATTGGATTTCTAATTGAAAAAAAATATGCTAATATCCCTAATACAAAAAATAGAAGGACTTTATTTATTTCGAATGAACAAATTGATTATATGATGGAAAATGATATTTCTTTTACTGAGTGGGGAGATTCTTAAGTTCTAATGCCTCAAGCTTATCAATCCAATTCTTTTTTGCGGTTTTTGTATGACGACCTTTTCCCAAAGGTTTCAGACCTACTTTTTTTGCTCTCAGTATTAATTTTTTTGAATCTTTTTTTTGTTGGTTCAATACTTGTTGCTTCGATTCTTTTGGCGGTAGCAATTCTTTCGATTCCACTTGTTCTTCTACTACTATTGCTCCCTCAATCTTTTTTCCTTGTTGAAGAAACCTCTCAAAAGGACTCTCAACTTTAACCTCTACATTCTTAATTAACTTACCAGAATGCTCTAATATTAATCTACCGGCTTGAACATTGCCATTAACTGCTTCTTTATACATAGCTTGTAATACTGATGGTAATTTAGCTCCAAAGCTTTTCATATAAGATTCATATAAATTTTCTACAAACTCTTTATCATTGAGCCAGTTGGTTATTGTATTTCTATGTACGCCTATTTCTTTTGATATATCTCCTAAATTCATTTCAGGATTATTTACATAGACTACTGCGAACTCGGCTTGTTTTTTATTTAAATTCATCCTTGTCCTCTTTTTCTTTTCTTATAATACTTTTTAGAAAGTTTATTTCCATATTTAGTTCTATGGCTTTGTCCTTGTCTTGTTTTCTTTTTGCCGTTTGAATGACGACCTATATTTTGAAATAATGATTTTCTCACTCATCTAACTCTTTATAAAGGTCTTTATCTGTCATTCTTTTTGTTCCTCTACCTATATCGTCTGATATAATCATAGGTTTGGAGATAAGCTTTTGCAACTTACCTCCGCCCTTACATCTTAAAGCTTTCTGAGGACACTTCTTTAACACATCGTTAAATCCATGTTCTGCTTCAAATCTCTCTCCACAAGAGTGACAAAGATAATCATATCTAGGCACTCTAAGCTCTACCTTTAACCTTTTCCCAGCTACGAGCTCCAGCTAAACCTAACATTCCCATGAGAACAGTAGTTAATGTTCCCATATCAAATGTTGGTAGTTCAACAATGTTACCGTTCGCGGCGAAAATGAATAACATAAAAGGTTGTAAAACAAAATGATATGCAAAAGCCATTGACAGTACCCATCCCAAGAAAGGCCTCCATCTAACTAATAAACCACCTTGTCCGGCTTCTACTTTATTTACTTCAATCTGAGCTTTGTTTATTTCTTGTAGCATTTGAGCTTTCTCAGCCTTATCTAGAGTAAACTCATCTACTCTATCTGCTACTTTATCAATAAGGCTTCCTACTATGCTTAATTTAGACATATTATACACCCACAATATTCACAGTTCATTTTCTTTTCCTTATAGTCATTTTTTTCTTTTTACCCATTTTCTTTTTCTTTTTCATCTTTCCAGTATGATATGGCATTATATTTCCTAACTCGGTCTTTTGGTTCTACCGCCTTTACCAGCCCATAAAAACTTATCTGCCCAATAGGCTGCTGACATCCTACCTTTACGAATATTGGCCGCATGTCTTGCTTTAAATGACCTCCTAGCTTCAGGACTATAATTATGCCCATATCCCTTTGCTCCGAAACGAATTAATTTTAGTTTATGTCCTTCTTGAGCTAATACTATAGCTTTTTTCTTAGGATGTTTCGGCGTCATTTTAGGTTTGTTGACACCTTTCAACCGATGTTTCTTTATTAAACTTTGTTTTCTATTTTCATGTGGCATAATAATGAAATTTACTGCGGCGAATTGTTTTGTGCAACCTTCCGAATTTTAATTTCCCTTTTGAGTGGAATGTAATATGTCTGTAAATGCCTTGCAATTATACGCCTTACCCCTAAAATCTTTGCCTTTCAAGAACCTTAAACCGACTGACGAGTCGGTCGAGCTTTTGTCGTCATAAAATAGGGCAAGTTTTTCCGACCGACTGAGTAGTCTATAGACTGAGTAGTCGGTAAAAAAAAACGAATATTTTGAGCAAAAAGGGAGAGGTTTTTGAGCCAAAATAACTACAAATTTTCACAATAAAATTCTTTGCCTTTCTCCTCTAAGGATTAATGATTCAAATGATTCTCTATATATATATGTATTTAGGCAAGGCAACAAAGTTGCATTGGATGATTTTGTAAGTTCAGCCATGACAAATGAAAACAAAAACAAAGGAGAAATAATCATGAGTCAAGATAACAAATTAGTTAACAATCCATCAAGCAAGATGACCGATGATACAATCAACATTGTATTGTCATCCCTTGCAAATGATGGAGGTCAATCAAAAGGAGTTCTTTTGTATGGCCAATACCAAGAAATGAAAACTGAGCAAGGCAATACATATTATGCTTTCGATAAATCAATTCAATTCAGATATGATGGCGATAGATATGATACTGATTTGCTCATGAAATCATCTAAGAGAAATATCAAGCAAATGATGGCATGTAATTCGGTCAGATTTCAGCGTAGATATTTAAACTATGAAATGCTAGAACCTCTTTATGATTACAAGAATCAGATTAATCCGAATATTGAAGATGCTACTTATTGGATTTTCAAGTCTGATTTTCCTAAGCTATCAGATTATGATGGGCATATTGGATACCATTTATTGCAAGGCAAGAACAAGCAAAGAAATTTGCATCATTGTTCAACATGCAATGAACATTATCGAAACTATTGCTCATGCTTAGCTCATCATAAAATGGGCGGATATGGGCATGACCATCACGCAAGATTCTTTCATGATTTTGTGGGAGGAGAAGTTAAAGTTCATAGAGGTTCAATCAATACAAATGCATCCCTTGCAAATAGCAAGGCATTCATAGGCATTGAACTTGAAATGGAATATCAGAACCGAAATAAATCAAGGAATGAAACTAACTTGCAAATTCTAAGATATATGAAAAGACATTTTGGAAAGGGATTTTCTGATGTCATTCATTCATTTAAATCTGATAACACAATCAGCCGCGGAGCTGAGGGCATCACTCATCCTTTTTCAAGCGATTACTACTTTGCTTTTCGCAAGGGATTTGAGCAATTATCAGTTGCCCTTTCATCCATGAATATCGGCGACCATCGCAACAACGAATTAGGGTCAAATCTTGGAATGCATATTCACATTTCACGCGATGCCTTTAGGTCGCAATTGCATCTCCGCCGATTCCTTAAATTGAATCTACAATCAGTAGCTCAATTAAAAGCCTTAAGCGGTCGCGGAAATAGATGCTATGGCGGTTCATCAGTGAATAGATTAAGAGCCGCAAGAACTAGTGATGCCTTGCAAAAAAGGGCGGAGAATCTAGGACTTGATGGAGCAATCGGATATGTCAATGATGAGGATGTAAATGTATTAGCTAGAAAGCTATACAATAATGAAACTCCGGAGGGTAGAAACTTTTGGAATTTCGGAAACTCCGCGACCTATGAATATCGCTTACCGGCAATGCTTTTGGATTCAACATTCAAGGGCAAAGATGGCAAGGCATATTCCGCGATGTGTGTAAATATGGAATTGATGTTCGGCATGTTCGAATATTCAAAAACCAATCCAATTGCGGATATGAACTTTGCATCTTTTATTGCATGGGTAAAGCAAGGCAAAAGATTCAACAATCTTTTGCAAATGGTAAAACAAGATACTTCATTGCTTGAATTGACTTTTGGAAAGGCAACAATGTTGTCCGGTTCTGATGTAGCTGATTTAGCAAATGAAATGGATGTCTTTAAAGGTTCATTGCAAGAACAAGATGTATTGGATGTAAAGGCATTAAAAGAGATAATGGAAAGGGGTCAAGCTATTGTATCTAAATTAGATAAAGTTGATGCCCTTTCATCAGATAAGATAAATGATAAGGTCAAGGCCTTTCAATCAAATAAAAAGGAGAGCAAATAATGTGTGTAGCAATACTAAAAACAAAAGGAAATAGAATAACAAAAAAGGAGCTTTTGCAAGCTTGGAAAACCAATAGCGATGGAGCGGGAATTGCATGGGCATCGAAAGGCAAATTAAACATTGTAAAATCTTACAATGCCGATGGGTCAATGATGGATGCTGATACCTTTGTAAAACAAGCGGTCAAATTGCAAGGCAAGTTCATTGATGAGAACATGCTGATTCATTTCCGAATCGCAACGCAAGGCCGCGATGAGCTAGGCAATCCGGATGTTGCTAATTGCCATCCATTCATTGTAAATAAAGATGTATGCTTTATTCATAATGGAATGATTAACATGCCTTACTCTAAATTGGTTTCAGATACTAGATTGTTTAATCGCGATTACTTAAGAGCTTTGCCTTTCAAATTCAAGCTTGGCAACAAGGCAATGAGAAAGCTGATTGAAAACAAGATAGGGCAATCCAAGCTCATATTCCTTGATTCAAAAGGAGAATATGAAATCATGAATGAGTCTTTCGGCTCATGGGAAAAGGGCAATTGGTTCTCCAATAGAAATCATTGCCCTTTAAGGCATCGCGTTTTCAGTTTCTCAAATGCCTTGCAATCCAATCAAGATTCAAAAAGTCTTGAGGATAAATGGGCAAAAGAGGATGCGGAATGGGATGCTCTTGAGGAGGAATTTAAATTGAGATAGCATTTTCTCCTCATAGAACCGCAAATAAGGCCGGATTTCGTTGATTTCCGGCCTTTTTTGTATCTTTTCATACCTTTTACTCAATCTCAAATAAAAACTCCATGAGAGCTTGATTTGATGCCTTAAAATCGATTCTAGCTTGTAGCCTAAAAGCTCATCCTCAGCTCTAGGATAGCATTTAAATCGATTTACTGAGGAAAGGCAAAGCATTACATAGGCAAAGATTTAATCGCCTTTATTGCTTGATTTTGGATTCAAAATTCAATTACAAAATTGCAAGGCATGGAAACCCATGCATCAAAAAAATCCGCTAAGATTTTTTAAAAAAATTACATCAAAATCAAATCCGACTGAGTAGTCGGTTTAAGAAAAAAAATAAAAAGCAAGAAAAAAAAATTGTCATCGACGACAAAAAAATTTTGTCGAGGAGAACCAAAAAAATTGACCGACTGAGTAGTCGGTTTTTTTTTCTATGACGACAAAATCATGATTCTATGACGACAAAAAAAATGCAAGGCATCCTCAAGCACTTTTTTGTTGCCAAAACATTGCAAAAACTGAATTTTTTTCATTTTGGTTATATTGATACCCGATATTTTTTTATAGAGATTTATAGAGATAAAACATACTAGTATCGGTATAAAATAATAAAAAAGTTATAGATTTTACTTGACTTATACCCCCCCCCATCCCCAAATTCATGGTATGATAACTATAAAAACTAATTCAGGAATGCCGGATAGCTCTCCTTTATTGCGTCTATATTACACAGCTCATGACTATCCGGTGTTCCTAAAGGAGATAACATGAGTAGAGAAACTAGAATAAACAAATGGTTAGAATTAATGGAAAAGAGAACTAATAAAGTTCTACATCAACTAAGGTTAATAGAAAACCTTTCTGACAAAAGAAATTATTCATTTGATATAGATAATGCTAACAAAGCTCTTGGAGCTATCGAGAAAAAACTTAATCAAGTTAAAAAGACATATAAGGTTATTTGTAAATCACATACTCCTTTCACATTTGAAAGGGATGAATCATGAGTTATTTCAAGGAAACATTTAGCAGAAAAAGTAAAAGCGACCTATATATGATAAGGTGGAAACATCAAGGAGAAACACATCATGTTGCTATCACAAATGATTTAGATAAATGGTTAAAACAAAATAATGCTAAAAGAGATGATGACTCACAAGAAACTCTTGAGGAGTTCGATATCGAACAAGTAGAAACACATTTATTTGAAAGGGATGAATCATGAAGTGGGGTAAAAAACCAAAAGGCATCAAGCTTATTATCACAAGTGAGAATGAACAAGT
>Ga0163111_10001845_pt1 | contig 13272 bp, 8 predicted proteins | sample CRUFie1St18metaG_FD_109645 | JGI IMG/M metagenome (GOLD analysis project Ga0163111, IMG submission 109645) | Marine microbial communities from the Costa Rica Dome - CRUD Field 142mm St18 metaG | ecosystem: Environmental > Aquatic > Marine > Oceanic > Photic zone | place: Costa Rica: the Eastern...
CCAACCTCTTGCCAAAGAGGGTTTGAGGGTAAAAGAACAGATGGCATCCAGTTGCCGATTAAGGGCGCAATGAGCCATGCAATTAAGGAGCTGATTAGTAGCATCCCCATCCTGAGGCCATCGGAAGCCACACCTAATAGAGTGCCTGGACCGATTACCAAAATGGCAAGCAGTAGTGCTAACTGTGTACCCCTTCTTTGAGTTAGTAAATGTTAAGTTTGAATGTTGTTTGAGAGCAATTGTTGAAGTATATTAAGGTAGCATTTTGGATTAGCTAAGAGATTTCTTAGTCTGATAATTTTTTACATGAGAGATAAATTTTTTTTGGCATTTTTGTTTTTTGTTTGCTGTCTTCTCTCTTGGGTATCTCAGATTGATTTTAAGTGGGGGCTATTTTTTGGCCCCTTTCACGTGGTAATGCTACATTTCCCACTAGTTTTATTGTTGGTCGTAGCAATTTTAGAGGTCGTATGGTACCGAAGAAAAGGGGAAGAACTGAGATTGATCATATATCGCATGACTCAAATTACCGTAGTTTGCACGATCATATCTGCCGGATTAGGAATACTACTTGCCCAGTCCGGTGGATATAACATTCAAGCGATGCAAGACCACAAAAATTATGGTTTAGCCGTTATGTGGTCCTCGGTGTTGGCGATGGGCTTTTTAACGTTTGAGTTAAAAAATTCTAGCGTGAAATTACGAAATGGTTTTCGGGGTTCGATAGCGGTGGTTGTAGGATTATTACCTTTAGTTGGTCATTCAGGAGGAACAATGACGCACGGATCTGGTTTCTTGATCAAGAATGCTCCTAACTCAGTGAAAAGTTGGTTCAATAGTAAAACCGAAGAAAATAGAGTTCAAAATTTTGAAAAAAAAGAATCTAAAAGTTTATGGAATGACGTATGGCCGATTCTTCAGAACCGGTGTATTAAGTGTCATGGCCCGGATAAAAGTAAGGGAGATTTAAGGGTTGATGATCGAGACTCTTTACTGATGGGAGGGGATACCGAAAAACCAGCACTAGTACCTGGGGACCCTGCATCGAGTTCAATAATTAGAGTTATTTTACTACCCGAGAATCATGACGAGAAAATGCCACCAAAGGGTAAAGGGCAGATTTCTTCGGAAGAAATTTCGAAGCTGATCGAATGGGTTCAAAAAGGGGGGGAAATGAAAGAAAAGGCATCAAGTAGGTAGGCGTGTTAGCCGGAATCCGGTTTTTTCTACGGCAACAAAACATGACCGCATTCCGGCCTTCGGGCGCGATAAGAAGCTGACTCGCAAACAAATGGAGCGGATCGTCGATTGGCTCCGGGGCGAATAGAGCCGCGCACAATTCAAGATCCCCCCGATTGGCTTGAGGCTGGTCGGGGAGTTTTTTTGACGCCTATGGAGGGGGCAAATGGCGATAAGATCGGTTAATTCCGGACTTGCCCACAGGCGAAGGGGCAAAAACGCCTGTTTATGCAGCTATTCACCTAAATCACTTGGACAAAATGGAATTTGGTGTGAATACTAGGGTGTGAATTATTATTTTGTGACGAATCGGTGTCAAATACAGGGGTATTATGACAATGGTACGTTTTTGGGACTGCGTTTATTCACATTTTAACATGAAAGGTGTTGACTCTTTTTTCAGATACCCCAATATATCGCGCAGTTGATCGAGAGGTCACACCACAGGTTGTGGATACCCTGGTAAATAAGCTCCACAACAGGTTGTGCGGCTTCTGTGAATAACGACCTGTTTTTACGGAAAAATGAGGCTGTTTTGGACCCAACTCGAATGTGAACCGTCTCGCGGGCGGGTAACGTACGAGTCGGGCTGTCAACGAGCCCCGCACGGGCGTGCGGGCTGCTGCCGGGCCACGGCAGCGGGAACGGTTTAACCCAACCTGAACCTACTACGGGCAACCTTGCACCGGCTTGTGTTGTCTACTGATGAATCGCGGCGTGGCGTGTCGCACGGAAAGAAGACGGAGAAAGATATCCATGATTAATGAGCAGCTCGATGGCCAACTGCGGATGGCCACTTTGGACCCCCTCGAAGGCAAACAGTTCCAAGTTCGGAAACGAAACGGGAACATCATCGACTTTGATGAAACGCGAATTTATCTCGCTATCGAGGCGGCCTTGAAGGCCGACGTGGAACTCGACCAGGACACGCCGGCCAACGAAACCATGCAGGCCGACGCCCAACGGCTCACGCAGGCGGTGGTGGAAAAAAGTCTCAGTCGCGCCACTGACGAAGCGCCCATCGAGATCGAACTCATTCAGGACACGGTGGAGGACAAGCTCATGGAGCTGGGCTTCCGCGGTGCAGCACGGCGTTACATTGTCTACCGCGAAGAACGTCGCAAGGCGCGCGCCATTCGCGGGGATCGCACGGTGGACGGCCAGCCGCAGGAGCAGATGTTCATCACCCTGCCGGACGGCGGCCAAGAGGTGCTCGATCCCAGTCGGCTCAAGCGCGATATCTACGGCGCCTGCCGCGGCGTGGAGGACAAGTGCCAGGCCAATGATCTCTTTGATGAGACCATGCGCAACCTCTACGACGGGGTGACCGCCACCGAAGTGGACAAGGCCATGATCATGTCCGCCAAGGCCCGCATTGAGAACGAGCCGGCGTACACTTATGTGGCGGCCCGTTTGTTACTGAATCAGATTTATGAGGAAGTGCTGCCGAAGTTCGGTACACCGGCTGAGTTGCCCAAGGTGCACCGCGAACATTTCCGCGAGTACCTGCAGCAGGGTGTGGCCGCCGAGCGTCTGTCGCCGGATCTGTTGAAGTTCGACCTCGATCAACTGGCCGACGCCCTCGATCTGGAGCGGGATCAGCAGTTTGCCTACATGGGAATCCAGACGATCTACGATCGCTACCTCATCCACATCGGTGGCACCCGCATTGAGACACCGCAGTATTTCTACATGCGCGTGTCCATGGGGTTGGCGGCTAATGAAGCCAATAAGGAGGAGCGTGCGATTGAGTTTTACAATGCGCTCAGCTCTTTCAGGTTTATGTCCTCCACACCTACGCTCTTCAACGCAGGTACGCTGCATCCGCAGCTTTCCTCCTGCTACCTGAGCACGGTGGATGACGATCTCGAGAGCATCTTCAAGCTGGTGGCCGATGACGCGCGCCTATCCAAATGGGCTGGCGGTCTGGGCAATGACTGGACCAATGTTCGCGCTACTGGATCGCACATCAAGGGCACCAACGGCGAAAGCCAGGGCGTCATTCCGTTCCTCAAGGTGGCCAATGATACTGCGGTGGCCGTGAATCAGGGCGGCAAACGCAAAGGCGCCATGTGCGCTTATCTGGAAACATGGCACCTCGATATCGAGGACTTCATGGAGCTGCGCAAGAACACCGGTGACGAACGCCGTCGCACGCACGACATGAACACCGCCAATTGGATACCGGACCTATTCATGAAGCGTGTGAAGGAGAAGGGTAAGTGGACCCTCTTCAGCCCGAGCGATGTGGAGGATTTGCACGATCTCTACGGCGCGGCGTTCGAGAAACGCTACGAGGAATACGAGACCATGGCCGAAGCGGGCGAGATTAAGCTCTTCAAGACTGTGGAAGCCGAGGATCTCTGGCGCAAGATGCTGATGAGCCTCTTCGAGACGGGACATCCGTGGATCACTTTCAAGGACCCCTCCAATGTCCGCTCGCCGCAGGATCACACGGGTGTGGTGCACAGCTCCAATCTCTGCACCGAGATTCTCCTGAACACTAGCGCCGAGGAAACTGCCGTGTGCAACCTCGGCTCCGTGAACCTCACCGCCCACCTTAAGGATGGCGCGCTCAATCAGGAACTCATCGCCCAGACCGTCCGTACCGCTGTCCGGATGTTGGACAATGTGATCGACATCAACTACTACCCTACACCCGAGGCACGCAACGCGAACATGCAGCATCGCCCGGTGGGCATGGGTGTGATGGCCTTTCAGGATGCGCTCTATCAACTGCGCATTTCCTACGCCAGTCAGGAAGCCGTGGAGTTTGCCGATCACAGCATGGAGATGATCTCCTACTACGCCATCCTCGCATCCAGCGAATTGGCGGCCGAGCGGGGTGCTTACCAGACCTACGAGGGATCCAAATGGGATCGCGGCCTGCTGCCGATTGATACCATCGACCTGCTAGAGCAGGAGCGTGGCGGGCATCTCACGCTGGATCGCAGCTCGCAGATGGACTGGGCGCCCGTACGTGAATCCATCGCCAAACACGGCGTGCGCAACAGCAATACCATGGCTATTGCACCCACCGCGACCATCGCCAACATCATTGGCGTGAGCCAATCCATCGAGCCGACCTATAAGAATCTTTACGCCAAGGCGAATCTTTCCGGAGATTTCATCGTGGTCAACGAGTACCTCGTGACCCAGCTCAAGGAACGCGACTTATGGGATGACGAGATGGTCCAGGACCTCAAATACCACGACGGTTCGGTGCTCGAGATCGACCGGGTGCCTGATGATCTGAAGGATCTCTTCCGAACCTCGTTCGAGATTGATTCTAAGTGGCTGATCGCCTGTGCGGCCCGCCGTCAAAAGTGGATTGATATGGGCCAATCCCTAAACCTGTACTTTGACATCAATCAGGTGCCCGAAGGTCAAAAGACCGGCCGGGTCTTAGGTGATATGTACTTCTTCGCTTGGGAAGCCGGGCTGAAAACCACCTACTACCTGCGCACGTTGGCCGCCACGCAGATCGAGAAATCGACTGTGAACATCAACAGCTACGGCGTGCAGCCTAAGTGGATGAAGAGCAAATCTGCCTCCAGCGAAGTGGCCCCTGTGGCCGAGGCGCCGAAGGCCTGCAGTATCCTCGATCCCGAGTGCGAAGCTTGCCAGTAATTTAACCAACCATTAATCCAACCAAGGAGGAAAACCTATGTCTTGTTGCAATGTTAGCGACCAGCGCCCAGAGGCTCATGACCTCGCCAAGCGCATCAATGTGGAAGATAAACGGCTCATCAACTGTAAAGCCGTGGATGTTAACCAGCTCATGCCCCTCAAGTATGACTGGGCCTGGGAGCATTATCTCAACGGCTGCAAAAACCATTGGATGCCTGACGAGGTGTCGATGCAGAAGGATATTGAGCTATGGAAATCCAATAAGCTCACCGCCGACGAGCGTCGCGTGATCATGCGCAACCTCGGCTTCTTCAGTACCGCTGAGAGCCTCGTGGGCAACAACATCGTGCTCGCTATATTCAACCACGTGACCAATCCCGAGTGCCGCCAGTACCTGCTGCGCCAGGCATTTGAGGAGGCCATTCACACGCACACCTTTCATTACATCTGCGAATCACTCAGCCTTGATGAGCGTGAGGTATTCAACATGTATCACGAGGTGAATTCTATCAGCGACAAGGATAACTTCGAAATGAAGCTCACCGGCGACATCATGCAGGAAGGCTTCAACACCGACACCACCGAGGGGATTCAAACCTTTCTCAAGAACCTCATCGGGTTCTATGTTATCATGGAAGGCATCTTTTTCTACTCAGGCTTCGTGATGATCCTGTCCTTCCATCGCGGCAACCGCATGACCGGAATTGGCGAGCAATTCCAGTACATCATGCGCGATGAATCCATTCACATGAACTTCGGCCTCGACCTCATCAACGGCATCAAGGCCGAGAATCCCGAGGCTTGGACGCCCGAGTTCCAGAAGGAAATTGCCGGCCTTATCGAGGAAGCCGTGGAGCTGGAGATCGCCTACGCGCAGGACTGTCTGCCGCGCGGCATCCTCGGACTCAACGCCGGTCTCTTCCGCGAATACGTACAACACATCGCCGACCGCCGCCTTGAGCGCATTGGCCTGGGCACCAAGTACGGCTCGGACAATCCTTTCCCGTGGATGAGTGAGACTATCGATCTAGCCAAGGAGAAAAACTTCTTCGAGACACGTGTTACTGAATATCAGACCGCATCCGCTTTAAGTTGGTAGGTGGAGAACACTGCGCTGGCGGCATTGCGGTGCCGCCAGCGCCCCTTCAACTCAAACGGTCTCCGTCAATAAGTCGGGGGCCGTTTTTTTTTGCACCCAGATCAGTACCTCGTATCCTGCGCGCATCCATGGGCATACATTCGGATCAATGGATTCGCCAAATGGCAAAGGAGCACGGCATGATTGAGCCGTTTGCCGACGGCCAAGTGCGCGCCGCCGAGGACGGCAGCCGCGTGATCAGCTACGGCGTCTCCAGCTACGGCTATGACCTGCGCGTGTCGGACGAGTTCAAGGTGTTTACCAACGTCTTCAACTCCATCGTCGATCCCAAGGGCTTTGCCGAGGATTCGTTTGTTAACGTCACCGCCGATGAATGCATCGTGCCGCCCAACTCTTTTGCGCTCGCGCGCAGCGTGGAATACTTCCGCATCCCGCGTAATGTCCTCACTGTGTGCCTTGGCAAAAGCACCTATGCCCGTTGCGGCATCATCGTCAACGTCACCCCTTTCGAGCCCGAATGGGAAGGACACGTGACCCTGGAAATTTCAAATACGACCCCGTTGCCCGCCAAAATCTACGCCAACGAAGGCCTCGCGCAGGTCCTCTTTTTTGAAGCCGAAGAAATTTGCGAGACCAGCTACGCCGACCGCGGCGGCAAATACCAGGGCCAAACCGGCATCACCATCCCGCGGATGTAATCATGCTGACCCACGAACTCATCCCAGCGGCCGACAAGGACTCCAAATGGCTGATGGTCGTGCTGCACGGCCTTGGCGACAGCATGGAAGGCTATCGCTGGCTGCCCACCGGCTTGAATGTGCCATGGCTGAATTACCTGTTGGTTAATGCTCCCGACGATTATCACGGTGGCTTTTCATGGTACGACATCTTTGAGAACCCCGCTCCCGGTGTGGAACGCAGCCGGGCGGCCTTGATGGAACTGCTCGATGCTCAGCAGAAAGCGGGCTTTCCTGCGGAACAGATTTTTCAATTCGGCTTCAGCCAAGGTTGCCTGATGACCATGGAGATGGCGATGCGTTACCCGCAAAAGCTTGCCGGCTGCCTTGGCGTGAGCGGTTACGTGCACGAACCGGACACTGCTTTGCAGGAACTCTCCCCGGTGGCTACGCAACAGGAGATCCTGTTCACTTACGGCACGTTTGATCCCATCATCCCGGCAGAAAAAGTGAAGGGTCAGTTGAACCAACTTCAGGCTGATGGCGGCCTGCAGATTGAGGCGAATGAATTCGCCAAGGAACACACCATCGCCGGCGAGGAAGAACTAAGCCTCATCCGCGACTTTATTCAGGCGCGCGGTCCTCAAGCTTGATCGTCCGCAGATCCCAATCCTCCCGGCGATCGGAGCCGAGATACATCTTGGAGGCATAGCGCAAAATGGCATCGGGCGCGCGGCGCACGGGCAGATTTAATGAGCGCCGCAAGGAGGCGATCAACTCAGCGGACAACGCATCCAGAGCGACCGGATCGCGACTGATCCAAAGTTCGTTGATGGCCGTGGCATAATCGGGCCGCGATTGGTCGCCCTGATGAAATTGGCAAAGAAGCGCATCGGTGATGTGCAGGCGCAGTTTGGTTTGCCGGGCTTCCTCCTTGCCGAGCGTGCGGCGTTGCAAGGTGTTAAGGCCGTCGGGATGAATGATCTGTTCCCATTCGTGAGTGTCTCCGCGAATCAGCAGGGTTTGGCTTCGGCCGGTTTCTTTGGCGGTTTCGTAGGCCAAGGTAAAGGCGGTATGTGGAGGGAGCGCACGTTCGGCGGCTTCCTCGTAGTAATAAAAAATCTCTCCGGAGGTTTCCAGCAGATGCAAGGGGAACGCGCGATTTGGCTTTTGGGTTTGTAGCTGTTGCAGTTTTTTTCGAAACACTGGGCCGGGCAGGGTGTGGGAAAAGGCAATGCGATCCAGCAGCTCGGGAATGGCGGGGGTCAGATGCGGAGTGGAGATTCGGAACCGGTCGGTGTTATCCGCCGCTGCCATGGCTAGTTCCTGCAAATGCCCGCGCGCGCCATTTTGCCGGTCGGCAATGGGAGGATGAATGGTGATGATCGCCGTAAGCCGATCGGTGATCAACCGGGATACATGTGACTTGGTGCTGGTTTTGGTTTTTCCAAAGAGATGATCGCCCACGGCCAGTTCCCAGTGCAGAGCGGGCACGGTATAGGCATCCCATTCTCCAAAACCCACCTCGCGGCTGCCGGCCAGTTGTACGCCCAATTCGCGGGCCAACGGGGTGTAGCCAGCCCGTTGTAAATCGGCTAGGTTACGATCCCAGATCACAATGTTTTTCGCCGGCACACCGCTGGCCATCAGGCTTTGGGCGACGGCCCGCACCACGGCGGGCCGCGTGCCGGTAAGCGTGCCCAATCGGGCGTTGACTTTAAGACCCACGACGTCGTTGGTGGAGATGAGCTGCCGCCAGTGAAAATCAGGGGCCAATGCTTGCAAGCCGGCCTTTAACATGGCGTTCACGCGGGCTTTACGTGGTTGAAAATGGCGCGTGGCATCGGCGGCGTGAACCTTGATAACCGGCACTTTGGGTGCCGCCTTCAATGCCGATACAGTGAGTAGGAGTCCGAGGATTGCCGTGAATAGTCTGCGTTTTCCCGGTGAATAATGCGCCTTTGCCAAATGTGCCAGATTTGCAACCATGCTTCCTCACCAAGATAGGTTTTCTACTCATGGGGACGAGACAAAAGTTCCAAGTTATTGCTTTGTGCGGGCTGCTGCTGGCCGGGTTGGGTTGCCAACCGCCGGGGGCGCGGGCGATGTTTGAAGGCGAAGCACGCCTCAAGGCCGGTGAAGCCAAGCAAGCCGTGGCGCAGTTCGAGAAGGCGGTAAAACTGCTGCCCGGCGAATGGCGCGCTTGGAATTATCTGGGTTTGGCCCGTCATCGGGCGGGTGATCTGGATGGTGCCCATAAAGCGTTCCAAAGCGCGATGGAAATGGCCGGAGAACGCCGGGATTCCCCGGAGGATGCTGCGTTTGTTTTGAAGTTTAATACAGGCAGGCTGGCGCTTGATCGCGATCGGCTGGCGGACGCGAAGACGGAATTGCACGCCTATTCCATGTCCGCTGAGCCCTCGTTTCACGCATACTATTGGCTGGGGGAAGTGTATCGCAAGGAGCAGAATTGGGTGGGGGCTTCCACGGAATACCAAAAAGCTCTTGCGCAAGATGATCGCTCGGCCGTGGCCCATAATCGTTTGGGAATGGCGCAGCTATGGATGGTTCAGCCATCGGAAGCCGCCAAGAGTTTTGAGGCGGCCTTGAAGCGTAACCCGGAATTTGTGCAGGCTCACCTGAACTTGGCCATGACCTATCAATGGTATTTGCCGGGCAATGACGCCAAGGCGTTGGAGGCCTTTCAGCAGTATTTGCAACTGGCCAGGGAACCGGCATCCGGCGTGCAGGCGCTGGCGGATGCGTTGCAGATCAAGGTTCGGCCGAATCCGCCACCGGTTTCGCCCGGTGTGGAGACCAACCAATTAACTGCGGTGTGGTCGCCGCAAGGCACCAATGCGGCCAGCACCAATCTGGTAATTGAGATTCCCCCCGCCACCAATGCGCCGGCGACCAATACGGTGGTGGAAGTGCCATCGCCGACCAATACGGTGGTGGAGATTCCACCGGTCGCCACCAACAAGCCGCCGGTGCGCGTAACGCAAGTGAGGCCGACCTCGACCAACAGGCCGCCGGTGGAAGTGATCGTACCGCCGGTCACACCGACCAATCGGCCGCCGGTGAAGATTGCCAAGACCACTGTGACCCAGCCGCATGTGGCTCCGGGGACGACGGAAAAAACTGAGGTGAAAGCCGTGCCCGGTGTGGCACGGTACCAATACGTGAAGCCAAAGCGCCCGGCGCCCGGCGCTGTGGTCGATCCGGTAGGGCTGACCAAGATGTTTGAAGCGGCATTGCATCAGCATAAGATCAATGAGCTGGACGGAGCCATTGCCGGCTACCGGAAAGTGCTGCAGGTAAACCCCGCGTATCAACAAGCTTACGTGAATATTGCGCTGGCACTGCAGGTGCAAGGTGAAGTGGAGGAGGCTTTGCCGGTTTATGAACAGGCACTGGCCATCAATCCGCTTTCCAAGGTGACACGGCATGGCTTTGCCACAGCCTTGAGCCGCAGTGAGTATTATGTGGATGCGGCCATGGAATTTCATGAGTTGCTGGAGGTTTACAAGGACGACCTGTCAGCGCACTTGGCGTTGGGCGGATTGTACTCTGATCACCTCAAGGATTCGGGCAAGGCGGTGGTTCATTTCAAAAAAGTGCTGGAACTGAGTCCGCAACATCCGCAGGCGGCTGCGATTCGGCAATGGCTCTTCAACCACAGCCAGCGTTAGCACCATGGCGGGGCGAATCTCCCAGTCTACCATTGAGCAAATTCGGGCGGCGAGTGATATCGTCGAGGTGGTTGGAAGCTACTTTCCGCTCAAGCGTGCCGGCGGTAATCACGTGGCCTTATGTCCGTTTCATAAGGAGAATAGTCCGAGCTTCAACGTCAATCCGCAGCGACAAATCTATCACTGCTTTGGGTGTCATGCGAGTGGAGATGTCTTTAAGTTTGTTCAGGAATACGAGCACGTGGAATTCATTGAAGCTGTAGAACGGCTGGCCGAACGTGCTGGGATCGTTCTTGAATTTGATCAAAACCCGCAGGCCGAGCGTTCGCGGCGCAAGAAGGATTTGTTGTTGCACGTACACGCGGAGCTGGCCAAACGCTGGCACGGCGTGTTGATGAACGAGGCTGGTGGTCAACCGGCACGAAATTATCTGAAAATCCGAGGCATGACCCGCGGCGCAGCGGAGACTTTCCAGTTGGGGTACGCCCCTGAATCATGGGAAGACACGGTGCATTGGGCGGCGGCCCAGAAGTTTGACTTGGAGTTGATGGAGGAAGCCGGACTGGTGGCCAACAAGGATGGCAAACGTTATGGGCGGTTTCGTGGCCGGCTGATGTTTCCCATCCATGATGAACAGGGCCGAGTGATTGGCTTCAGTGGCCGAGTGCTCGATTCGGAGGTTAAAGCGGCGAAGTACGTGAACTCTCCGGAAACACTATTGTTTCACAAGAGCAAGGTCTTCTACGGACTGGACAAGGCACGCCGGGAAATTCTGGCCGCGAAATCCGCGCTTGTGTGTGAAGGACAGCTCGACACTATGGCTTGCCACATGGCGGGCTTGAAACAAGCGATTGCGCCGCAAGGCACGGCGCTCACGTCTGATCATGCGCGCATCCTGAAACGCTACACCTCGGAGGTAGTGCTGTGTTTTGATTCGGATACCGCCGGGCAAAACGCGGCCGTACGATCCTTTGATGCCCTGCTGGAATCGGAATTGGCCGTACGTGTTATGACGGTGCCAGCACCACATGACCCCGATAGTTTCATTAGAGAGCAGGGGGTGGTGGCGTTCCGTGAAATGATGGATCAGGCGCCGGATTATTTTGATTTTTACCTCAACCATCTTCTGATCGAGCACGATGTGCGAAGTGAGCGCGGACGGCGCGAGGTCACACAAGCCATGGGGCTAGCGGTGCGTAAAACGCGCGATGCAGTGTTGCTGGATCGGTGCGCCCAACAGACCGCACTGGCGGTGGGAGCCTCGGCGGAAGCGGTACGGACAGAATTTCAGAGGATTCCCCAACCTAAAACGAGTCCAGTCTATGATCGGTCCGAACCGATGCTGGCCGAGCACTCGTCGCCCGAACCGGCGGTTGCGCCGCCGACACAGCAGGAGCGATGGTTGTTGCGATTGGCTTTTCAGGACCCAGCATTTGGAGATTGGGCAGCCGATTGTCTGGATCCACGGTGGGTGGAGCATCCTCAGGTCCGCGCCATTCTCGAATCGGCAGCGCAAACTGGTGAATCAGCCGAAATATTGCTAGGTTCGCTGGATGCCCCGTCCAGTCGACTGTTGACCGCTGCAGTGGCGGACGCCACGGAAATTCCTCAGCCGGCGCGGCAGCTACGGGATTTGGTGACACGCCTGCGCGATCGTTTTCTCGACCGGCAATTGGCCAGTCTCACCCGGTTATTGGCGCAGCCAAACCTGCCGGAGGAAGAACTCTTGCGCACGCTCGAAGAGCAGCGCGAGTTGTTGAGGCAAAAACAAGAGGTCCTACCGAAAGTGCCTATCAGTGCGGCCACATAAAAAAGGCGGCCGATTGGGCCGCCTTTTTGGGATTTAAAAAATTCGCTCGTTAGTCCGTGTACTAAACTTCATTCGTGTGGAGTCTACGGAAACTTACTTCCTTGAGAGTAGAAACGTTGCAAAACGTTGTAAGTCTCAAGATTTCAGAACGTGTGTTAGTTGCGTGTTTTTTATGTGGCGTAACTTTCCCTTCAAAGGTAGTTAGGTGGATTAGATTTCTAACACTGATAGTCGCAACCTTAATATTTTTATTTTGACTATATATCATGTTTTTAATAACAAATTAATTATGCATAAACCTGCAATAGTTTTCGGGGCATTACTCATTCTGACTGATTTTCTTTGGGGAAGTGCAGCATTTACGGATCGTATATCAGATAAAGTAACTGCCTGGCTTGGAGTAGTATTAATGGTATGCGGGTTCATAAGTGCTAATAAAAGCTACCGAGAGACAGCGATGTACATTGCAGTATCATTTGGTCTTTATGGAATCATTGATTCTGCTCCTGCTTTTAGTAGCGGAAAAATCACAGGAGATATTTCCCCTGTTTGGATTAGGGAAATAGTTACATTCATATTATGCCTAATCTTTTGCGGGCTCTGCATTATATCCTTCATTCGTGCTCGAAATGACAGTGAGCTAGAGACACAAACCGAAGTCACTCCTCTCGAGAATTCGAGAACAGATGAAGAATAATACCCCCCAACACATCCTTCACCCATTCACCCCAAAAACGCCCAAAATCAGCACCCCGGAAAACGTTGCAAGACCCTAAGAACACATAGTGTCACCTTAGGTCACACAAGGTCACTTGAACTAAAAATGGCAAAAAGAACCGCCAAAATAGGGGGTTTTGAAAGAAACTGGATTTTTTATTTGAACGAAATCAATCCGTATATACTACCTCGTTGGAGAGGAGTAGGACTTGGGTATATTTCTCCCAGGCATTGAGTGGCTTGGGCTTGTAGGTGGCACCTTCAAATTCATCACTGGCGGTCCAAGAAGAAACCACGAGAGAGCCTGCTTTTTGCTGCATTGCCTGGGCAATCTCGGACTTGATGCTCACCTTGGGGTTCCAAGTAAAGTTATCCTGCTGCGGATTCTCCAGTTGGAACTGGCGCGCG
>Ga0163111_10001847_pt1 | contig 13271 bp, 12 predicted proteins | sample CRUFie1St18metaG_FD_109645 | JGI IMG/M metagenome (GOLD analysis project Ga0163111, IMG submission 109645) | Marine microbial communities from the Costa Rica Dome - CRUD Field 142mm St18 metaG | ecosystem: Environmental > Aquatic > Marine > Oceanic > Photic zone | place: Costa Rica: the Eastern...
AAGATACTGGTGGTGCCGCATCTGCTTCAGTAGCAACCACATATCAGTATGTAAAATATTTACGAGAAGCAGGATACAAAGCAGAAATCTTATATGAAAAGAAAGATTATAAAGGAGTGTCAGAATGGTTAAGTTCAGAATATGCTGAATTACCACATGCTAATATAGAAGAAGGAGAATTAAAAGTTGGCCCAGCTGATATAGTTGTTATACCAGAACTATATGGACATGTGTTAGAACAAATAGTTAATATGCCATGTACTAAAATAGTTTTTAGTCAAGCTTATGATTATATCTTGGAGACCTTAAATCCGGGATTTGGTTGGACCAATTACGGTGTTACTAAATGTATAACAACATCCAAAGCACAAAAAGAATATATTAAAAAATTGTTTCCAACAGTAGAGTCTACGGTAATTGAACCTTCAATACCAGAATATTTTAAATCTAGTGAAAAACCAAAAAAACCAATGATTGCTGTACACACTAGAGACCAACGTGATACTATGAAAATTATTAAATCTTTTTATTTACAAAACCCACAATTTAAATGGATTACATTTAGAGATATGAGAGGTTTATCTAGAAAAGAATTTGCTAAAACATTAGGTGAATCTTGTGCATCTATTTGGGTGGACAGAATTTCAAGTTTTGGTACTTTCCCATTAGAATCTATGAAATGTGGGACTCCTTGTATTGGAGCTTTACCTATAATGAAACCTGATTGGTTAACTGAGGGTAATGGTATTTGGGTTTTTGATGAATCTAAAGTAGTTGAGATAACTTCTGGTTTCTTAAAAAATTGGTTGGAGGATTCTGTACCCGTAGCTATATACGACAAAATGAAAGAAACTTCTTCTAATTTTTTAGAGGATAGTGAACGTAAAGAAGTTGTTGATTACTTTGAGTCTATTTTTAATGAAAAGACTACAGAATTTGAGGCTTCTATAAATAAACTTACACCAGTAGGTGAAAATTCTTAAAAAATAAAAAAAATGAATAGTAAAGATATTACAATTATACTTCCGGTACACGATGTTTCGGATGATTTTAACAACTGGTTCCCTAAATCACTTAAGAGTTTGGAGCAGTCACAAGTAAAGCCAGGTAAACTATTAATAGTTTGTGCTGACGAAAATCCAATAAAAGAATACATGGATAATTTTGAAAATACTACTGGTATAGATACTGAAATTATTTATAATGATAAAGATACCACATACTGTGGACAAATTAATTTAGGTGTATCTAAATGCCAAACAGAATTATTTTCCATACTAGAGTACGATGATGAATATTCTAATATATGGTTTAAACAATTTGATTTGTATGTACCACACTATAATGAAGTAGATATTTTCCTACCTTTAGTTGTTGATACCGACCAAGTAGGTCAATTCTTAGGGTTTACCAATGAAGCCTTATGGGCTATGGGTTTTTCAGAAGATATAGGATTTCTAGATAACAATACTCTTTTAAAATACCAAAATTTCCAAGTTAGTGGTATGATAATGAAAAAAGATAAGTTTGAGGAAATAGGTGGTTTTAAATCTTCTATGAAACTAACTTTTAATTATGAATTTTTACTACGTGCTACATATAACGACACAACAATTATGACAATACCTAAGGTTGGTTATAAACACGTAAACCAAAGAGATAAATCTTTATTTTGGAATTATAAGTTTAAAGATGATATGAAACTTAGTCCAGAAGAAGCTAAATTCTGGGTAGATACGGCAAAAAAAGAATATTTTTTTACTAAAGATAGACAGGTTGAATTTAATTCGTAATGGGAAGAAAACCGCTTACTAAACAATATTTTGGTCCCGAACAGGAGTTTGCGGTGAGAGTATTTCTCACTGCAACCACCTGGGACGAAAAAAATAAAGTTTATAATGATTCTCTTCGTGACCCCCTAATAAAAATGATAGAAAGTATTATAAGACGTTATAGATTATATAGACCAGGTATGGAATTTACCGATATTCATACAGATACATTATCGTTTTTAGTTACAAAAATGGAAAAATTTAAACCAGCCAAAGGTAAAAAAGCTTATTCTTACTTTGGTACTATTTGTAAAAACTATCTCATGGGTCAAATTATGAAAGACAATAGAGATAGAAATAGAAAAATTTCTTATGAAGATATATCTAGCAGTCTAGAACAAAGAGAGGATATGAGTTATAGTATGTTTAATGACGACCACCTCCCAATAGAAAATATCATCAAAAAATTAATTTTAGAAATTAAAAGTTTTGTAGCTAATAATAGATTAAGTATAAATGAAGAAAAAATAGGTTATTGTCTAATAGACGTTTTTGAAAATTATCAAACTATTTTTATTGCTGGTAAAGGTAATAAATTTAACAAAAATATAATACTTTACCAATTACGTGAAATGAGTGGTTTAACTACAAAAGAAATTAGGTCCGCTTTAAAACCATATAAAAACATATATAAAGATATACTAGGGACCATACTAAATCAGTAAATAGATATTTATAGGTATGCCTAGACCAAAAAGAAAAGAAATAAAATTAACCCATGATAGTGCAGTAGCACTTATGCAGGAAATTTATAATGAGTGTGTTGAACAAAGAACCACAGCCATTAGAATACAAAATAAAATGATTGGGTTTATGAAAGAAGCGGCAGATATGTCTTTAATTGGTCCTGTTTTAAAAGAACAACAAAAAATTATTGATTCTGCTATAGATAAGAAGTTACAACTTTCTAAATTATTAGCAACTATAGCATCTAAAAATATGGAAGCTTCTAGTTCCGGATTATCAATCGATGGGGATATAAGAGAGGCTATTAACGAGTTAGTAACTAAAACACAAGAATCTCAAGGTGAGGGTGATAATTTAAATTATAAAATTTAATTATGGCGGACCCAATACAACAACAGAAAGACATTTTTAGTAAAGTTCAAGGTCTTATGGCCTTTTTAGATACTACTGACCAACAACGTAATAGAGAAAATCTAGAACAGTGGAAACAAACCTTTGCTGCTTTAAGAGATATCACCAATAACCCATTACCTTTTTTATTAGATTTATTAAAAAGTCTTAAATCCCACAAACAAAATAGAACTAAATTTAAAGCTAAAGGCTTTACAATGTCCGCTGAAAAAGAAAAAACTAGAAAAGGTAAAAAAGGTGATGCTTTTTTTAAAAAAACCAAAAAAGCTTTTAGTACTAGATTTGGGTTATCTACCACTAATGACCCATGGTTGAGACAGTTGGACCAGATAATTAGAACTTCTATGTTAGAGGTTTTACCTAGGGTGGATGATATTTTATTTGAAGAACTATTAAAGGCTTTTAATTGTGATATGTCTATGTTGGTACCTGTAGTTGGAGATGGTCTAAATGGCCCAATACAAATAGAAATTGCTGAAGTAGATTTATTAAAACAATTATTTAATGACCCTAATAGTGATGTTGGTAAGTATATGTACGAACAAACTAATTGGAATGTTGGGTATCCTCCTGGTTCCACCCCTTTCTCAATGAATAGATTTTTAAGGGACTTAATCTATACAACACCTGGAACAACACAAACTGTTTACGGTGCAAGTGGGAGAGCTTTGTTCGATATTACAGCATCTGCGGGTATTTTTACAATATCACCTTATTATAAAGACGACCCAGCAAATACAATAAATTATCAAAACGCACCAGCATTTGCTAACCCTGCCGCAACTAAATTTACCTTTGTTGAGTTTTTAAAAGATTATTTTGATAATATAAGAATTATAGAAATGCAAAATATCTTAGGTGCGTTGATGGAGATACTTTCTGGTTTTATGAGTGTAAGAAACCAATATTTTTCTATAGAAGACTTGTTAGGTCTACAAAAATTTATGTCAGCAGTAGAAAAAATGTTAGAGTCTTGTGATGGTGCTGATTTGGTAGGTCCTAATACAGAATCTGTTAACTATCTTTCTGAATTATATGATGATGATAGTTTTTTTGAATTTAATGTTGAGGAGGAACGTAATATAGTCTTAGAAGTGGAAAGAAAGTCTAAAAATGTACTTTCTTTAGTTAGTTGTTCAGAAGTAGATATCCCTATAGACAATGGTATTATAGACGATGGTTGTGATGAAATTTTAGCCACTTCAGTTCTTGATGAACAACTAAAAGCTTTTGATTTAGTTTTACAAAGAGCAGCTTCTTTTTCTGCTTCTAAAGCAGGATATGATATAAGTTTAGGTTCAATAAGTTTACCTGTAGAAATTGATTTTAAAGAAAATTTAATTAAAAAATTACCACAGATATTAACTTACTGTATTTTGAGTAGTAAAGCGATTTTACCTGTTGTTTTAACGAGTAGATTACTAAATCAAAATGGAGCTTTAGCAACTAATATAGAATTATTTGGTAAGTTGTTTAAAAGGGTGATGATTAGGGTTGTAAAAGAATTTTTAGCTAGGGTAGCTAGACATATACTAGTATTAGTAAAAAATATATTACTACGTTTAATTAGAGATTTAATAAAAAGAAAATTAGATGCTATAAATAAAAAGAAAATTAGATTAATTCGTAGGTTGTTAGATTTATTATTACCACTTATCATAGCTTTACAAGAAGCTAAGAGTTGTAAAGAAATATTTGATATTTTATTAGGTGTTTTATCAGCAAACTTACCTGATATTCCTTTTGGTGTACCACCATTTTTATTGGCGGCATCTAGATTAAAACCTGGTTACACTAATTTGGGGGCTTTTGAAAAATTTATAGCTAAGATGGAGTCTGCTGGGTTACCTATAGGGGACCTACCCGACGGTAGTCCTAATCAAGCTATGAAAGCGTTTTTTCTAAATGGTGAAGCTAGGGATGAGGAAAGGATGGATAATGAAAAAGTTAAAATATCAATAATGGCGGGACAAGTTATCACACCTATTGGGCCCGGACTAATAAAACCAGGAACTACTGGTGATGGTGGGTGTTTTTAAGATATGGAAAAATTTTTTAAAGAATATAAAAACAAACCTAATAAAGAATTATTAGATGTAATGAAAGTATTAAAAGAAGAGTTTGATAAAACCAAATCTATTTTAATTAATTTATCTTTACACATAGAAGACATAGAAAAAAAATTTAATATGTTAAATAAAGAATTAGATAATCGTAAACAAAGTAGATAATGGGAACACAGCCTTTTGACCATCAAAGTAATGCCGGTATAGGTATAGAAATAAATCAAATAATTAAATTTGCTGTTTGTGTGGACAATAAAGACCCACAAAGAGCTGGTCGTATTAGGGCTGTTGGTACCAAAGGTGAGGGTTTAACACTAAGTAAAATAGCTGACCCTTTAAAATTTATTGCTGACGAGGATAATAAAGCTGCTAAAGAAGGTAGTTATATTCCTTGGGGTGTAGACGACCCTTATACATTCGCACCATTTTTACCCCTACACTTAAACATTCAACCAATGCCTGGTGAAGCTGTTAAAATTGTAGGATTCGGTCAAAGAGAAGGTAATTTTAATGATGAATATGTAGGACCTATGATTTCTCAACCAGGAGAAATACGTACAGACAATTACGCTAGTGGACAACAAAATACAAGTTATGGTATACAAAATAAAAAATTACCAGACTTTGCACCTAGTGGGATACCACTACCAGAAGGAAAAGGATGTTTTCCAAATCCCGATGATGTAGCATTATTAGGTAGAGAAAATTGTGATATTGTTTTAGGTATGAGAGAAAAGTCTTTAGTTGATGAGACTGAAGATAAATTAAAAGATTGGTATCCACAAATTTTAATTAGGTCAGGTCAATTAATTAAAAACGATAAATTTAGTTCAAGACCTAGATTTAATCCAAAACAAACTTTCATACAATTAAATACATTTGCAACCACTTTAACCTCAGAAGAAGAAGAGGTTGAGAAGACTGTGGTCCAAGATTTACCTTTAATGACAGCTATAGAATATCATTTAGATGATGCATCTTTACAAGCTGGTATTCTAACTGGATATATGAGAGTATTAAAAGTTCCCTTTGATAGTAATTCTAAAATTTATATGTCCGGTGATGTTACAAAAGACACACAATTACCATCAACAGTTATAGAAGTTTGTAGAATTTCTTTTACAAATGCACCTTCTATAGAAGAACTTGGTGGTTTATTAACTGAATATATATCTCAATATGATGCTGGTGAATGGACTAAATTTATAAAACCTCCACCTTCTTGGGCAACAAAAACCTATCACCCACAGGTGGATTTAAACAACCAAAATAATGTGGGGTCTTTTATGGGTAAGACACATCCTTTGTATTTTAAACCAGATAGTGTTACTTTAAGATATATTGATAAGGAGATACCTGTAGGTGCACCACCAGTTTGGCCAACTATGCAAACTACAGCTAATGAGTTAAAAGAATTAATAACTTTAGATGGTGTTAGAACTACTGGATGGGGACTTGCTTTTACTAGTGATGTAGGTGAAAGAAGTGTAAAACAAGAAAAAGTAAAAGAAATTAACAATAAAATAACCAGTCAAGATGTCCAACAAGGAATTATTACTGCGGGCTCAGAAAAAATATATTTATTTTCATATAATTCATCTGAAATTAATGGAAGAATATCTTTAGATACTAATTACGGTATTGACCAAGAAAAATTTATAATAGATATAGAAAATAAAACTAATTCACTAGTTAGAGGAGAAAAATTACTAGAATTACTAACTAAAATGGTTAACTTTGTTTCTAGTCATACCCACGCATTTCCTGGCTTAGCTCCTGTACCACAAGGTCATGATGGTACTAGAGTAGAGGATTTAACAAAATTATTACAGGATGCACCTAATACTATATTAAATCAAAATATTAGGATTAACTAGATATTTATTATATAAAGATATTCGATGTCGATACATAGGTCCTATTTTAATAAAAATAATACAATAATTGCTAATAGTTACGTAAATACAGCTAAAAATCCTGTTACACAATTATTTTATGGAAAAAGTCCATACCCTACCTGTGTATTTACTGGACTTTCAGGTGATAGTTGTAATAACCAATCAGGTTTTACCAGTTCAGTAACTGAGGGATTTAGTAGATTTATATTTGATTTAGATTTAAAAGATTTAAGAGAAAAAGTTAATAATTGTTGTATTGAGTTAAGTGATACTGGAACTACTCACACACTAAAAATGACTAACACTTCTAATTTTGATGATAGATTATTAAATGATAAAGTTTTAGTAAATGATACAAGAAGAGCTACTTCATTTGATTTAATTTTATTTAAAGCTGTTAGTGGTCATAGTTGGGATGAGGGTGTTGGTTATGATTACTTGGTACCCGATGGTATATTTGAACCTGAATTTGATTTAACATACTCAACAAGACCTAGTCACTGGTTTTCAGCTACTACACTTGCACAGTGGACATACCCAGGGACTTATCTTAACACTTTAAATACTAGTTATAGTATTCTAGATACCCAACACTTTGATAATGGAAATGAAAATATTAGTTTTTCATCACAGGCTTTAAAAGATGAAATTAATTTTTTACTCACAGCTACTACTAATCTAACTTCAGGGACAACTTATGGTATAGCATTTAGTGGAGCTTATGAAAATATAACAGGAATCACGGAATCTTATTCTGTTGGATTCTTTACTAGATACACACAAACATTCTTCGAACCTTTTTTAGAAACTACTTGGGATGATTATATTGTCGATAATAGGAATAATTTTAGTCTCTACAAATTAAATAGACTTTTCTTATATGTGTCAGACCATAATGGACAACCAATATGTTTAGATAACCTCCCTAATTGTAGAATCTTGGATTGTAATGGTGTGTTAGTAGCAGCTTTAGTACCTAAAAAACTAACTTGTGGTGTCTATTACGTAGAATTAACAATTGCTGCTTTACCAGCCGGTCAATCAGTACCTGTTTTATATGAAGATGTGTGGTCAAATATTAACATAAATGGTGTTGCACAACCTAACGTTGAGAATGAATTTGTTATTTATGATACCTCCTTTTCGATAGGTTCTAGTGCTGCACAGCCTAAAGTTTATGGTTATTCAGTTTCTGGTATAAAAGAAGATGAAAAGATAACAAAAGGAGAGACTAGAAAAGTATTTATATCTACTAGGGTACCCTACACAACAGAACAACAAGTTTTAGTAGATAATTTACAATATAGAATATATGTAACTCAAGGGACAACACAGGTAGAGGTTGTTCCATGGACACCAATTAATATGGGTAATGAACGTAATTACTTCCTAATGGACAGTGGATGGATGATTCCAAATGAATATTACCTAGATATAAAAGCTACTTCTAATCAACAAGTAGATACTTATAGAAAAGCAATAAAATTCCAAATAGTTAATCAATTATGAAAAAAATAAGAATCAAAGAAAGTGAACTAGTAGAATTAATAGAAAAACTAGTTAAAGAAAATATAGGTAATGGAAATGGTCAAAATTTTGGTTTAATGGGTACTCCTACCGCAAAATATAAAGACCTTTTAGAAAAAAAGGATATAGAAGAAGATGATGTTACAGATAATGAGGAAGAAGTTAGTGAAGACACTTTAAATATTAATGTAGATGATGAAACTCAGGACGGTTTAAATCAAGAAGATTATATGGAAAGTGTAAAAGAATCACGATTAATCTCTAGAATTAAGAAAAATTTATTAGAACAAGAAGGTAAAGGATGTGCAGAATCTGAAGGTGGTTCAGGTTGTATTAAAAAAAGAGGTTCTGGATGGGTTGTTCTTAACAATAAAAAAGGTGGAGTATGGAGAAAATGTGATAGTAAAAAACATTGTGAGGAAATACTAGATGCTTTTCACGCAGCTAAAGGATAATAAACAAAATTTAAAAATAAAAACTATGAAATGTGATTGTAAAGTATGTGAGTGTGGCACAAAATGTGACTGTACTTGTTGTGACTGTTAAATAACAGTTAGTTAAAATAAGGATACAAAAAAACCACTCTTTTGAGTGGTTTTTGTTTTTTAGATATCTTCATCATCATAATCATATTCATGAGTCACGGTTGTTCTAGTTGGTTCTGGTTCTTCTTCTACAACAACTTCATCTTTCGGTGAAAAATTCTCTGCAGCTGTAAAACCAAGTCCTGCCATTACAATCCATTGTAAAGACTCGAATAAATTAGTGTCAATTGTAAAATCCCAAAATAAATTAGAGGTGTAACCAATTAACATAAATAAAAGACATACGAAAGTAACAAATCTTTTACTAGATACTTTACCTTCACTACTTAACATGTTTTTAAAGAAATTCATAAGCTTTTTTATTATAAATATCACGGCATAAAAAAAAGCCCTCATAAAGAGGGCTTCTTTTAATATATAACTTATTCAGTTATTAGAATCTTTTCAATTCTCTTACGTTGAACGTTCTAACTCCATCAACAGTGATTCTTCCATAGAATCTGTTGTTCACCATTTTCTTAGCGTATCTCGTCATGATACCTTTGATTGGTGTAAAGTTAAACGGATTATACATTGTTGGAGTTAACTGTAATGGTACATATGGTGCGTAAACGTAACCAGTATCCAATAAAGATGTTCCTTTGTGTCCAATTAACACTTGGTTAGCTGGGAAGTAAGGGTCTCTATATACAGTAAATCTTCCTGATAATGTTCCAACTTTCTCAATACCCATGTTGTATTGGTCTTGCTCTGGTGCTGCGTTTGATACGTGGAAGTACTCCAAGTCATCAAAGATAGCAGAAACCTCAGAAGAACATACAATCCAGTTAGCCCCACCTCTTAAAGTAGACTTGTGGATTTGAGCTGAAATTTGGTTAATCGTAGTGATTAATGTTTGGTTCCAGTCTTTTTGAGTATATGGTGCTTGACCAGCAGAGAATCTCTTCCATCCATTGTAATCCCATCTTAAGTTCCAAGCTGCTCCTTTTCTAAGGTCTCTCAAGATTTCTCTATCAATTTCAGCTGCAACTTCTTCAGATAATAAAGCTGTTAATTCAGCTTCAGCATCAATGTTATGGAATGCAGAAACGTCTTGTGCAAGTTCTGGTGACCACTGAGCTCTTAACTTTCTTTCAGTAACAGAAACTGTAACTGCTTGTAAGTCAAAAGAAACTTCACCCATTTGGTCTTCGAATTCAAGACTATCATATTGTCTCCAAGTAGCTTTAAAATCATAAGCTGTATCAGCACTTGAACCTACATAACCGTCAACTGAACTACATGTTATACAAGCTGGACAAGATAAGTCTAACTCAAGGTATATACGACCCGTAGAGTCACATACATCTGTTCTATCAACAATACCAAATCCGTATTTTTGTGTAACTACACGGAATAAGATTGCTGTACCACCAGCATAAGTAGTACCTGTAGCAAGTCCACTACTTTCAACACCGTCAGTATCACAACAAAGAATATCATGAGTGTTATCAACTGTTAATGAAGCTAAAAATTCTTCATTATCCATTTCATTACCTTTAGAGTCAGTTAATCTACCTGGTCCAGCAGTACTAAATCCAGATACAGCAACAACAATTGTTCTTCTACAAGTTGCGTTGTAAGTAGCGTAGTTAACTGGGTCAAAAACTAGTTGGTTTCCATCCCATGCATATCCTTGTAATGTCTCTACTACGTTAGTATAACTTCCTCTAGAGTAGTCATATAAACCATCATTAGCTTCCTGTGGTGCATTTCCAGCGTAGTACTCATCATATAATGAAGTAGATGCTGCTGAGAATGAAGCTCCTGGAGTTTGTTGATAACCGTCAGCTTCAGTAGCTGTACCATTAGTTAATGGTGCTCCGAAAGGTGCAAAGTGCTTATCAGTTGATGTTAAAGCTGCAATTTTAGGTACAAAGTAGAATAATTTACCGATTGGTAAGTTCATAGCTTGTACAGAAACGATATCGTTTGCCAATAATTTAGAGAATACTCTTCTAATTATTGGGAAAACAACTGTTTCGAATGAACCTGAATCAGAAGCTGTAGTAGCCTCGTTGATTAGGTGTGTAGCTTGGTTTTCATATAACTGAGCTATATTTTCTTTAATGTGTCCTTTAAGACCATCAAGAAAACCAAGTTTGTTCCATTTGTTTAAGGTATCTTCTTTGATAACTTTAAGGTGTTTTAACCCAATGTTACCAACCATACCTGATTCTAATAGTGCTCCCATAGTTTTTTTATTTTTTTTAAAAAGCGTTTATTTAATTTTAGACATTAAGTCTTTCATCCTACTAAATTGTGGGTTTTCGTAAACTTTTGATTCCAATAATTTACCTCCACTAGTAGGGGTTTTAGTAATTTTCTTTTCAACTGACTCAGAAATTGTTTTTGTAGGTTTAGCTACTTCCTGAGTTAGTTCTTCTTTGATTACCTTATACAACTCTTTAGAACCTTTTAATGAATTAACTCCATCAAAACGTCTTAAAATGTTGATTTTTTCCTGCTTGGTAGTTGAATGTTCAGTGAATAAACGTGTTACGTAAGCTAAGTTTGAATTAAACACACCCACTTCATTCAATTTATCTTTAAAAGTTGTCAATGCTTTCTTATAGTCAGAATTTTTAACTTTTAAAGTTTCTACCTCTTCTTTAAGAAGATTATAGGACTTTCTAATACGACTTTCACCAAGATAACGATTAGGACTAATAGCTTTTCTAATACCAGAAGGTTTATGTTTACCATTGGACTCTCTTCCAAAACCTAAAGTTCTAGAACCTTCACCCATATCGTATTTTCTTGTACCTCTTGACATTCTTGCTCTTGTCTTCATCGACATTTTATCATCCTCATGACCATGTTCACCACCTAACATATCAGCTTCTCTATCCAAGTAACCTTGGTCAGAGTGACCTTTGTGATGTTTAAACCCATAAGGACCTTCTTTCATCTCGTGTTCACCTTCTTCCATTTCCATTTCATCCATGTACGCTTCTTTAGTATAACCTTCTTCAGCGTGATGCATTTCATCCATTTCATCTTCAGGACCTAAGTCCATCTTAGCTTCCCCCATTCTTTGTTTTTTAATATCCGAATCTACACCGATTACTTTAGATTTTCTACCATCAAACTTATCTCTATCTTTGTGGTCTTCTTCTTCATAATCTTCATCTAGTTCAATTTCATAAACAACTTCATCCATGTCTTCCATTTCATCCATGTATGCCTCTTTGGTATAACCCTCTTCAGCATGATGCATTTCATCCATTTCGTCCATGTGTGCCATTTCACCCATTTCTTTATCCATTTCGTCCATGTGTGCCATTTCCGAAACTTCTTTAGTTTCATTGACTGCTTTTTTCATTGTTTTTGATTTTTTTTCTTCGTCTAGTTTAATGATGTATTCCGCGTCATTATTAGTATCGGTTAACTCAATTTCCTCATCGTCTTTTTGGATGATGATTCCATCTTCGTCTCCCATTGCTTTAAATACTTTTAACACTTCTTCATCGGATGCTAATGTTAAGTCTAGAGGTGGCAGTTCAGGTAACTCTACGTCGTCTGTCTCGTCCTCAATATCAAGTTCCATATCATCTTCAGTTTCAAGGTCCATATCAGAATCGTCTAACATATCAGACTCATCTTCTGTTTCTCCATCAACATCAATAACATCAACTTCTTCTTCTTCTTGCTCCTTAAGGTAATCGTCTTCGTTCAACGATTCTTTTACTAGTTCTTGAATTTCTTCCTTCATAGTTGAAGAAAGTATTTCTTTTGCATTAGACTTCATAGTTTCTTCTAACTGTTCCGCCTCGAGCAACGCTTTTTCTAAAATTGATTCACTCACGTTTTTTTTTATTTTTTTAAAGTTTATTAATAAAAAGCCGCATGCATAAATGCGGTTTTATAAAAAATATATTAAGATTGTAAAAAATCCTTAATTATGAATATAATAGGGGGTATTTTATCTATTTAAAAAATTGTCTAATTTAGACATCATAGATAATGATTTGTTAAAATTATCCTCTTTTGCTCTTGATGTTTCCACAACCTCTGATTTTTCATCAACACTATCAGGATTTTCGTCTTCTTTAAATAGGTATGAACCCGGAGTAGATGGTGAAGATACCAAATCAAAACAAATTAATTCAAAATCATCTTGTACTTCATTGTAGTCACCGTTTTTAGTTAGTGACCCAACACCTCTAGAAGATATTCCTAGTGTCACTCCTTGTCTTAAAAGATTAGCTGCTTGGTCACCTACACAGGAAATTATCCCTTCTTTTATATAACCAGGTGATGTTA